>Ga0070728_10006870_pt1 | contig 10600 bp, 6 predicted proteins | sample tdDd471_FD_66723 | JGI IMG/M metagenome (GOLD analysis project Ga0070728, IMG submission 66723) | Marine sediment microbial communities from the Atlantic coast under amendment with organic carbon and nitrate - tdDd47.1 | ecosystem: Environmental > Aquatic > Marine > Coastal > Sediment | place...
AGGACGCCAACTTCATGATCCTGGGCTACATCCAACAGGCGCTTCTCTGCATTGCGGGTTTGGATGGAGAAATTCACCTGGATAAAATCAATTTCCTCTGACCGAATCAAGCGTTCCAAGTCATCATGGGCACTCACTACATAATGTGTTAAGCCGATATATCGGATCTTTCCTGCTGCTTTCCACTCACGCAGGGTACGTAGGTGGGTCTTCACATCCACCAAATTATGCACCTGCATTAAATCCATCGGTTGCGTACGCATTTTACTCATCGAGGACTTCATTTGCTGTATCCCTTGATTCGCCCCGCTAGTCCAAACTTTGGTGGCCATGAAGAATTGGCCCAGCAATTTCAAATCAGCAGTAAGATCACCGAGTACATCTTCAGAGCGGCCATACATCGGTGAAGAATCGAGAACCCGCCCTCCTCTATTGTAAAAAGCGCGCAAAATATCGCGCATCTGCGTTCGCTGCTCTTTTCCTTCTCCAATGTCAAAGGTCTGCCAGGTCCCCATCCCAATGATCGGTAACAACTCCTTGGCGCCTGGAATTGCTCGTTGTAATATATCAGCTGGCTTATTCATAAGACTGGCACTTAAGGTATTGGGCAAGATCGCACCTGCGCCCAAAGCTACGGATAATTGCATCCATTCTCGGCGAGATAACTTATTTGTCTTTCTCATGTTAATAAAGATTTGTTTTTGTTCCTCAAGTTAAGCACTTCAAGCTAATCCGTCTAGGTGATTAATTAATACGGAAGTAAAATCAAAAGAATTATCTTGCGCAAAATTTGAAAAATGGCCCGCAGCAAACCCACGGCTAAGTCGCCGCTTCTGATTATTTTTCTGACGGTCTTCATCGACATGTTGGGTGTTGGGATCATTATCCCTGTAATTCCTGTCATATTTTTCGACCCAGATACCAGTCTATTTGCCGTTGAGGTAAGCAATACCTACCGTTCTGTCATGTACGGTTTATTGATAGCCTGTTTTCCCTTCATGCAGTTTTTTGGTGCGCCTTTACTTGGTACCATATCCGATCGTTACGGGCGAAAACCCATCCTGATGTTATCCCTGATTGGGACCCTGCTGGGATATCTATTGTTTGCCTGGGCGATCTTGAATCAGAATCTCATTTTACTATTCATCAGTCGGATGATCCCTGGGTTTATGGGGGGAAATATTGCGATCATTTTATCCTCCATTGCGGACATCAGTGACGAGGAATCCAAGACTAAGAATTTTGGGTTAGTAGGCATGGCCTTTGGGTTGGGCTTTATCTTGGGGCCTACGATTGGCGGTGTTTTAGCAGATGAAAGTGTATTGAGTTGGTTTAATCACGCTACCCCTTTCTGGTTTACGGCTATTTTGACCTTTCTAAATATCATCTTTGTCCAGTTTATATTCCCAGAAACCCTGAAGGAGTCACGGCATTCTAAAATCTCTTTATTCAAGGGATTTCAAAACATTGCTACTTCCTTCAGAGTGCCCAAACTGCGTTCTATCTTTATAGTGGTATTATTATTGTCTCTGGGCTTTTCATTTTTCACCCAATTCTTTTCGGTCTATCTCATTCAAGAATTTAGTTATTCGGAAAAGAACATTGGACTGTTATATGGCTGGATTGGACTGTGGTTGGCCTTCACGCAGGGGGTCATCGTCCGGCGATTATCTAATCGCTTTAAATCTGAAAAGCTGTTACGCTTTACTATTCTAGGGCTTAGTGTATCGCTTCTGGTATTATTGGTTCCTTCGGAGGCGATTTGGTTTTATTTGCTCAATCCCTTTGTAGCCATTTTCCAGGGAACGACTTCTCCTAATCTTATTTCTTTGATTTCTTCCCAAGCGGGGCCAGAACGGCAAGGTGAGATTTTGGGTATTAATCAATCCATGAATTCGCTGGGACAGATGCTTCCGCCCCTAATTGCAGGTTATATTAATTCGATTGATAGCAGCCTCCCCATTTTGGTGGCGGCGGGCTTGACTTTTCTGGGCTGGTTGTTGTTTCAGCTTAGGAGGTGAATTTCAGGGGTGCTATTTCAGGGGGTGAATCACTCACCCCCTGAAACAAGCACCGGCTGAGTGATTCACCCCCTGAAACAAGCCTACTCCATCTTCACCGGGTCTCGATCCTTAAACAAGGAGAACTGCACCGCTTCCACTTCTTTTTGGTAAGCCGCAAAGTCCTTCTCGAAAAAAGCATTAATCTTATCCAAGACCGCTTTGGTTTCTCTTCTCGCTTTTTCCAGCGTCAACAAGGCCATTTGGCTAGGCTCGCCTTCGACATCAGATAGGTAACGACGAACACCACGTAGCGCACCAGTGACATTGTCACTTGATCGCTGAATGCCCTTTAGTCCACTAGGTGTCATGTACAACTTCTCTAGCATTTTCAAGCTATCCTGCATGGCTTTACCCGATTTTGCAATGGCTTTTTTAATCGTATCAGGTGCATTAACCAAGGCTTCGTTCACCCGCTTAATCGTTTTGCCAGCCTCTTGCAATTGCTTATAGCCTGCTGTCGCCTTTTCGACTATGGCATTATAATCTTTTCCCATTTCTTCTCGGGTTTGTAGATCCGTCAAGCTTACGTTTTTTCTAGGATCAGGATGAACCGTCACAGTTGTAGAATCTTTCTGATCTCCATAAGATATGACTACTTTATAAACGCCTGGTAATACGGAACCACCAGATGGGGGATCAGCGTCGGGGCGAGATGGGCGATTCGAAGGAAAACTTACGCCATTGCGATTCAGGGGCCAGTACAAGCGATTCATGCCTTCTTTCAGGTCCCTGGAGAAGTTGCGAATCGTGTCTCCTTGAGTATTCATCACTACCAGTTTCGCCTTTTTCTTTCCACCTTTTCCTTTTCCTCCAGCCTTAGGGGCTGTGGGTTCTCCTGCAGCCTTGGCCTTCTTGGCTTTCTTTTCGTCTTTTTTCTCCTCTGCCTTCACCCATACCGTCAACATAGCTCCGGAAGGTCGATTGTTGGCGCTAAACTCCGCATCAGCCGCAAATCGAATACCTTGGAAAGATCGGTAATTGGCTAGATAAGCATCTGGTGCATCAAATACCGCAAAAGGTTGATCTAGTACGGCTCCTTTGGTCAAGGCCATTTCGCGGAACGGACGAATATCATCCAGTATCCAAAAAGCTCGTCCAAAAGTGGCCATGATGAGGTCATGCTCCCGCGGATGTATTTTCAAATCTCGGGTACTTACCGAAGGAAAATCATGGTTCCATTGATTCCAGTTTTCTCCGCCATCAATCGTAAAATAGAGGCCATAATCCGTTCCTAGCCATAGCAAATTTGATGCGATCGGATCCTGAACGATAGAAAGGGCATGTCCATTTACTTTTTTCTCATCCGCAATCTGCTTGAAGCTCCGGCCAAAATCGGCGGTATGATAAACCATAGGGCGCCAGTCATTTCGTCGATAATCATTGACGATAACGAAAGCTTCTCCCTTATTCTTTTGAGATAATTCAATGTAGGGAATCCAACTTCCTGCGGTCATTCCAGGCAACTTACTAGCCAAGTTGGTCCAGGTTTTGCCACCATCTTGTGTGAGTTGTAAGTTACCATCATCGGTGGCCACCCAAATTACATTCTTGTCCAATGGGCTAGGCGCAATCGCCAGAATCGTCGTATGGTTTTCGGCCCCCGTCGCATCTATAGTAAGCCCTCCACTAATGTGCTGCTTTTGTTTGCTGGTATCATTGGTTGTTAAATCTGGTGAGAGGATGGTCCAGTTTTGGCCACAGTCCGTGCTATAATGCACAAATTGACTGCCAAAGTAGACACCACAATCGTTAAAAGGGTCTTGCGCAATGGCAGCATTCCAATGAAAACGCAGCTTAACATCATCTGGATGCACTGGCTTGATAAACCGAGAATCACCAGTCTGGCGATCTACCAATCCGACATTTCCCTGCTGAGACTGCGCATAGACATAACGATTATTATCGGGCTTAAACATCAAATCAAATCCGTCCCCAAAGAATACCTCTTGCCAATCCGCATTAGTAATGCCTCCTGATTTCCAGACCGAACTTGGGCCGACCCAAGTTCCATTGTCTTGCATCCCTCCACCAATATTGTATGGAATATCCATATCATAATTGACATGGTACAATTGAGCCAAAGGCAAATTGGTAACGAATCGCCAATTTTCTCCGCCATCTCTGGAGATATTCAAACCTCCATCATTCCCTTCCATTAATAAATTGGGATTATCAGGATGAACCCAAAACGCGTGATGATCAGGGTGTACACCGTAATAGGGTAAGATTGTAGTAAATGTCTTTCCCCCATCTTCACTACGATCCACTAAGGAGTGAAGGTTATAGATTCTGTTTTCATTTTGTGGATCTACAAAAATATCTGCATAGTAGAAGGGTCGGCCACCAATATTTTTGGTGCTGACTAAGGACCATTTTTTTCCACCGTCTGTCGATTTGTATAAACCGTTTTCTTTCGCCTCTACCAAGGCATAAACAATGTTGGGCTTGGACGGGGCAAAGGCCAGACCTATTCTCCCTAGGTTTCCTTTCGGCAATCCATCCTCATTTGTTCTTTTCACCCAAGTCTTTCCACCATCATGGGTAACGTATAAGCCCGAGCCTTCTCCACCAGAATTAAATGTCCAGGGTTTACGGCCATACTCCCACATAGCTGCCATTAGTTTATTGGGATTGGAGGGATCAACTACCAAATCGGCACAACCCGTTTCATCATTGACATATAGCACTTTTTCCCAGCTTTCGCCCCCGTCAGTGGTTCTGTAAATGCCGCGTTCTTCATTGGGGCCCCAGGCAGAACCTTGTGCTCCGACGTATACGACATTGGGATTATCCCGGTGAATAATAATTCGATGGATCGTTTTGGTTTTCTCTAAGCCCATCAGTTTCCAGGTTTGGCCACCATCTAGGCTTTTATATATCCCCGCTCCACTATTTGCAGAATTTCGAGGATTTCCTTCTCCGGTTCCCACCCATATTTCGCTAGGGTTACTCTGATTAATCGCTACCGAACCGATGGATTGAACGGCCTCTTTGTCAAAGATCGGTTTCCAACTGATTCCTCCATTCTTAGAATGCCATACCCCTCCCGAAGCGGTACCAATATAAATCACATCAGGATTGGCGACAATCGCATCTATGGAAGTCACCCGACCACTCATACCGGCTGGGCCAATATTACGGGTCTTGATCCCCTCTAGCTGTTTGATATCTACTTTTTGTGCAAAGGATGAAAAGGCGATAGCCATGAATAGGCATATCAAGTGCAGAGACTTATGTTGCATACTAGTTCAAGTGTTTTGTAAATGATTGTAAAAACAAGGAAACCTGAATACAGATTTACTCGTTGCCTAAAGTTAGCTATAGCCAGATGTTTTACAAAAAATATGCTGCTTTCTTTACTTTTGGAAGGCAGTGATAGTACTAAATTATTTGATCTGAACCACCATGACCTATCACAAGAAGCCTGGTCAACATGATACGCCAAGAAAAGGGTATAGGAAAGTCAATGACACATGACTGGATCCTGAATGGCCTGCCAAAATTCGAGTTCGCGGGGAATGGGAATATTAAAACCGCGACTAATCAGCAGAAGTGCAAAAACGGCCATGATCACGGGCGCCATGCGCCGGAAGAATTGTCGATAATTTGGGCGGAGAAATTGCCCTAAGAGGGTAACACCTAGCATCATGGGAATGGTTCCTAATCCGAAAGAGGCCATAAATAAGGCACCATCTAGCATATGGCCAGTGGTCATAGCCCCAGCGATAGCTAGGTATACTAAACCACAGGGTAAAAGTCCATTCAGCATTCCAATCAAGAGATTAGCCCCAAGGCTCGTCTGTTTGAACAAGCTGCTGATCTGCTGCTTGACTTGGCTAAATAGTAGGTTTAGACCAGGTAAGCGTAAAATAAAGGCTTCCATTCTTTGTGGAAGCAAAGCAAATATTAACAAAAAGACACCTAGGATGACTGAAAACACCTTCTGTCCACCAGCTAGGGCTACCCCCAAACCAATCATACCGAAGATCAGGCCGATGAGTCCGTAGGTCACTACTCGCCCCAGGTTATACACTAAACTCGACTGCACAATTTGCCACTTTTGCCCACGACTTAAAGGTAAAGCCATAGCAATTGGCCCACACATTCCCACACAGTGGAAACTCCCCAGAAGACCCAGCAAAAATGCAGTGATTAGCATGAATTGAATTTTAAAGTACGAGTACCTGCTCTGTATAATAGGATTTACCTGCTACTTGCCAGTCCACCTGTAATTTCCAAAGGCCTGGTGCTAATTTTTCAGCCGACAATTCTTGCTGATTCTCAGCATCGAGTTTAATGGCTGTCGCAAAATCGATCTTCTTGTCAGACGGCCGCATAAACCGGATTTCACCCTTTACCCCTTTGAACTGGCTTGGAAATGAAAAACGCACATAAGAAGATTCTTTGATAAACTGGATGTCTAAATCCTTGACCAGTGCCTGACTATTGACTAGCTTATCGTAGTGGCTCTGGTAATCCAAGTCCTTCTGGTAATAGTCCTCCACGACCAAGCTGTGGTCGTAATCAAAAGATTTTATCACCACTAGCACTAAAGAAACGGCAAATATGGTGTAGAAGATAGCTATTCCTGTTCCCCAATTTATTTTCATGATTGATTGCTTTTGGTAGCGTTTTCTTTTCCTCCCTCCTCCCTCCTCCCTCCTCCCTCCCTTCAAGGGGTGAATCACTCACCCCTTGAGGAGGAGGGGAGGGAAGGGAAGGAAACGCTATTTAACCGGCCCTAAGAAGTTCGTTTTGATCTCATCAATGAGTTTTCCATCAGAGTAGACTTCCACTTTCACCTTGTTTTTCCGACCGTTTAGCTCCTTTAGGGGCATGTCGATGAACAAGGCGCCTTCCGTCACGCCATTCTCTTTGGCCTGCGGTGGCTGCCCAACCAGGCGAATTTGGCCATAGTCGGTGACTAGTCGAAACTCGATAGGAAAGGTCTCTTTGGTTTTGTTAATAATCTGATAGTTATACAGGTTACTGATATTTTCTTCATCTACCTTTTGAAACAGCATGCCTGGTGTACGTAATAGCAGGGTTTCCACATCGGTTCTTGCCGTAAACAGAAAGCCTTCTACTAACAACAAGATGATTAGAACCGCAGAATAAGCCATTACCCTAGGCGTAAAGAGTTTTTTCTTACCTGTTTCAATTCCGTTGTCACTATCGTACCGAATTAAACCTTTAGGCCGATTGACTTTTACCATTACTTCATCACAAGCATCAATACAAGCTGTACAATTGACACATTCCAATTGTGTTCCATCTCTGATGTCAATCCCCGTGGGACAAACCTGTACACATAGCTTACAATCTATACAGTCTCCTAATTGCTGCTGAATCTTGGTGATGGGATCAGTTTGCAAAGCCAGGCTTTCTTGCGCCTGAGGCTGTTTTCGTACCTTTTTGATCTTTCCTCTAGGCTCTCCTCGAACATAATCGTAGGTGATTACAATAGAGTCTTTATCTAGTAAAACACCTTGCAATCGTCCATAAGGGCAAATCGTGGTACAAACCTGCTCTCGGAGGTAGGAAAAGACGAAATAGAAAGCGGCCGAAAAAAGGATCATACTACTGAAGCCCCCAAAATTATCCTGCACCGGCTCGGTAGCAATTCTAAGCACTTCATCAATGCCAATAATATAGGCTAAGAAGGTATTGGCCACCAAAACAGCGATGGTAAAAAAAATCGCCTGTTTTCCTATCTTTTTCACCACCTTATCGGACGTCCAGGGGGCTTTGTTAAGGCGCCGTTGCGCATTGGCATCACCTTCGATCCAGTATTCAATCCGACGAAAAACCATTTCCATAAAAATGGTTTGCGGACAGACCCAACCACAAAATAGGCGACCATACACTACCGTAAACAGCGCAATGAAGATGATAAAAATCAACATTGCCAAGACAAACAAATGAAAATCTTGCGGAGCAAAATACACGCCGAATAGAATAAACTTCCTTTCTAGGACATTGAACAACAGGAAAGGGTCGCCATTTACTTTAACAAAGGGCATTCCGAATAAGAATACCAAAAGTACATAACTTACCCACTTCCGGTATTCATAAAGCGGCCCTTTCGGCTTTTTCGGGTAAATCCAGTTTCGCTTACCATCTGCATCAACGGTGGCGATCCGATCCCGATAAAATTCGTCCTGATCCACTTCTTTAGCTTCCATCTTCAGATCAAATTATACTTAGACTAATTATTCATTCCGATCACCTGGTCTCCCTGCTCTTTTTCTACAGCAGTTGAAGCATCCTCGGTGGTGCCGGGTTGAAATTCTTCTCCTTGGGGTTCTTTAGGGTTAGGAGGGCTTGTGCCCACCAATGTCATGATGTAACTGGCCACTTTCTGCATTTCAACAGGGCGCAGCTGCGTATTCCAGGCAATCATCCCTTTTTCAGGCACCCCATATTTAATAGTTGTGAAAATAGAAGTGATATCGCCACCATGTAACGAATAGTTATCAGTAAGATTGGGGCCAACGCCACCTTCTCCCAACATACCATGGCAAGCGGAACAGTAGGTATTGAAAATGGTCTGTCCCAGTTCTAAATCCTTGGGGTCTTGTAAAGCGACAACATTGGTTTCATCTACTCGATCTGCTTGCTTGGCCAGATGGGCCTGCACCGCTTCGTCAGCTCTTTCCATTTCTTGGGCATACTCGGTGGCTTGATCCACACCATAATCCGTGAAGTGGAAATACACTAGATAGACCCCGGCAAAAGCAATGGTGATATAGAACATGGCTACCCACCAAGGTGGAAGACTATTATCTAGCTCTCGGATACCATCATAGTTGTGATTTAAAAGGATATCTTTTTCCTTTTCCATGGGCACCAGTTGCCAAGCCTGCTTATTGAAACGTTTCCACCAAGCTTCTTTTTGCTGGGCCAAGCCTACTTTCTCCATTACCTCGATACCATGTTCTTCCAACATGCGCATCTTCTGCGCATCCATTAGCATATTGACCAAGTAGAGCAATACGCCAAAGGTAACCGCGATTACAACACCTGCTAACCATAGCAGGGTATTGCCTAAGATTTTCTCCATCCCATGCGGGTCAACCGCAGCTTCGGCCTGTGCCGACAAGATAGTCGTACCCATCATTAGTACGGCCGTCAAAAAAATGGGAATACGATATTTTATATTCATGATTGCAATAGATTTCAATATTATTAAAGATGAGCCTTGAAGTTGATACGGGTAAGGGGTCAACTTCCAGGCTGGCCTTTCTTTCTTTTCCTAGTCTTCATCTAATGGTAGACTCGACATCTTTTCGATAAAGGCATCGTTTCTCCGAAATACCAGCACCGCACTCATTAGAAATAAGAAAAAGAAAGTCACTAGAGCGAAGATGGCCATCCAATTGATGTTTCCGGCTTCTGCTAAAATATATTTATACATGGTTCATCTATTTTGAGACAGTGGGAGTTGAGAATTGGAGGGTGTAAAGGCTTTCGTACACCCTCCGTTCTCCGATTTTAGTTCTCCACGTACCCCTATGATAGGGTACTAATTATCTGCCTGCGGTTTAGGTTTAATATCTGTTCCCAGTCGTTGTAAGTAAGCGATCAAGGCTATGATCTCTTTGTTTTCTAGCCCTTCTTGCTCAATGCCATCTCCCCGAAGGCTCTTCGCTATTTCTGCCGCCTGTGCTTTCAAATCGGCTACGGCTTGATCCGCATATCCTTCTGGATACGGCGTACCCAATTGTTGCAAGACTTTGATCTTAGCAGCGGTATAGTCGGTATTGAGATCACGTCTTAGCATCCAAGGATAAGGAGGCATGATTGATCCAGGAGACATACTTTCTGGGTCGAGCATGTGATTATAGTGCCAACTATCTGGGTATTTAGCACCAATTCGGTGCAAATCCGGTCCGGTACGTTTGGATCCCCAAAGGAATGGACGATCGTAGATGAACTCACCTGATTTGGAGTATTCTCCGTATCGTTCGGTTTCAGAGCGGAAGGGGCGTATCATCTGTGAGTGACAACCCATACAACCTTCTCGGATATACAAGTCTCTTCCTTCTAATTCTAGCGGAGAATAAGGACTAACAGAAGCAATCTTAGGTACGTTTTCTTCCACCATCATCATCGGGAAAAGCTCGACCATACCGCCGATCAATACCAAGATGGTACTTCCGATCAACATTTGAACAGGACGACGCTCAATCCAACGGTGCCAGTGTTCACCTTTGTGCTTCACATATACCTCGCGAGCAGGTGCTTCGACGGCTTCATTGGCTTCTAACTTACCACTCTTGACTGTTTTGTAAAGGTTATAGACCATGACAAAGACACCGCCTAGGTACAAGGTTCCCCCTAAGGCTCGAAGGGCATACATCGGTAAGATTTGGGTAACGGTTTCCAGGAAGTTTCCATATTGCAAGAAACCATCAGCTGTAAATTGTTTCCACATCAAACTCTGTGTCCAACCCGCCCAATAAAGAGGTACTGCATAGAAAAGGATACCTAATGTGCCAATCCAAAAGTGTGTATTCGCTAATTTGGCAGAATAC
>Ga0070728_10006871_pt1 | contig 10599 bp, 7 predicted proteins | sample tdDd471_FD_66723 | JGI IMG/M metagenome (GOLD analysis project Ga0070728, IMG submission 66723) | Marine sediment microbial communities from the Atlantic coast under amendment with organic carbon and nitrate - tdDd47.1 | ecosystem: Environmental > Aquatic > Marine > Coastal > Sediment | place...
CGGTCCCGCGAAAATACGGCCGCCAGCCGTTGGACAGCTCGGCGTACGAGTTGCCGCTCGCGTCCACGCGGCAGACGCCGTCCCAGGTCACGTGGCCGTCCACCTGGTCGAAGTCCGCGGCGTGTCCATCGGGGCGCATCCAGGCCGAGCCGTAGGTGATGCGAGTTCGGCAGGGCGCGGGGGCGGGCCCGGCGTCGGTCGCGCCCGCGTCGTCGCCGACGGCCGCGTCGGTCCCGCCGATCGACCCGGCGTCGCTCCCGCCCGCCGAGCCGGCGTCGGACGCGCCGCCATCGTCATCGGGGAGGCCCGCGTCGGCGTCGGGCGTGACGCTGCCGGAGCACGCGACGAGCAGCATCGCGGCGAGGCAGGTGGGCCGGCGCGCGCTCAACTGCGCCTCCGGCGTCGGAACAGCAGCGCGACGAGCGCGAGCCACGGCGCGCCGGCCGGACCGGAGCCCGCTCCGACGCGGCAGGTGCACGTGGGCGCCAGCCCGCCGGCGGGCTCGGCCGAGGGCGGGACGCCTCCGTCGCCCACCGGCGCGCCCGCGTCGGGGGCCTCCATCGCGCACACGTCGCCCTCGTCGATCGCGCCGTCGCAGTCCTCGTCCGCGCCGTCGCACGTCTCGTCCACCGGGTGCTCGTCGATCGCGCCGTCGCAGTCGTCGTCCACTCCGTCGCAGCGCTCGACGCCGACGGTGCACGTCCGCGAGGCGCTCTGGATCGTCGACCAGTAGCGCAGCGCGTCCCAGCCGCCCTCGTCGGTCATCTCGTTCAACGTCACCGCCGCGCCGAACCCGTCTCCGGTCGACGGATGGCAGCGCCACCCCGCCGCCGCGCGCGCGCACACATCGGCGAGCCGGTCGCCGTCGGAGTCCACGACCCGCATCGTCTGGTGGAAGCGGGCCGCGTTCCAGCCGTCGTCGTCGGACCACGCGGGGCCCTCGATCCGCCGGAACGCGGCGCCGTCGTACGCGTAGCAGCGCACGCCCTGGTTCGCGCGCACGCACAGGTCGTCCGCGCCGTCGCCGTCGAGGTCGCCGGCGCGCACCGTCGCGTAGTTGCTCTCGTCGCCCCAGCCCGACTCGTCGGCGAGCGCCGCCGCGGGCACGCGCTCGCCGAAGCCGCCGGCGCCGTCCGCGCGGACGCAGAACAGCTCCTCGGCGTCGCGGCCGCACAGGTCGGGTCGGCCGTCGGCGTCGAAGTCCGCGAGGCGCAGGGTGCTCCAGTACCGCCGGTCGCCCCAGCCGGCGTCGTCGGTCAGCGCCGGCCCCTCGATCGCGTCGCCGAAGCCCTCGTCGGTCGCGAGGTGGCACCGCCACCCGGCGACCGCCCGCGCGCAGACGTCGGCGCGTCCGTCGCCGTCGAGGTCCGCCATCCGGATCGTGCCGTAGTGCTTCGCCGCGCCCCAGCCGAGCTCGTCGGACCAGCGCGGGCCCTGCACGCGCTCGCCGAAGGAGGCGCCGTCGGACCGCCAGCAGTCGAGCCCGCCGGGGCCCCGCGCGCAGAGATCGGCGTCTCCGTCGCGGTCGATGTCGGCCAGGCGGATCGTCGTGTAGTGGCCCGGCGCGTCCCAGCCCTCGGCGTCCGAGAGCGCCTCGAGCCACAGCGCGGCGTCGTCGAAGCCCTCGCCGTTGGACCGCGCGCAGTACATGCCGCGGTTGCCGCGCGCGCAGACGTCCGCGAGCCCGTCTCCGTCGACGTCCGCCATGCGCACGGTCGCGAAGTTCGTCACGTCGTCCCAGCCGGACTCGTCGCCCCAGGCGGGGCCGTCCCACACCGCCGGCCAGCCGTCGCCCTCGCGCAGCCAGCAGCGGATCCCCGAGTAGCCGCGGGCGCACAGGTCGGCGTCGCCGTCGCCGTCGACGTCGGTGCTCGTCGGCGCGGCGTAGGCGGCCGGCGCGCGGTGCAGCAGCCGGACCTCGCAGACGTCCGACTCGTCGACCGTCCCGTCGCAGTCGTCGTCCGCGCCGTTGCACAGCTCGGCGCGCGCGTGCTCGTCGGTCGCGCCATCGCAGTCCTCGTCGCCGCCGCCGCACACCTCGTCGGTCGCGTTCTCGTCGACCGCGCCGTCGCAGTCGTCGTCGCCGCCGCCGCAGACCTCGGGTGAAGGAGTGCACGCGCGGCACGAGGTGCTCGGCGCCTCGCGATATGCGCGCTGCTCGACCCACAGGCTGACGGGCCCGCCGCAGGCGCCCGCGAACGGATCGTCGGACGCGCCGCTCGCCGACGGACGCCAGCCCAGGTGCAGGTGCGGCCCGGTGCTGCTCCCGCTCGACGCGCTCTGGCCCAGCGGCTGCCCGCAGCTCACGCGGTCACCCACCGACACGCGCAGCGACCCGCTCCGCATGTGACAATAGATCGTGCGTGATCCATCGGCGTGCTCGAGCTGCACGTAGTTGCCGCAGCGCCCGCCGCACGTGTTGCCGTACGAGCCGTAGTTCGCGCAACCGTCGTTGCGGGCGGTGACCCGGCCGTCCGCGCCCGCGAGCACCGTGGTGCCAAAGGGGGTGCCGAAGTCGCTCCCGGTGTGCCCGTTGTAGCAGGCGCCCCCGCAGTCGTAGTCCGAGCAGCCGCCGCCGCCGTTGTGGTCGAAGCCGTAGTTGAGCCGGTAGCTCTCCGCGTAGGGGCGTCGGAGCAAGGTGCGCTGCGCGTCCGCCACCTGCGGGGCGAGCAGGACGAGCGCGAGGATCGCCGCCGCCCTCATCGGATCACCTCGTAGGCGTCGCCGCGCCGCGCGAGCACCGCGCCGTCCGCGGTCGCGACCAGCTCGGTCAGCTCCGGCTCGTCGCGGACGACCTGCCCGGTCGACAGGTCGACGAACGCCACGCCCGCCTCGTCGGCGAGCGCGAGCGTGTCGCCGAGCCAGACCGGTCCGCCTGGGCTGGTCGGCACCCGCGGGGCGTCGACGTAGCCGCGACCCGGCAGGTAGAGGCGGGGCCGCCCGGTCGCGCTCGTCGCGAAGACCATCCGCGCGCCGTCCGGCGACAGCGCCGGCGACCACGCCGGGCGAATCGAGTCCGCGACCGCCGTGACCTCGCCGGTCGCGGGAACCGCGCGTGCCGCCTCGAAGAACGGCATCTCGCCGCGCACGTACGCGACCGCCCCGCCCGCGACCGACAGCGGCGCCTCCACCGCGCGGTCGAGCTCGACCTCGCCCGCGTCGTCGATCACCCGCAGCACGTGGTCGGAGTCGAGCACCACGATCCGATCGCCCACGAACCGCGCGTCGAGCGCGCGGCGCCCGTCGAGCCCAGCGCCGCGGAGCGTCAGCACCCGATCCGGGTCGCCGTTGGGCGGCGCGGGCTCCACGCGGCCCACGATCCGCGCGTCGCCGCGCTGGTCGAGCAGGACCTCGTCGGCCGCCACCGAAGGCGCGGCCGGTTGCGTCAGCGCTTCGCGCGCGGGGCTGGGGGGCTCGGAGCACCCGAGCAGGACCAGAAGAAGACAGAGGCTTCGCATCGGGGCGCGTCACTGCACCGGACGTGCCGCGGCCGCTGAGGTCTGCGCGCTGCGGACTCGAGATCGCACCCGCCTCGGGCACCGCCTTCGTTTGCGTGACAGCCTGTCGCGATCGCCGTCGACCGACCGGAATCTGGACGGTTTCGGTCGCTGAGCGCCGGGGATCGGCGTCCCCGCGGCGGCGCGGGGCGCGCTCCGCGCGGGTGTCGCCTCAGCGCGACGCGTCGTCGCAGCGTTGGCGGTAGGCGGTCCCGAGGGGGTCGACGTTCTGGGCGCCGTCGGGGTGCTCGGCGAGGTAGCGGCGGACGATCGCCACGCGCGCGTCGCCCTCGGCGGCGCGGACCTCGGGCTCGAACTCGTAGCGGGTCGGCGGGACCTCGAAGGCGGCGCGCAGGGTCGCCTCGAGCGCGTACGCCTCGGCCTCGCGGTCGAGCGCCGTCTCGACGAGCGCCTCGCAGTCGGGGTGCTCGGGCAGCGGATCGGGCAGCGGGAGGCCGTGCACGACGTGGTGCAGCAGGTGGCCGACGCGCGCCGCGCGCTCGGGGCGCTCGACCCGCTCGTCGAGCACGAGCAGCCTGCCGTCGCTGACGACGGGGTTGTCGATCTCACCGAGGCAGTAGCGGACGTTCACCGGCAGCGCGTCGAGCAGCGCGGCGCCCTCGTCGGTCGACCGCAGCCGCTCCTCGACGCGGGCGCGCTCGCCGACCGCCTCGACGAAGCCCGCCGGGCAGGGCGGCGCGGGCGTGTCGTCGAACGCGGCGCCGCCGGGGGTCGTCGGGCCGCGGATCACCTGCGCGACGATCAGCCCGAGCACGATCAGCACCATCGCGCCGACGGCGCCGCTCCATGCCGTCGCGCGCTTCACCGGCCCACGAAGAACGTGCGGATCTGGTCGCCGCGGCGCACGCGCACCGGGGCGACGAGGAACGAGCCTTCGTACAGCTCGCGGAAGCGCTCGGGGGTCTCGACCTCGCGGCCGAGCACGTCGACGATCACGTCGCCGACCTGGATCCCGGCCGACGGGCCCGGGCCGCGGCCCGTCGCCACGACCACCAGGCCGCCGACGTTCGCGTCGATCGAGTAGCGCCGCCGCAGCGAGTCCGACAGCGGGGCCACCGTGAGCCCGGCCACCTCGGCCGAGCCCTGGATCTCGCCGGCGGGCGCGGGCTGCCCCGCCGCCTGCACGGGCTGCTCGGCGAGCGTCACCGAGACGGCGCCGGCCGCGTCACCGCGCCGACGGGTGAGCTCGACGTCGGTCCCGGCGCCGCGCGTCGCCACGAGGTTCCTGAGCTGGCGGCTGGACCGGATCGACTCGGCGTCGAGCCGCGTGATGACGTCGCCGCGCCGCAGATCGACCCGCGCCGCGGGGCCCCGCTCGTCGATCGCGGTGACCACCACGCCCTGCGCCGACCCCGTGATCCCCATGCTCCGCGCGAGCTGCGGGTCCAGATCGGACAGCGTCACCCCGAGCCAGCCGCGGGTCACGTGCCCGTCGCGGAGCAGCGCCGCGGCGATCGGCTCCGCCATGTTCGACGGAATCGCGAACCCGATGCCGTGGCTCCCGCCCGTCCGGCTGAGGATCGCGGTGTTGATCCCCACCAGCTCGCCAGCGAGGTTGACCAGCGCGCCGCCCGAGTTCCCGGGGTTGATCGCCGCGTCGGTCTGGATGAAGTCCTCGTAGTCGGTGATCCCCATCGCGGCGCGGCCGGTGGCGCTGACGATCCCCTGGGTAACCGTCTGGCCGACCCCGAACGGGTTGCCGATCGCGAGCACCGCGTCGCCCTGGCGCAGCGCGCTCGAGTCGCCGTAGGGGAGGGCGTCGAGGGTGAGATCCTCGCCCTGGGCGGGCACGATGCGCAGCACCGCCACGTCGCTGTCGGGGTCGCCGCCCACCGATCGGGCGTCGTACTCGCGGCCGTCGGACAGGGTGACCCGGATCTCGGTCGCGTCGGCGACGACGTGGTGGTTGGTGAGCACCACGCCGGCCGGATCGACGATCACCCCCGACCCCAGCGAGCGGGCCTCGCGGGCCCCGCCGCCCCCGAAGAACGGGCGGAGCAGGTCGAAGAAGGGGTTGCCCGACGACTCGCCGGCCCGGGTGGTGCGGCGGGTCGAGACGTTGACCACCGCCGGCAGGCAGCGGGCCACCACGTCGGAGGTGCGGACCTCGCCCGAGGCCGCGATCGGAGGCCGCGGGGACTCCCCGAGGACCGGCCTCGCGGGGGCCACCGGCGCCTCGGCGGGCTCCGCCGAGGGCGTCGATTCGTCGCCCCCGTCCAGCAAGATCAGCGCGACCGCCCCGAGGGCCACCCCCAGCGCGACGAAGCTGACCAGCAGGTTGAGGACCGCCAGCGCGCGCCCGCTCTTCACGGCCCGGATGTAGCACGTTTGGCCCAAACGCCCCCAAAGGGGGCGACCACGGGGGGGCTTGGAGGCCACTGGGCTTCGTGGCAAGGTCCGCGCCCCCGGCCGGATTTGACAAACCCGGCCATGTGCTCAAACAAAGCGAGCCCGTGTCCAAATCTTTGGTCATCGTCGAGTCGCCCGCCAAGGCGCGAACCATCTCCCGGTACCTGGGTGACGACTACGTCGTCGAGTCCAGCATCGGGCACATCCGTGATCTCCCGTCGAAGCCGGCGGAGGTCCCCGAGAAGCTTCGGGAGAAGTTCGCTCGAAAGGACGAGATCGGCGTCGACGTCGAGAACGACTTCGAGCCGCTGTACCTGGTCGACCCCGACAAGAAGAAGCACATCGCCGCGCTGAAGAAGCTCCTGAAGGGGGCCGACACCCTCTACCTCGCCACGGATGAAGACCGCGAGGGGGAGTCGATCGCCTGGCACCTGCTCGAGGTCCTCGACCCGAAGGTGCCGGTGAAGCGGATGGTGTTCCACGAGATCACCAAGAAGGCGATCCAGGCGGCCATCCAGCAGCCGCGGGACATCGATCGGCGCCTCGTCGACGCCCAGGAGGCGCGCCGGATCCTCGATCGGCTCTACGGCTACAAGCTGTCGCCGGTGCTCTGGCGCCGGGTGAAGCGGGGCCTGTCGGCCGGCCGCGTGCAGTCGGTGGCGACGCGCATGGTCGTCGAGCGCGAGCGCCTGCGGATCGCGTTCGTGAAGGCGTCGTACTGGGATCTGACCGCGCAGCTCGAGAAGAAGGACGGCGGCGGGGCCTTCGAGGCCAAGCTGACCGCGCTCGACGGCGACCGGCTCGCGAGCGGCAAGGACTTCGGCTCGGACGGAAAGCCCAAGCGCGACGGCGTCGTCGTGCTCGACGAGGCGGGCGCGCAGCAGCTCGCCAAGGACCTGAAGGAGTCGGGCGAGTTCACCGTCCGCTCGGTCGAGCGCAAGCCCTACACGCGCAAGCCCGCCGCGCCGTTCATGACCTCGACGCTCCAGCAGGAGGCGTCGCGCAAGCTCCGGATGAGCGCCAAGCAGGCGATGCGCACCGCGCAGCGGCTGTACGAGAGCGGTTACATCACCTACATGCGGACGGACTCGACGACCCTGTCGGAGACCGCGCTCACCGCCGCCCGCAACCAGATCGCCGACCTGTATGGCGCCGAGTACGTGCCGGCCAAGCCGCGCACCTACGCCAACAAGGTCAAGAACGCGCAGGAGGCGCACGAAGCGATCCGCCCCGCCGGCGACAGCTGGCGCAAGCCCGAGGACGTCGCCCGCGAGCTCGAGCGCGACCAGGCGCGGCTCTACGAGCTGATCTGGAAGCGCACCGTCGCGTCGCAGATGGAGAACGCCAAGGGCGAGACGCTCTCGGTGAAGATCGACGGCGAGGCCGCCGGGCGCGTCGCCGAGCTGTCGGTGACCGGCCGGACCATCACCTTCCCGGGGTTCTTGCGCGCCTACGTCGAGGGCAGCGACGACCCCGACGCGGAGCTCGAGGATCGCGAGAAGCACCTACCGGCGATGAAGGAGGGCGAGGGGCTCGGCGCGAAGGACATCGAGGCCGCGGGCCACGAGACGCAGCCGCCGGCGCGCTTCACCGAGGCGTCGCTCGTGCGAGCGCTCGAGGAGCTCGGCGTCGGCCGGCCGTCGACGTACGCGTCGATCCTGTCGACCATCTCCGACCGCGGCTACGTCTGGAGCAAGGGCTCGGCGCTGGTGCCCAGCTACACCGCGTTCGCGGTCGTCACGCTGCTCGAGAAGCACTTCCCGCAGCTCGTCGACTACGCCTTCACCGCGCGGATGGAGGATGAGCTCGACTCGATCGCCAACGGCGACACGAAGGTCGTCCCGTGGCTGCGCCGGTTCTACAACGGCACCGAGAAGGACGGCGCGAACCTCAACGGCAAGGTCAGCGACATCGGCCTGCAGCGGATGGTCGAGATCCGCCTCGACGAGATCGACGCCCGCGAGATCAACAGCATCCCGCTCGGCAAGGGCCCCGAGGGCCGGCAGATCGTCGTCCGCGTCGGCCGCTACGGCCCGTACCTCGAGCGCGAAGACAACACGCGCGTCAGCGTCCCCGAGGACCTGCCGCCCGACGAGCTCACGGTCGAGAAGGCCGTCGAGCTGCTCGAGATGCCGAGCGACGATCGCGAGCTCGGGACCGATCCGGAGTCCGGCGAGACGGTCTTCGGAAAGTCGGGGCGCTGGGGCCCGTACGTGCAGCTCGGCGAGGGCGGCGCGGACCGCAAGGAGAAGCCCAAGACGGCGTCGCTGTTCAAGTCGATGGAGCTCGAGTCCATCACGCTCGACCAGGCGTTGATGCTGCTGTCGCTCCCCCGCGAGGTCGGCGCCGACGGCGCCGGCGAGCCGATCCTCGCGCTCAACGGGCGGTACGGCCCGTACATCAAGAAGGGCAAGGAGACGCGCAGCCTCGAGACCGAGGACCAGATCTTCACGGTGACGGTCGACGAGGCGGAGAAGCTCCTCGCCCAGCCCAAGAAGCGCGGGCGCAACGCGCGCAGCGCCGAGCCGCTCAAGACCCTCGGCAAGGATCCCGTCAGCGGCGGCGAGGTCACGCTGCGCGACGGCCGCTACGGCCCGTACGTCACCGACGGCGAGCACAACCAGTCGCTGCTCAAGGGCGACACGCCCGAGAACGTGACCCTCGAGCGCGCCGCCGAGCTCCTCGTCCGCGCCCGCGAGCGTGGCCCGAGCAAGAAGCGCAAGAAGAAGAAGACTTCGAAGAAGAAGAGCTCGAAGAAGAAGACGTCGAAGAAGAAGACGTCGAAGAAGAAGACGTCGAAGAAGAAGGCCTCGAAGAAGAGCGCCTCCAACGAGGCGGCGGGCTGAGATGAGCGCGCGCTGCGTCCTCGTCGCCGGCTGTGGCTACGTGGGCACGGCGCTCGCCTCGCGCCTCGCGGCCGTCGGGCACCGCGTCTACGGCCTGTCGCGCCACCCGGACGGGCTGCCCGACGGCGTGCTCGGCGTGCGCGCCGATCTGACCGACGCCGCGTCGCTCCGCGCGATCCCCGACGACGTCGAGCGCGTCGTGTTCAGCGCGTCCCCCGGCGGGCGGACCGAGGAGGCGTACTCCGCGATCTACCTCGACGGCCTGTCCAACCTGCTCGACGCGGTGAGCGGTCGGGCCGTCGATCGCCTGCTGTTCACCGCGAGCACCGCCGTCTACGGCCAGGACGACGGCGCCTGGGTGGACGAGGCGAGCCCGACCGAGCCGACGCGGTTCAGCGGCGAGATCTTGCTGAAGGCCGAGGCGCGGCTCGCCGCGGCGTCGCTCGACACCGCGTCGCTGCGGCTCGCGGGGATCTACGGCCCGGGGCGCACGTGGCTCGTGCGGCGCGTGGCGAACCGCGAGGCGACCGTAGCGCCGCCAGACAGCCCGCCGCGCTACGGCAACCGCATCCACCGAGACGACTGCGCGGGCGCGCTGGCGCACCTGCTGGACCTGGACGCGATCGAGCCGGTGTACGTCGGCGTCGACGACGCGCCGGCCCCGCTCGCCGAAGTGCACGCGTACGTCGCCGAGCTGCTCGGCGTGACCCTGCCCGAGGGGGACACCGGCGCCGGGCGCGGGGGCAACAAGCGCTGCCGCGCGACCGCGCTGAAGGCGAGCGGCTGGACGCCGCAGGTGCCGAGCTACCGCGAGGGCTACCCGGCGATCGTGGACGGCTACCTCGCGGAGCGCGGGTGAACCGCTCGTACTACTTCGTCCGTCACGGCCAGGCCGTCTATCAGCAGAAGGGCTTCGACCGCTCCGCGCACCCGCCCGACACGGACTGGCCGCTGTCGTCCGAGGGCGTGTCGCAGGCCCACGCCGCGGCGCCGAAGATCCTGCGGAGCGGCGTGCGGCGCGTGATCTCGAGCGAGCTCGCCCGGGCGCGCCGGACCGCGGAGATCTTGGCCGAAGAGGGCGGCCTGCCGTACGAGCACCGCTGGGGCAGCCTCAACGAGATCCACCCGACCACCCTGCGCGCCGCGATCGGCCGCACGGACGTGGACTCGTGGTCGTGGTGGGACGGCTGGCTCGCGGCCCGCGCGGTCCGCAAGCACGTCGCCGGCAAGACCCCGCGGGGCTGGGATCCGCGCCCCGCCGAGGACCGCGTGCTCGGCGTGCTGTCGCGCCTCGATCGGCTCGACGAGCCGAGGGTGGCGGTGGTCTGCCACGGCTACTGGATCCTCCTCGCGGCGCTGCTGGTCCGTGGGGAGGTGCGTTATCGCTGGATCGCGAACTGCTCGGTGACCCGCATCGACGCGGATGGCCGCGGGAAGTATCGGTTGGTGTCGTTCGCCACTGTGTCGTGATGCCGGCGTGACGCGTTGGGGCTGCATGAACCTCAACAGGGCGAGAACCTCAACAGGGCGACGAAGTACGAGCCCACGAGGAGGGCGGCGAGCGCCACAGTACGTGACGAGAGCCCACGACGACGAGGAGAGCCCACGACGGGGAGAGCCCACGACGACGAGGTACGAGCCCACGGGGAGGGCGGCGAGCGCGGCAATCCCGGCTCCTGAGACACCGCCGCCGCCTGCAGCATCCAACGCCTCCGACCCCGATGCCGCTCCGAGCACCCGATTCCTCCCATCTCGGAATCGACGCCCGCACTCCCCGATTTCGACTGCACCGATGCGCGGCCCGGGCCATCACCGAGCCGCGCGAGGCCACGAAGGCCGTCTGTGCCGACCTACGTCTCCGGCTCACCGCCACCGCGCCTGCGACG
>Ga0070728_10006875_pt1 | contig 10598 bp, 7 predicted proteins | sample tdDd471_FD_66723 | JGI IMG/M metagenome (GOLD analysis project Ga0070728, IMG submission 66723) | Marine sediment microbial communities from the Atlantic coast under amendment with organic carbon and nitrate - tdDd47.1 | ecosystem: Environmental > Aquatic > Marine > Coastal > Sediment | place...
ATGAGGAGGTTCATACACCCAACCTGGATCGCCTTGCCCAAGGCGGCACTACTTTTACGCATACCTATAATATGGGAGGATGGAATGGTGCTATCTGTGTCGCCTCACGATCGATGATCATCTCTGGGCAATACCTTTGGTCAGCGCTTAAAGAGGACAAGCGATGGCGTGATAAAGATTCCACGGCACTGGCCAATACTTGGGGAAGAATAATGGCGGGGAATGGCTACGATACTTACATGTCTGGTAAATGGCATGTTGCTGCTCCTGCCGACCACGTATTTGATGTAGCGAAACACATCCGACCTGGAATGCCTGGTGATCAGAGAGGAAAGATTAGTGATGAGCGGAAAAAAGCTTGGCGAGAAGCGAAGATTACAGATACGAATATGAAGGAGTTCATGCCTATTGGTTATCACCGACCCATGGATGAAAATGACGATAGCTGGTCGCCAACAGATACTACCTTTGGTGGTTTCTGGGAGGGAGGCAAGCATTGGAGTGAGGTACTAAAAGATGATGCAGTAGGATACATTGAAACGGCAGCCCAGAAGGATAATCCATTCTTCATGTATTTGGCCTTTAATGCGCCCCATGATCCACGTCAGGCCCCTCAATCCTTTATTGATCAATATCCTTTGGATCAAATTAGTATACCCGCAAGTTTCAAACCTACCTATCCCTATGCTGACTATATGGGTAATAGCCCTGGCCTTCGAGATGAAGCCCTGGCTCCCTACCCTCGCACAGAATATGCTGTAAAAGTGCATCGACAGGAATATTACGCTATTATCACACACCTGGATGAGCAGATTGGTAAGATATTGGATGCCTTAGAAGCCAGCGGTGAAATGGATAATACCTACATTTTCTTCACGGCGGATCACGGCCTTTCTGTCGGACATCACGGCTTGATCGGAAAGCAAAACATGTATGATCACAGCGTTCGAGTGCCCATGATCGTTGCTGGTCCGGATATTCCCAAAGGGAAAAAGTCAGGAAAGGAATTATACCTTCAAGATATTATGCCCACAAGCTTGGCTATGGCGGGTATTGAACAACCAGATTATGTAGACTTCAAAAGCTTTCTGGATTTGGCAAAAGGAGGGGCTGATCGCGAGCATTACCCCGAGATTTATGGCGCTTATGTAAAATCACAGCGCATGATCCGAAAAGATGGCTACAAGCTTATCGTATATCCCAATGCACCTAAAGTATTGTTGTTTGATGTTGAAAAGGATCCGGACGAAATCACTGATTTGGCGGAGGTTGCTGAGCAGTCAGAAAAGGTAAAAAGCTTATTTGCTGACTTGCAGAAATTACAAGCTCAAATGGAAGACGAGTTGGATCTTCAGCCTAGTTTTGATGCCTGGCAGGCTACTTTGCAATGAGAATAAAGAAAGAAGTTGATGATTGGGGCTCTCTTGCGGTTAAATCGAAAAAGAGTCCCAATCTAATCTCTGACAGCATAGTATTACCTTCTTCCAATCGGTTAGAATTAAGTCGATTGACTTCCTCTCCTGCTTCGTGTTACTTTGTTTTTTAACTCTTCCGATATTTTTTGACAAAAGTAAATGATGCTTTTACCGTTTTTCAAACTATGAAACTTCATTACTTGTACAAAGGTTTGGGTTCTGGTAGGATTGCTCTTGCTACATATTTAGCTTAACAAAAAGGGATTAATCCACAGCTTTTAATAAAGAAAATGCTTGAATACTTAATTAAGTAACAGTGTTAATTAAATTTATAGCACTTTTCTTAAATAAGGAGTATCTTTATGAAAATTTTTCCATGAAAAAATTTGAAGCAGGTTATTATACCAATCAAGGTTCATACAGAAGTTTTCAGCCTCAACTTATTAATAGATCATGGTCTATTGAAGATATGGAACTAATTAGTCTTCTTAGCAAGGCAGATAGACAAATAGGTAGGTTAGATATGTATTCAGAATACATACCTAATATTGACCTATTCATTAGCATGCATATTTTAAAAGAGGCTACCCAATCTAGTAAAATTGAAGGGACCAAAACAAGTATTGAGGAAGCTTTACTTGAAAAAGAAGATGTCCCTGAAGGCAAAAGAGATGATTGGGAAGAAGTGAAGAATTATATTTCTGCGCTGTATTCAGCGATTGAGAAACTAGAGCGTTTACCATTTTCATCAAGGTTGATTAAGGAAACTCATAAGACCTTACTAAAAGGTGTAAGAGGTGAAAAAAAGATGCCTGGAGAATTTAGAAGGAGCCAAAATTGGATTGGAGGAGCAACGGTCAGTGATGCTATATTTATCCCTCCGATACATACTACTATCGATCATTATATGAATGACTTAGAGAAATTTGTTCATAATGATGAAGATTACTTCCCTGATTTATTAAAGATAGCCCTTGTTCACTATCAATTTGAAACGATTCATCCATTTTTAGATGGGAATGGTAGAGTAGGAAGATTGATGATAACTCTTTTTTTAGTAGAAAAGAAAATATTAAAACAGCCTGTTCTCTACTTATCGGATTTCTTCGAGAGACATAGAACACTCTACTATGATAATTTAATGAGAGTGAGAGAAAAAAATGATATAAAACAATGGTTCAAATTTTTTCTTACAGGAGTTATAGAGACGGCAAAAACAGGGATTAATACATTTGATAGTATTTTGAAGTTACAAGAACAAATAGGGAATAAACTGCAAACATTAGGTAACCGTGCAAGGAATGCACAAATTATCATGAAAGACCTCTACAAACAACCAATAATTGATGCGCAAAAAGCAAAAGAAATAACTGGGTTGTCTTTGCCGACAGTATACAAACTAATAGAAGAACTTGAACGACTAGAAATAATTAAGGAAATCACTGGGGCAAAAAGAGGAAAGTTATACGTATTCAAAGATTATGTAGACTTATTTTGATGCTATTTTTTTTGCTAGGCGCGACAGAAAACGTAGCTATAGCCTAAGTCAAAGCGTACCGAAAGCTTTCGGTATTCTGACAAAGTATGGCGAAAAAAGAAGCCAAAATAGATATTTGATAATTTTGTCCACGTACTTAAATCCCTTTAAAGGACTTAATTCATTACTCTCTTCCCTATGCAGTCACTACTTCTTCCGTTTCGGCTTGTTCTTCGACTCCTTCTCCTTCCAGCTCATCTATTTCAAAGCGAAGATTATCAATAATGAATTCCTGGCGATCCTGGGTGTTTTTACCCATGTAGTAGGCTAGAATATCATCAATATCTACTCCTTCATTAAGAATGACAGGTTCCAAGCGGATGTTTTCCCCAATAAAGTCTCCAAATTCATCTGGCGAAATCTCACCCAATCCCTTAAAGCGAGTGATCTCTGCTTTGCCACGTAGCTTAGCAACAGCCGCTTGTTTTTCCCCTTCACTATAGCAGTAAAAGGTTTGTTTTTTATCCCGAACACGGAACAATGGTGTTTCGAGAATATAAAGATGTCCGTTCCGCACTAAGTCAGGAAAGAATTGCAAAAAGAAAGTCAGTAGCAATAGTCGAATATGCATACCATCGACATCGGCATCTGTTGCAATAACTACTCGATTGTAACGCAAGTCATCTAGGGAATCTTCAATATTCAAGGCGTGTTGTAGCAAGTTGAACTCTTCATTCTCATATACCACACGCTTGGTTAAACTATAGCAATTGAGCGGTTTACCACGAAGACTGAATACGGCCTGCGTTTGTACATCTCGCGCTTTGGTAATCGAACCACTAGCCGAATCTCCCTCCGTGATAAAGATGGTCGTTGCTAATCGTCTTTCTTCTTCCGTTTTTCGTTGCGAATCATTGAAGTGCAGTCGACAATCTCGCAATTTCTTATTGTGTAAGTTGGCTTTCTTAGCCCTTGAATTGGCTAGTTTTTTTATACCCGCAATCTCTTTTCGTTCTCGCTCAGATTGTTGAATTCGTTTTTCTAAAGCCTTGGTTACTTCTGGAAATTGGTGTAGGTAATTGGATAGCTTTTCGCCAAAGGTATTCTTGATGTAAGTTCTGATCGTTGCTCCGTCTGGTGCGATGTTGGTGGAGCCCAATTTGGTCTTGGTCTGAGATTCGAAAACCGGCTCTTCCACTTTCAGACTTACCGCTGCAATAATGGAGGCCAATATATCTTTACGATCAAACTTGCCAAAGTGCTTTTGGATTGTTTCGGCAACCGTTTCCTTGAAAGCAATTAAGTGGGTACCCCCTTGTGTAGTATTCTGACCATTCACAAAAGAATGATATTGCTCCCCATAGTGATTGCCATGACTCATGGCCACCTCGATATCATCATCTTTAAGGTGTATAATGGGGTAGCGCAGTTGTTCGCTACTGGTTTTTCTACTCAGTAGGTCCAGCAAGCCATTTTTAGAGACAAAGCTCTTACCGTTAAAATTGAGTTTAAGCCCTGCATTAAGGTAGGCGTAATTCCACAATTGATTCTCTACGTAATCGGGCCGAAATTTATATTTTTTGAAGACCGAATCATCGGGTCGAAATTCGATGATCGTGCCATTAGATTCTTTCGATTTGGTTACACGGTGATCTTTGATCAACTCTCCCTGCTTAAATTCAGCCACTTTGGTTTTTCCATCCCGCACAGCCTGTACTCGGAAATAGTTGGAGAGCGCATTAACGGCTTTTGTACCTACCCCATTCAAACCAACCGATTTCTTAAAGGCCTTAGAATCGTACTTACCACCAGTGTTTATTTTCGATACACAATCGACAACCTTCCCCAAGGGAATACCTCGACCATAATCCCTGATCTCTACCTTACCTTCCCCAATATTAATATCGATCGCTTTACCATAACCCATCACATATTCATCGATCGAGTTATCGAGCACCTCCTTCAATAGGATATAGATCCCGTCATCAGTGGCAGATCCATCCCCCAATTTACCGATGTACATCCCTGGCCGAAGTCGAATATGTTCCTTCCAATCGAGTGAGCGAATATTATCTTCTGTATAATTTACTTGCGCCATAGTTAATTGATAATTCGAGTATTATTGGATTTAGACCTGAACTTATTGAGATACCTAGGATTTTAGGTCTCATTACCAAGCTGTCTTGGATGAATGCCCTTTTTGTATGAAAACGAAAAGCGGTTAAAAAAATGTCCTATAAGGTGAGATTAAATACATTTTTTTCCTCATTTTTATCTAAATATCTATATTTGAAAACGTTTTGGCATAAAATTCGTTATTACATATAGTAATTACAAATTATGCGTATCACTTTCTACCGCTGTGCAACACTGTAACTAAGCCTTTTCACACTATTCTTTACATGGGTCATCTCTATTGCTTCTTATTTTGCAACAAGCAAAAATAAGAAAAAAACTCATATTAGCAACAATTTGTTTAACCCATTTAAAACTTTTCGTGTCATTTTGAAAAGAGCACAATTACTACAGCATCCGGGCTTGCAGGTACTGCGAAAAGCCCTTATCAGAGAAACCAGGTGGCAACTGGTGGCCGCAGTGGCCCTCTTGTTATTGGGGCTGTCTCTGGTTGGTTTTTTTTATAAGACGAGTATCTTGGCGGGACTAGCAGGTCTATTCATCAGCGTGACTGCTTTCCGCTATATCTATACCTTCTCTGCCGTCAAAACGCCAGACGATCACCCCCTCATTCAACTGATAGCACAGGAACCCGAACGTATCGTTTGGGTTTATGGTCAGCAAACGGAACGCCTTCCTTTTGGTTTGCAATTTTCGCAATCAGCTATACTATACTTCAAGTTGATTGATGGAGAGGAAATCAGTGTCAGTTTACCGGGCCGCTATGTTCGGCTGGTATCCAAGACTTTAAATCGACTTTTGCCTGAAACTACCTTTGGATTTTCGGAGGAAAAAGCAGAACAGTTTGCCGAGAAACCTCGCTTATTGCGCAAGGCGCCTCGACTAGGGGAGGATAGCTCTCCAACGGGATAGCGATTACTGTTCCATATACCCCTGCTCTGGTGTCTTACAATTTTCTTTTCTACGTGTATCAACAATGGACGTGATTTTCCAACCTTCTTCAAACTTGACCAACTCAAAAACATTGTAGCCACAGTGGAGTTGTTTTTTACCTAAATAGAAAGTATAGTCGGTCCAGACATAGGCTAGCGGCCCATCTATTTTTACTTCATACGACCAAATTTTCTCATCATATACTTCATCATGCGGCGTCGCCATTTGCGTGAGAAAGCGATCCAGCGACCCCTCCCTTAATTGCACTTTCCCTTCCCGGTTGGCGGCGGCAGTGCCCATCCGAGCATCGCGCACAAAAACTGCGCTAATCATGCTACTATCCCCAGCTCTCATACCATCAAACATCTGCTGAATAGCTTTTATGATAATTGCTTCGTCGGAGGTTTCTTGTGCGTTACTGCTGAAAGGCAGGCAACATATAGCAAGTGCTAGAATAGACAGGGTTTTTATGATACTAGTCTTCATAATTATTAATATTTTGCGATTGGCAATATAAGCCTTGATAAAAGTGTTTTATTAAATGACCTTTTCTAGTATTTTAGGCTAGAAAATTATAGAAGTGAAGTAGCCGCAGTACTAAGCCCTAGTACCTTCTCAATAAAAAAAGCAGTTACTCGCTACTGCAATTTGGTTTTTTTTTCGTGAAATCAAATTGTGAGGGATACAATTCTTTACAAATGAGCAAGATTTTACTGCTGATTGCTGGTCTCTTACTACTATTCTCTTGTGGAATTGTAAAGCCAGTTGGTACATTCGAAACCAGCACTCCACCCACCACTCCCGATTACGCTCAACTCGATAGTTGGGCCGCCCATCCAGATAAGGCAGATAATGCCGATCGATTACCCGATGGAGTAAAAAGGGAAAGCAAATTAGAAGAAAAGGTCGATGTGTTTTTTCTGCATCCTACCACTTATAACGGTAAGAAAGGACATCGAAATTGGAACGGTGATATTCAAGATGCTCAATTGAATGAGCGTACAGACGGAAGTACCATTCTGTATCAAGCGAGTATTTTCAATGGTGCGGGAAGAGTGTTTGCGCCACGTTATCGCCAGGCCCATATCTATGCTTATTTCTCAGCCGATAAAAGCTCTGCAAAGGAAGCCTTCGAATTAGCTTATACCGATATCAAGGCTGCCTTTCAGTATTATTTGGACAACCATAATCAGGGACGACCCATTATCATCGCTGCGCATAGCCAGGGGACAACGCATGGAACGCGTCTGGTGGCTGAGTTTTTTGATGGAAAAACCTTGCAAGACCAGCTCGTTACAGCCTATTTGGTCGGAATGCCGCTTGCTACGGAACAATTTAAAGAGATCCCACTTTGCGATTCCCCTTCTGATACGCAGTGCTTCTCGGCTTGGCAAACCTATAAAACAGGATACTATCCCAAAAAATACGTCTATGGAGAGCAGTACGCCGTGACCAATCCGCTCTCTTGGACACTAGATACCAACTATCAGCCGAAGTCGGCAAATGAAGGAGCCATATTGCGAAAATTCGAAAAACTCCTGCCGGAGTTGGTGGATGCCCAGGTTGAAAAAGGGATGCTATGGGTAAATAAACCCAAATTTCCAGGCAGTTTCTTTTTCCGGAGCAAAAGGTATCATATTGTAGATTTTAATTTCTTCTATATGAATGTCAGGAACAATGCTATCTTACGAGCCGAAACATTTCTAGGGGAAATGGGAGATAAGTAAAAAGCCAACTGTTTTATACCTTTGTTGGCCTCAAAATTAGGGTTATGGATATTTACTCTCGGACATCACAGTGGAAAATATATCTGGCATTATGGGGGATTTTGATCGTTGCAGCCTCCATGGTTTATACCCGGTATTTGGCCAATGAGTTGGCCAAACAGGAAGAAAAGCAAGTGCTTTACTGGGAGACGGCTCACGAAATTATGAACTATAGTGATGAAGAGGAGATAGATAATTGTGATTATACGCTACAGACGATGATGTTGACGGGGAATACGAATATTCCGGTCATCTTGGTGGACCATGATAGAGGGACTATTATCGATGCAATTAATTTTGGACCAGAGCGGGATGAAGACAAGGCATTTCTTAAGACAACCCTAGATCGCCTGCAAAGACAAAATGTGGAGCCCATCATTGGATTTGGTGCCGATATCTATTACCTCGAATCCAAATTGCTACGCCAACTACGTTATTATCCCTTCATTCAGCTGGCACTTATTTCTGGCTTTATCCTATTTGGTTATATCAGTTTCAATTCCGCTCGCCGGGCCGAACAGAACCGGGTTTGGGTGGGGATGGCCAAGGAAACGGCTCATCAATTGGGTACGCCCATTTCCGCGATCATTGCCTGGGTAGAACACCTGAAAATGATTCGAGACCAGGATGAGGAAGTGATGGAGATTGTGGGAGAATTGAACAATGATGTAAATCGCCTTAATCTCATCGCCGACCGCTTCTCCAAGATTGGTTCTACCCCGAAACTGGAACCCATTAATATCTATGAAGAATTAGAAAAATGCAGGGCTTATATGGTGCGTCGAGCGCCACGGCGCGTTTCCTTTGAATTCCCACATCCCGCGGCTGGGCATGCGATTACGATGATTAATCCCCCGCTTTTTGATTGGGTAATTGAGAATTTACTGCGTAATGCACTCGATGCCATGGAAGGAAGGGGAGTGATTAGAGCAACCATTACGGAGGATAAAAATAAGATACACATCGATATTAGTGATACAGGTAAAGGTATACCTGCGGGTAAATTCAAGCGCGTTTTCCAACCGGGCTTCACCACCAAAAAACGAGGCTGGGGACTCGGGCTATCACTGGCCAAACGAATCATCGAAGAATACCACTCTGGAAAGATCTTCGTTAAAAAATCAGTAGAAAATGAAGGCACTACCTTTTCTATCATTATGCCGAAGGGCGCGCTGCCTGTAGTTCAAAATAAGGTGAAGGAAATAAAAGCTAAAACTGTATCATAGCTGGTAATGCTGTGTACCCCCTTGCACCACAGCACCTGGTTTTAGCTCGTAGCACTAGCCTTAGGATGCACCGCCTAACTGAACTTTAGGCTACAGGAATGAATATATACCAGCTAAAATATAGACCCTAAATAAGCGTTTTATCCACTTTTGCCCTATCGTTTTATCATCCACTTTTTTTTCGGCCTCACTTTTTTTGATTACCTTGCCTAAAGAGGGAAACTAAAATAGGAGCGGGTTCGTACCGCTACCTTTGGTTTTTATTTTAAGTCAATTGCCCCTGACTTTAAAAGGGAGCTTTGCTTTATTCACGCGTGGTCCCTCCCCAATCAGGGACTACAACTCACCCTGGGGGAGTACTTCCCTCCGTTTTTCTCAAACATGCAATGAGAAAACATACTATCCAATCGCCGGAGAAGTCTGCAAACTTTCTCCGGTTTTTTTTGCCCTATTCCGATGGGTTAGGAACGAATATAAGTTGTTACTTACTTTGAAATGGATTTTATTGATTATCAATGATTTGTCGTGTGAAGGCGGAATTCCAAAACCGGAAGGCGGAATCCAGGTTGGGCCCGGCTAGTTTTCCAATTCCCGCCTTCCGATTTCGGCTTTTTCAAGATCGTTTTGCTCACTTCTGTTATATTTTTAGACGTGAACACCTTACAGGAGAAATTCTGGTCATCGACCCCGATTGAATGGGGAAATTTGGGATGACTCATGTTTGTCTATATCATCCGAAAAAATTAAGCGTTTGAAGGTTTAGACCATGCCACTCAACTGATCAACTCATAAACCTTCAACCTCAGAAGTCAGCGTTCCAGCCCTACCCTCTAAACATCCATTTAGCCAAATCTTTCAAGCCCACCTTTTTACCATACATCAGTATTCCCACTCGATAAATCCGGCCGGATAGCCAAACCAGCCCTAAGGCCGTACCGATCAAAAGGACGACCGACAGGATAATCTGCCATGCAGGCGGGTCGAAGGGAATCCGGGAAGGCATGACAATAGGTGAAAATAAAGGAAAGATAGAAGACCAAATGGCCAAACTCGAATTAGGGGCTTGCACACTGACCATCATAATATAAAAGGCCAATAATACGGGAATGGTAATTGGAATCGTAAGCGCTTGCCCTTCTCCCAAATCATCGCCCATGGCAGAACCTACAGCAGCAAAGAGCGCTGAATACATGAAATATCCTCCGAGGAAATACAGAATAAAGAGCGGGAGAATAGCCCACCAATTTTGTTGCGACAGTTCCTGAATAATGAGGCTAAGCATGGCTTCAGCTTCCTCTGGGTCGATCTCTGCACCCGCCGCCGCCGCTGAAGGAGGCATGGCTTGTGGATCGGTCGCAAAGAAAAAGCCCGCTACCGTGACAATCAGTGGAATGAGTATCGCCCAGATGGCCAGTTGCGTCAAACCAACGGCACCAACGCCAATGATTTTACCTAACATCAGTTGAAAAGGCTTGACGGAGGAAATCATCACTTCTACAATCCGACTCGTCTTTTCTTCCATGACGGACCGCATGACCATCATGCCATAAATGAAGACAGTCATGTACATGATAATACCCATGAAAAAACCAATGGCCGCGGCAATCTTACCGGCTAACTTGGTGGTCTCCTCGGGAGACGCCTT
>Ga0070728_10006883_pt1 | contig 10593 bp, 7 predicted proteins | sample tdDd471_FD_66723 | JGI IMG/M metagenome (GOLD analysis project Ga0070728, IMG submission 66723) | Marine sediment microbial communities from the Atlantic coast under amendment with organic carbon and nitrate - tdDd47.1 | ecosystem: Environmental > Aquatic > Marine > Coastal > Sediment | place...
GGAAGATATTAAAAGAGATGAATATTGTTCTTCAGGTCCTGGAGGTCAGTCAGTAAATACAACTTACTCGGCAATTCGTCTAACACATATTCCATCAGGTATTGTTGTAACTTGTCAGGATCAAAAATCTAAGTTAAAGAATCTTGATAAGGCAATGAAGGAATTGAAAACGCGTCTGTATAATTTAGAGTATCAAAAATATATGGATGCAATTTCATCAAAACGTAAAACAATGGTTTCAACAGGAGATCGATCAGCAAAAATTAGAACATATAATTATCCGCAAGGTCGTGTAACAGATCATCGTATTAATCTTACAATGTATAACTTACCAGCAATTATTGGTGGCGACATTCAAGAGATAATTGACCAATTGCAAATGGCTGAGAATGCTGAAAGACTTAAAGAAGCAGGTGTAGAATAAATATTGTAATTTGAGATTTGATATTTATTTGTAATTTGTAGCTTGGTATTTGAAATTTGAATTATTATGGATTACAATCAATTATTTGAGCAGATTAAGAGAAAGAAAAGTTTTCTCTGTGTTGGATTAGATGCTGATATTACTAAAATTCCTAGTTTCTTATTGACAGAAGATGATCCTATTTTTGAGTTCAATAAACGAATTATTGATTCTACAATCCAGTATGCTGTTGCATACAAACCAAATATTGCATTTTACGAAGCGCACGGAGTTTCCGGATGGAAAAGTTTGGAAAGAACACTTAATTATTTAAATCTGGTTTACGAAGATGCTTTTATTATTGCTGATGCTAAACGAGGCGATATAGGAAACACTTCTAAGATGTATGCACGAGCTTTTTATGAGGAATTACGTTGTGACGCAATTACTGTGGCTCCATATATGGGCAAAGATTCTGTAGCTCCATTTTTGGAATTCAGTAACAATTGGGTAATATTATTAGCTTTAACTTCAAATGAATCTGCCCAAGATTTTCAATTGCTTAATATAAAGGGATCTGAAAGTAATTTATTTGAAACGGTTCTTGAGAAATCTAAAGAATGGGGAAATAAGGATAACTTAATGTATGTTGTTGGTGCAACTCAGGCCGAACACCTTAAAGAAATCAGAAAGCAGGTTCCTGATAATTTCTTATTAATTCCTGGAGTTGGTGCTCAAGGTGGCAGTTTAGAAGAGGTTGCTAAAAATGGATTAAATGATAGTTGTGGTTTATTAGTAAATTCTGCTCGTGCTATTATTTATGCCGATAATTCAGGTGATTTTGATCGTATTGCAGGTAAAAAAGCTCAAGAAATGCAGTTGGAAATGGCTGAACTACTAAAAGCAAAGGGCTTAGTTTAAAATTCTTAAAAAATCTTTTTCATTCAGACTTATTTGTTAATTTTATAAGTGCATAGAGTATTTATATATATATTAATAATGAGAGAAGAATTTTTGCACTATATCTGGAAGTATAAACTTTTCAAAAATCAAGATCTAAAAACCCAAAATAAGGAAAAACTTGAAATATTAAATCTGGGCATCCATAATTTCGATGCAGGTCCCGATTTTTTTAATGCCAGAATTAAAATTAACGACACAATTTGGGCAGGGAATGTAGAAATCCATATTAACTCATCCGATTGGTATAAACATAATCATCATTTAGATAAAGCATATGATAATGTAATTTTGCAAGTAGTTCTTAAAAATGATAAGGATGTATGTAGAACAAATGGACAAACAATACCAACTTTAACAATAGAATTTGATAAAGAACTTTTAAAAAATTACGAATCTCTTATTAAAAATGAGTCCTGGATTTCTTGTCAAAACAATATACGGAAAGTTGATTCTTTTAATATTCACAATTGGATAGAGAAATTAGCAATAGAAAGGTTAGAAGATAAATCTGAAAGAATTTATAAATTATTAGAACAAACCAACAATAGTTGGGAAAAAACATTTTATATTCAGTTAGCATCTAATTTTGGATTTAAGTTGAATTCAATGCCTTTCGAGCTTTTAGCAAAATCATTACCATTAAGTTATCTGGCTAAACATAAGGACAATTTGTTTCAAATAGAATCATTATTGTTTGGTCAAGCAGGTTTTTTCGAAAATAAATCAGGCGATGAATATTTCAATAATCTTAAAAATGAATACAAATACTTACAAAAGAAATTCAAGGTAAAACCCATTGAAAATCATTTGTGGAAGTTTCTTAGGTCGAGACCTGGAAATTTTCCTACAATTCGAATTGCACAGTTTAGTAAATTAATTTATAGCTCTACTTCATTGTTTTCTAAAATATTAGAAATTAAAACGCTCAAGGATTTTTATAATTTATTTATTGTAAATCCGTCTGACTATTGGGAGAATCATTACATATTTAATAAAGATTCGGTTAAAAAAAGAAAATCATTGGGTAAGTCGGCTGTTGATATAATATTAATTAATACAATAATTCCTTTTTTGTTTATTTATGGAGATTCAAAAGGACGACCTGTGCTTAAAACAAGAGCAGTTGAATTCTTAGAAAAGATGAAGCCTGAAAAAAATGCAATTATTAGAAAATGGGATGAATTAGGAATAGAATCAGAAAATGCATTTCATTCTCAGGCTTTAATTCAACTTAAAAATAAATATTGTAATCATAAAAAATGCTTAAATTGCCAAATCGGAAATTATCTAATCAGAAAAAGCAAATGAGAACCAAAGGTTTAGGTAAAGAGAATTTTAAATCAATATATGTATCGTTTATACTACTAGTACTTATAGTGATATCGGGAGTAACAGGTTATATCTTGATTGAAGGATTTACTTTTCCTGAGGCTTTTTTTATGACCATAATTACTATCTCAACAGTTGGGTTTCGAGAAGTGCATCCCCTTTCTGAGCTTGGCCAGTTTTTTACAGCATTTTTAATTGTAATTAGTTTTGGAATATTTGCTTATGCTGTTACAACTTTGGCAAGATATATAGTTGATGGTGTTTTAAGAAATTACATAAAAGATAATAATGTGAAAACTAAAATCGAAAAATTAAGTAGCCATGTAATTGTTGTTGGTTATGGCCGAAATGGTAAGCAGGCAATCGAAGAATTGAGAAGACATAGGTTTCAGGTTGTTGTAATTGATAGCGCTGAACCAATAATTGAAAAAATTCGTGAAGATGCTAATTTGCTTTACATTCATGGTGATGCAACGCAGGATGAAACTCTAATGGATGCAAGAATTGAAAAGGCAAGAGCGTTAATTACAGCATTACCCAATGATGCTGATAATTTATTTGTGGTTTTAACTGCAAAAACAATGAATCCCAATATTACGATTATTAGTAGAGCATCGAATTTTAATTCTGACCGTAAATTGCGCAGTGCAGGTGCAACAAACGTAATTATGCCTGATAAGATTGGAGGGCAACGAATGGCAAAATTAGTTGCGCAGCCCGATATTGTTGATTTTCTTGAATTTGTAATGCTTCGTGAGGCAGAGGAGGAATATATTGAAGAAATATCATGTAGGGATATGCCTCCACAGCTTACCGAAAAAACAATAGGAGAATGGTCTATTAGGAGTACAACAGGAGCAAATATAATAGGAATAAAAACTGCTGATAATAATTATATTGTTAATCCTTCGCCTAAGGTTTATATTACTTGTAACGACCAAATTTTCGTTTTAGGAAATCCAGATCAAATCAAAAATCTAAAAAAAGTACTTTTTGGAAGAAAATAAAAATTTGTTAAATTACTGTATGTGAGAGTGTATGTTTCTATTATAAATTATAAATGCAAGTAAAAATAATTGCAAATAATCATAATTTTTTTTCTAAATTATGTTGTTATGTAAAAAAAAATAAATACTTTTGCGCATCTTAAAGTGTATATATAGGATTAATTAAATAAATCACAATAGTATGAGCTATTTAACAGCAGAGAAAAAGCAAGAAATTTTTAAAGAATTTGGGAAGTCAGAGACTAATACAGGATCAACAGAAGGACAAATTGCTCTTTTTACACATCGTATTAGCCATTTAACCGGGCATTTGAAAACAAATCGTAAAGATTACGGAACACAAAGAGCTCTTTTAAGATTAGTTGGTAAGAGAAGAAGATTACTTGATTATTTGAAACACAACGATATTGAAAAGTATCGAGTTTTGATTAAAGAACTGAACATACGTAAATAAATAAAGAAAAGGCAATTTAATGATTGCCTTTTTTAATATATTAGAAGATTATTATAAACTAAAGAAGAAAACATGTATAATTTAATACAAAAGACTATTGATCTTGGCGAGGGAAGATCAATCACAATTGAAACTGGTAAGTTAGCAAAACAAGCTGATGGATCAGTTGTTGTAAAAATGGGGCGTACTATGCTATTGGCTACAGTTGTGTCAGCTAAAGAAGCAAGAGAAGACGTTGATTTTATGCCCTTGTCGGTTGAGTACAAAGAGAAGTATGCTGCATTTGGACGTTATCCAGGCGGTTTTTTAAAGAGAGAAGCAAGACCAAATGATTACGAAATATTAGTATCACGTTTAGTTGACAGAGCTTTACGTCCATTATTTCCAGACGATTTTCATGCAGAAACATTTGTAAATGTTCAATTAATTTCTGCAGATAAAGATATAATGCCTGATGCATTAGCAGGTTTAGCTGCATCTACTGCATTAAGTATTTCTGATATTCCTTTTCACGGACCTATCTCTGAAGTACGTGTTGCACGTGTTGATGGTAATTTTGTTGTAAATCCTACATTTACACAATTAGAAACAGCAGATATTGACATTATGGTAGCCGCAACTATCGATAATGTAATGATGGTTGAAGGTGAAATGGAAGAAGTTTCTGAACAAGAAATGTTGCAAGCAATTAAAGTGGCGCACGAAGCAATTAAAATTCAATGTCAAGCTCAAATTGAGATGGCAGAAGAGTTGAAGGTTATTAAAAGAGAGTATAGTCACGAAACAAATGATGAAGAATTAAGCAAAAGAATTCATACCGACTTATACGATCAAGTATATGAGATTGCAAAATCTCAAAAGCCAAAGCACGAAAGAGCTGAAGCTTTTAAAGCAACAGAAGAAGCTTATGTTGAGAAATTACAAGCTGAAAACGAAGAGCAAGAAGTTAATGCTAAGTTAGTAGCAAAATATTTTCATAATGTTGAGAAAAAAGCTGTACGTAACTTGATATTAGACGAAGGAATGAGATTAGATGGTCGTAAAACAGATCAAATTCGTCCTATTTGGAGCGAGGTTGATTATTTGCCAGCAGCTCATGGTTCATCAATATTTACTCGTGGAGAAACTCAATCATTAACAACAGTAACTTTAGGAACTAAATTAGATGAGAAAGTTATTGATCAAGTATTAATTCAAGGGACAGAAAAATTCGTACTACATTATAACTTCTTACCATTTTCAACTGGTGATGCTCGCCCATATCGTGGTGTAGGTCGTCGTGAAGTTGGTCACGGAAACCTTGCTTTTAGAGCTTTAAAAGGAATGATCCCAAATGGAGAAGAAAATCCATATGCGATTCGTGTTGTTTCAGATATTTTGGAATCTAATGGTTCATCATCAATGGCAACAGTTTGTGCAGGTACTCTTGCGCTAATGGATGCTGGTGTAAAAATTAAAAAACCAGTTTCAGGTATTGCAATGGGATTAATTACTGATTCAAATAAATATGCAGTTTTGTCTGATATTCTTGGTGATGAAGATCATCTAGGAGATATGGACTTTAAAGTAACAGGAACAGTTGATGGTATTACTGCTTGTCAAATGGATATTAAAGTTGAAGGATTATCATACGAGATTCTTGAAAATGCATTAAATCAAGCAAATCAAGGAAGAATGCATATTCTTGGTGAGATGATGAAAACTATTTCTGAACCACGTACTGAAATGAAACCTCATACTCCAAGAATAGTACAGATTACTATTCCTAAAGAAATGATTGGTGCAGTTATTGGACCAGGAGGAAAAGTAATTCAAGATATTCAAGAAAAAACGGGAGCTACAATAACAATTACTCAAGAAGGAGAAACTGGAATTGTTGATATCTTTGCAGAAGATAAAGATGCAATTGACGCAGCTCTTCTAAGAGTAAATGGAATTACAGAAGTTCCTGAAGTTAATAAAGTATATCAAGGTAAAGTAAAATCAATTGTTGCATTCGGTGCATTTGTAGAAATTTTACCAGGAAAAGAAGGATTACTTCATATCTCAGAAATCGAATGGCGCAGACTTGAAAAAGTAGAAGAAGTTCTTAAAGAAGGAGATGATGTTGAGGTGAAAGTGATTGAAGTGGATAAAAGGAATGGAAAACTAAAACTTTCGAGAAAAGCATTACTGCCGAGACCTGAAAAAAAGGATAAGCCAAAACCTGAAGGTGACGACAAAAAATAAATTAGAAAGCAGAGTTTTAAACTCTGCTTTTTTTTTGTGCTACTCTCAATATTGTATTGAATTTACTTCAGAAAAATAATGAGCTACGATCTAAAATACCAGTAATTATATATTTTGAAAACACTTATTTCTTTTATAAATTTACTGGATTGATATCTATTGAATTTTTTAAATAAAAAACCTATGAAACGATTAAAATTCCTAATTCTTGCAGTAGTTCCGTTATGGTTCATATCTTGCAATGATATTAGTAGTAATTATCCTGATACAAAGAAGGTTGATCAGGTTGATGAATATTTTGGAGTTAAGGTTGAAGATCCTTACCGATGGCTTGAAAACGACAGATCAGAAGAAACAGAAGCATGGGTAAAAGCTCAAAACGAGGTTACTTTTAATTATTTAGCTGAAATCCCATACAGGGAAAAGATTAAAAGCAGATTACAGGAATTATGGAATTTTGAAACTATGAAATCACCAAAGAAAATTGGTGACAAATATTTCTATTTTAAAAACGATGGTTTGCAAAATCAATCAGTTCTTTATATTCAAGAATCAGATGGAGAATCTAAAGTATTAATTGATCCAAATAAATTATCTGAAGATGGAACCGTTGCAATGGATGCTAATTTTGCTATTTCAAAAGATGGAAAGTATATAGCATATCAGGTTTCAATTGGAGGTTCAGACTGGCATGAAATATATGTACGTAATATTGAAACAGGAAAAGATCTTGAAGATAAAATTGAATGGGTGAAATTTTCGGAAATAGCTTGGTATAAAGATGGTTTCTTTTATAGCAGATATCCGGAAAGCAAAGAAGGGGAGGAATTTTCTGCAAAGAATGAATTTCATAAAATATGCTATCATAAATTAGGCACACCTTCAATCGAAGATGAAATTATCTTTGGAAATATGGATTTCCCTTTAAGGAATTATACCGCAAGCGTTTCCGGAGATGAAAAATATTTATTTATTTATGAATCGGAATCTACAAGTGGAAATAATTTATATGTAAAAAATCTTAGAAAGAAAGACAATTATACAAAATTAACCACAGGATTTAAATATGAATATTTGGTTCTTGACCAGGTAGGAGATAATCTTTTTGTAGTCACAAATTTCAATGCGCCAAAATACAAACTTGTTCGTATAAATGTAAATTCTCTTGATGTAGGAAATTGGGTTGATGTTTTACCTGAAAAAAAGGATGTTTTAAAAGAATGTGCACTTGCTGGTGATAATATTATTGCATCCTATATGCAAGATGCAAAATCAAAAATGGAAGTATATACTGTTAAGGGAGATTATTTATATGATATTGAATTACCAACTTTAGGTAGTGTTAGTAATATAAAAAGCTCAACGAAAGATAAAGAAGTATTTTATACTTTTAATTCTTTTACTGTTGCTCCAACAATTTATAAGTACAATACAGAGCAGAATATAAATGAGATATATTTCGAACCTAAGATAGATTTTAATGCATCAGAATATGAAACAAAGCAGGTGTTCTTCAAAGGGAAAGACGGTATAAAAGTTCCAATATTTATTGTGCATAAAAAAGGATTAGATCTAAATGGAAAGAATCCGACTTTACTTTATGCTTACGGAGGATTTAATGTTAGTATGCTGCCTTATTTTAAAGCTGAAAGACTAATTTGGCTTGAAAATAATGGAATTTTTGCCTTAGCAAACATACGTGGTGGTGGCGAATATGGAGAAAATTGGCACAAAGCGGGAGTTGGTTTAAATAAACAAAATGTATTTGATGATTTTATAGCTGCTTCAGAGTATTTAATAAATGAGCAGTATACTTCTCCAGAAAAACTCACAATACGAGGAGGATCAAATGGAGGCTTATTAGTTGGAGCTGTTATAAATCAGCGTCCAGATCTATATAAAGTTGCATTTCCAGAAGTAGGAGTTTTAGATATGCTTCGTTTTCATAAATTCACTATAGGTTGGGCATGGGTAAATGAATATGGATCAAGTGAAGACTCCGTTCAATTTGAAAATCTTTATAACTATTCACCATTGCATAATATAAGAGATATAGATTATCCTGCTGTTATGGTTGTAACTGCAGATCATGATGATCGGGTTGTGCCTGCACATTCATTTAAGTATATAGCAACATTGCAAGATACTTATAAAGGTAATAATCCTGTATTAATTAGGATTCAAACAAATGCGGGACATAGTGCTGGAAAACCTGTTAGTATGCGAATTGATGAAGCTGCAGATAAATGGTCTTTTGCATTTCATAATATGAAAGTAACTCCGATATATTAAAATATAGGATTGTTTAAAAAAAATAAAAGAATATTAAATAAAAACTGCTTTGAAGCTTATCTTTAAGGCAGTTTTTAATAATATGGTTAGGTGGATTTAAATTATATTGTAATAGAAGGAAATATTGGCGCAGGAAAAACAACCCTGTCGAAAATGATTGCTAAAGAGTTTGACGCAAAACTTATATTGGAGCAATTTGCTGATAATCCATTTTTACCTAAATTTTACAAAGAGCCAGATAAATATTCATTTCAATTAGAACTTTCTTTTCTTGCAGAACGTTATAAGCAACTTAACCAAGAAGTTACTTCAAGAGATTTATTCAAACCTTTTACTGTAGCGGATTACTATTTTATGAAATCACTTATTTTTGCCCGTGCTACCCTTAAAGAAGATGAGTATAACCTTTATCGTCAGATATTTAATATTATCTATAAATCAATACCAAAACCAGACTTATATGTGTATTTGCACATAAACGTTCAAAATCTAGTAAGCAATATTTCCAGAAGGGGGCGAGATTATGAAAAAGGTATAAGTATTGAGTATCTTTCAAAAGTACAAGAAGGATATTTTGACTTCTTCAGGCAGCAAAACGATATACCATTTCTAATTATAGACTCAAATAATATGGATTTTGTTGAGAATCAGGAAGATTACAAAAGAATAAAAGAGATCATTTTTAACACCAAATACAAACAAGGAATTACTCGTATAACGCTATAAGTCCTTATGGAATATATATTTTAAAAGCTTTTTTTTTTTTTATTTGGTAAAACATTATTAAGTTTGTACTTTAACAGGCATAAGAACTAGCAATTTTTAAAAACAAATAATTAATCAAACTATGAAAAGAATCAACTATTTAGCATCTTTCTTATTCGCTGCTCTAGTATTAAGTAGCTGCGGTGGATTAGACAAAATGAAAGAAGAAGCTTCTAACCTTCAGTACAGTGTTAACCCTAAAGTACTTGAAATGCACGCTGGCAAAGTTAAGTACGAAATACAAGGTGATATTCCAGCTGAATGGTTTAATAAGAAAGCAATTGTTGAATTTACTCCTGCTTACGTTTACGAAGGTGGTGAGGAAGTTCTAGAATCAAAAACATTTCAGGGAGAGAGTGTTGAAGCTAATAATAAAGTGATAGGATTTGAAACTGGTGGAGCTATTGAGTTCGCTGGTGAATTTGATTATCAAGAAGCTATGAGAGTAGGCGAACTTGAAATTAGAGGTTTAGCTAAAATTAAGGACAAAGAATTAGACTTAGTTTCTTACAAATTAGCTGATGGTATTATTTCTACTCCGTTATTGGTAATGGTTGATCCTATGCCTATAGCTGCAAAAGATAATTTCGAAAGAATTATCTCTGAAACTAAAGAAGCAGATATTCATTATCTAATTCAAAGATCTGAAGTTCGTAAATCTGAGTTAAAATCAGAAGACATTGCAGAACTAGAAGCTTTTGTTAAAGAAGCTAATGAAATTGAAAATAAAGAATTCAAAGGAATTGAAGTTTCTGCTTATGCATCTCCAGACGGACCTGAGAAATTAAATGAAAGATTATCAAAACAAAGACAAAAGACTGCTGATAAATATTTAGCAAAAGTTATTGGTAAAGCAAAAGTAAGCAAAGAAGATGCTGAAACTTTATATAGCTTAAAGTCTACTGCTGAAGACTGGGACGGATTTAAAAGTCTAGTTGAAGCTTCAACTATTGAAGATAAAGATTTAATCTTAAGAGTTCTTTCTATGTACTCAGATCCTGTTGTACGTGAAAAAGAAATCAAAAACATTGCTGCTACTTACGAAGTATTAGCTGATGATATTTTACCTCAGTTAAGAAGATCTGAACTTTTAGTTAAAGTTGATAAGATTGGATATGCTGATTCAGTAATTCTTGATTTTGCTGCTAATA
>Ga0070728_10006885_pt1 | contig 10592 bp, 8 predicted proteins | sample tdDd471_FD_66723 | JGI IMG/M metagenome (GOLD analysis project Ga0070728, IMG submission 66723) | Marine sediment microbial communities from the Atlantic coast under amendment with organic carbon and nitrate - tdDd47.1 | ecosystem: Environmental > Aquatic > Marine > Coastal > Sediment | place...
TCGAGAAGTAACAAATCGAGGTCGTTTGCCAACGGGTTATCAGCCAGATGATCCGCTATAACCAGCGATATGGTCTGACCCGGCACCAGAGCCACGCGGTAAAAATCCTGAGTATCACCGCTATCGCGCGCCGGGCCGGGCTTACCCCGCCCCCGCCGGGCTAAATACCCCCCGACGGCGCCCGGGTTCGGAATAATCTGCGCACCGCACCCCGGGCAATTTTCAGCATTGTGGTAAGGAAAATCATTGTCGGGAACGCCATTATCCGGCGCAGCAGGATCATTGGTATCCATATCAACGGCTACGGCTGGCGATACGGCAATGGTTCCGCTGACACTCAAAGTGCCTTGCGGAATAGGATCAGGTGGCGGCGCAGAGTTGTCGCCACCGCCACCGCCGCAGGACGCGAGTAGAAGCAGCGCCGAAGCGACTGCGATAGCCGGGCCATATGTCGGGATTTTAATGGGGAAAAATGCCAAAAGTCTTTTTCCTTACCCTGCTTTCAGATCACTAATCATGTGAGACAACCGCGACATCCATATCGTTCAGCATTCTGCGCGAGGATAGAGGAAAACCCGGGCGAGGAACACTCCGGGGCGAAATATGCTGCAGGCAGCTGGCCTGGGAACCATATCGCAGTCTGTTTACATAAATGCAGCACGCCCAATGCGCGGTTATCGCCATCGAATTGCGCGGCTATTTATTGCCTGCCGGCAGCCCATACATTATAAAGACTACATAGATATATAAATAAACATATAAGTAATTAACCAGCCTTTAAAGCGCCGAGGTGCAGCATGTCCCAAGCAGTCCATCTGGATGATTCCGAGCTTATTTCGGAAGTCGCAAAAAAACCCAAATCGTCATTTAAAGCCGCCAAAACCGGCTTTGAAGGCAAAGAGGCGGAAGTCGGCAAGGCAGTGCAACTGGCCCTGAAAACGCTGGCCAACAGTGCCGGCTATCAGCACGAGATGAACGACGCGCTGGTGAAAGCGCGTTTGCAGGCCATACAGTTTGCGAAGGACATGGGCATCATGGACAAGTATGTCGAACACGACGTCAAAACCATGGCACCCATTAACACCCGGGTCGGGCAGATAATCGCGAAAACCGGCGATACAGAGGCCGCCCTGGTGGGGCTGTGCGAGCGCACCGCCTGTCACTATCAACTGGTACTGGAAACTGAAGCTGAACCTGGCAAGCGCAGCTGGAAATCACCCTGGGGCCATGTACTCGCTCCGAGCAAGCGTCTGGGTATGTTCGACATCACTGAGCAGGAAATCCACGAAACCTGGTTTGTGCCACGTATAAAAGGCTACGCGAAAGACATGGGCGTAGACATCAAGGTCTCGGAGTGGAACGACGATGGTGTCGTGACTATAGAACTGGTTGAATAGTTAGCGATATATTCGCAACACCATATGGCGGAACAACCGCCATCGAAATTCAAACGGGGCCAGCAATGGCCCCGTTTTTGTTCACTAACAGTTTTTGGTGCGGCAATAGTATATGGCGCTCACCGCCACGCACGTTAAACTAGCGCCATGCAACTGCAGCCGTTAACCGGATCATTATTCGCCCGCACAGCGTCTGTCGCCTGTTTGCTGACCACCCTGGTCAGTTGCACATTCAACTCGGGCGGGCAGCATGCCGACGTGATCGTTGTCGGCGCAGGTATCGCAGGTTTATCTGCTGCACTCGAAGCCTCTGCTGCCGGCGCACGTGTCCTCGTCGTTGAACAAAATTCAGTGGGCGGCGGGCATGCCGTCAAGGCCGGAGGTTTTGCGCTGGTCGACACGGCTTTGCAACGTGACAAAGGCATTGAGGACTCGCCGAATCTTGCTTACCGCGACCTGTTCCGCTGGGGCAAAGACCCGGATCCTTACTGGACACGTTATTACGTGACTCATTCGGCGCCTGACGTCTACGACTGGCTTACCGATATGGGCGTGCAATTCAAGGTGATCCTGGACACGCCCGAAAGCAGTGTGCCGCGCTTTCACTTTACCCGCGGAACGGCGGTTAATGTGATTATCCCCATGCTGCGCAAAGCGCTGCTGGATCCCAACATTGAGTTCATGTGGAATACCCGCGTTACCGAACTTGCGCGCTCCCGCGGCAGAATCAAGGGCGTGTTTACCGTTAACGAGCGTGATGGCAGCAAAACACGCCTGAATGCCCCGAGCACTATCCTGGCAACCGGCGGTTTCCAGAACGATCTGAAAATGGTACGCGACAACTGGCCGGATAAAACAGACGTACCCGGGCAACTGTATAAAGGTGCAGGCAAATTTGCGACGGGTGACGGTTATAACTTTACCAGGTGGGCCGGCGCCGACATGCGCAATATGGACCGCCAGGTAACTTTTTACAGCGGTGTGCCCGATCCGCGTGACCCATCTGCAGGCAAGGGGCTCTATGCCGAGAACCCGGCAGCCATCTGGCTGGCGAGCAATGGACGACGCTTCGTGAATGAGTCGGCCAACAGCAAGCAGATTGCTGCGGCAGTAAGCGAACTTAAACCCATGAGTTACTGGCTCATTTTTGACACGAAAGGCAGCCGTCGATTTAGCATAAGAGATGCGCTTGCGGCTAACCAGCAAACCCTGCGCGATGAAATTCTTGGGGATCCTGAGCTAACGGCAACGGCCGACACACTGGTTGAACTTGCGCGGCAAACCGGCCTGCCTGAGCATGGACTGAAAACCTCCATCGAAACATGGAACCGAATGATAGATGTCGGCACGGACTTCAAGTTCAAGCGCTTCAGTCCCGGCAATAGAGCAACCTATATAAGGGCCATAAACGAACCACCGTTTTTCGCAATGCGCGTATACCCGCTGACACGCAAGAGTATGGGCGGGCCGGCCATCAACATCCACGCTCAGGTTGTGGACGACTCCGGTGTGCCCATCCCCGGTTTGTATGCCGCCGGTGAACTGGCAGGCGTGGCCGGCATTAACGGCCAGCATGGCGGTTCCGGAACCTTCCTTGGGCCGTCGGTCATCACCGGCCGGGTCGCGGGTCGTTCGGCTGGCCTCGCAACGCCTGCAGACTCGGTAACCTTGCCATACAAGCCGGACGAGCATGACTCGCGGGATCTCGCCGCCACTGCACCGGATTTCGGTCTGCCCGGCTACTGGCATTACGACCAGGTCCATCGCCTTGTATTTGAGCAGGCCTACACCTGCGATCTGTGCCATGTCAGCGATTTGCCGAAACGCCTGGCAAATAAATCGGCGGAAATGCAGGCACGGCTGAACACCTGTACCAGGTGCCACTAGGATGATCTTTGCTATGCGCTATAACCGACGCCTTAAGATGAGGGCTGCCCGGTGACCACCAACGCGGCGGCTCCTAACGGCAATGATGCTTACCCACCGACCGGCTACGCCTGGTATGTCGTCGTCATCCTGACCATTGCATACGTATTTTCATTTCTGGATCGGCAGATCCTGTCGCTACTCGTCGAACCCATTAAGGCTGATCTCGGTATCAGCGACACCCAAATGAGTCTGCTACAGGGACTGGCCTTCGGTATTTTCTATACGCTGCTGGGCATACCGATAGGTCGACTCGCGGATCGACGCAGCCGCCGCGCCATTATCGCAGCGGGCACGACTATATGGTGCCTGATGACTGCTGCCTGCGGACTGGCGAAAAACTTCCCGCAGTTGTTTCTCGCCCGCGTTGGCATTGGGATCGGCGAGGCCGCACTTAACCCCAGCGCATTTTCATTAATCAGCGATTACTTCCCGCGCGAAAAGCGCGCCCGCCCGATGAGCTTTTACAACATGGGCGTGTCGCTGGGTGCGGGCATCGCCATGGTGCTGGGCGGACAGGTTATCGCGTGGGCATATGGCAGGCCGCCATTGACACTGCCGATAGTGGGCGAACTCTTTCAGTGGCAAACCGTATTTTTGCTCGTGGGCCTGCCGGGGTTACTGGTCGCTGTCATGATGATCACAGTCAAAGAGCCCTCGCGCAAAGACCGGATTGCGTTATCAGCAGATAGTCATGCCGACGACCATTTATCGATCAAGGCCGTGGCGAGTTTCCTCTGGGAGCGCAAATCGACTTACGGGACTCTGTTTCTGGGCATGTCTGTCGTCACGATTATTGGCTACGGTTATTTCTCATGGATACCCACCATGTTTATGCGCACGTGGGACTGGGATATTTCCCGGATTGCATTTGCTTATGGGGTCGTCATTTTAATATTCGGGCCGCTGGGCGTGAACTTCGGCGGCTGGCTGGCTGAACGCTGGTACCGCCAGGGGCGGCGCGCGGCCCACATGCGGGTAGCTCTGCTGGGTGCTTGCATCATGGTTCCATCGTCGGTGCTGGCACCGCTGATGCCTACACCTGAACTCGCCGTTTTCATGCTGGCACCAGCCACCATCGGCGGCGCTATTCCAACCGCGACTGCCGGTGCCGCACTGATGATGATCGTACCCAACCAGATGCGCGCCCAGACCACGGCCATTTATTACTTCGTCATTAATGTATTGGGCCTGACACTGGGGCCCTTACTGGTCGCTGTTGTAACTGACAGCGTTTTTGCCGATGAGTCGGCGTTGCGTTACTCGATCGCCATCGTTTCGGGCGGTGCGGGTAGCATAGCGCTGTGCTTCCTTATCATGAATATTCGCCACTTCAGAAACAGTGTTATCGAAGCGGATGCCTGGAGTGGCGGCAATAAACAAAGCTAACCATCAATAAAAGCATGCCGGACGATTTCCTCAGCCTCATCAAGCTTTTCGCACAATGATCGATGCAACTCCAACTGGCCGGCAGCACGAACCTGGTTATGCGCGCTTCTATCCGCAAACAAATCAGGATTCCAGCCGAAATAACATTCGCGCAAGGCATCGGTTGCAAACCGGGCGGACAACTCAATCACAATAGTCCGCGTTGCGGGAACAAAGCTTTGCCATTCCTGCGGCAGCAAAAACCCGCCGGCAACTTTTGCATAGGCATTCACCGCTGCGCTAAAAAAGTCCAGGCGAAACTCGGATCGCTGCGTGTCCTCGCCGCGCGGATTGCACCAGGAACGAAAGGCGTCGCCGAGCTCAAGTGGCAAAGGCATGTAGGCCAGCGTATCCAGGTCGATCATGCAGATGCCACGGCCGCTGTGTCCATCGAACACCAGGTTGGAAATCTTGGGGTCACCATGCACCAGTCTATCCGGCAAGCGGGGTAGCTCGGGCAGTTGTTCGGCCTGCGCAAATATTTCCTGGGCGAGCACATCTATTGCTTTAAAGTTCCGGTGATCACGATGCTCGTCCAGCGCCGTTTCCAGCGTACGCAGGTGGTGCGGCGTGTCGTGCACGCCGAGACGTTTGCTGTGCAACTCAATTTTGAGATCACGCACATCACGGTGGAAACGCGCCAACAGATCACCGGCTGCTGCCGCCTGCGTATCCGTTGCCAGCATGTTGCGGCATATTCCAGGCACAAAGGTTGCCAGGCGCCATGCATAGCCGTCATCTTCCACCCACAAGTCACCGTTGTCGGCGGGGATAAGCCGTTGCGTCGGTGAGTTCCTGGCCGCCAGGTGCCTGGTCAGCGCGTCTATGTCGCGAATTATTTCCGGGGTAAACAACGGGTTCAGCCGCTGCAGAACGAACTGCTGATCCTTATCCACCGTAACCAGATACGTGTCGTTTATCAGCCCGGTGCCGAAACGTTCTGCCTGCGAACCCGCCAGGCCATACCTGGCAAGCACCTGATTTAACCGTGCGCCCACTATGCCGTCATCCGCCAAATCAATATTCCAGAATCTTACCGGTCCACTGGTAGATCGTTCCCGAGTTAACCAGCGTAGCCGATTCAATGACGTCGATCATGCCGGCTATGCTGTCTTCGATGGGAATCAGGTTGAGGCCCATATTCATTTTTTCATTCATCTCGGTAAGCACGCCCTGCGTATCCACCAGCCCCGGGTTAAGCAGAACGACGGTGATATCGTGCTTATCAACCGATTCCGCTACGTTAACCATCAGCATATTCAGCGCCGACTTGCTCGCGCGATAGAATGTGGTGCCCGGCGCCATTTGGTCACGCGCACCGAACGAGCCGCCCAACGAACTGATGGTGACCAATCGCTTCATGCGCCCGGCACGGACGTGCGGTAAGAAGGCTTCGCTCATTTTCAGCGGCCCACGCGCATTGGTATGCATATAGGCGTCGAACAATTCATAGTCTAGTCGACCGAATAACTGTTTCGGTGAGGGGCTGCCGGAAAGCCCGGCATTATTGAGCAGGACGTCGAGGTGCTGATCCTTGTACTTTTCAGCCAGCGCATCGATCTGCTCAAAATCGTTAACATCCAGCGACTCGATAGTTATATTGGAATACTGCGCAGCAAGCGCCCGCAGTGCATCGGCCCCATCAGGATTTCGGGCGGTGGCAATAACCTTCCAGTCCATCGCTGCATATTGCCGGGCGAATTCGAAGCCTAAACCGCGGTTAGCGCCTGTCACCAGTACAGCAGGTGTATACGCATCATCTTCAGCGGCCATCGCCGGCATCGACAGAACGTGCAGCGCGCACATCAGAATGACCAACAAACCACCGCGCAACGATATTCGAATTAAGCTGCCTGCAAACATGTTTCCACCCCCGGAACCGCGCCAAGAAAAATTAATCGCTATTTATATCGTAACGCGATATCGAATTGTCACGTATTTGACCATCAGGAGTGACTTAAACAGTCCCTGATTACATCCTTTTGCAGATTTCATGCACAATGCCGGAATTCAGGAATACAGTGGATAGCGCCGCATGGCAGATCACCGCACCTACGAGCTAGATAAATCGCAGCGCCATCTCGGGCCTATCTGGCTTACGTCGGGCATCATGCCACGCAATGTAATTACCCTGTTTTATTCCGCCGCCGTCGCCGTGGGCTTCGTCAACCTGATCAACCTGATTCAGCCACTGATATTGCAGGAACAGCTCGGCATGTCCGGCGGCGAAGGCGACTTCACCGCAAACCTTTATATCGTTGCCGAGATCACCACGGTGCTGATCGTAGGGCCAATTGCCAACCTCTCTGACGTCATCGGCAGAAGGCCGATCTTCACCTGCGGTTTTCTGATCGTTTGCATCGCAATGGCAATCTACCCCACTGCGAGCACCGGGAATGAACTGTTGCTTTACCGAATCGTCATGTCCGCCGGGATAGCCTGTTGCACGACGATGATTGCATCCCTGATGGCGGATTACCCGCAGAACGCCTCGCGGGGAAAATTTATAGGCTTCAACGGGATTTTTACGGCCATCGGTGTAATCGTCGTCGGCAGCGGCATGACGCAATTGCCCAAACTGTTCAACTCGATGGGCTATACGCCGATTGAATCAAGCACCATGACACTGTGGATCGCGAGCGGGCTGGCATTTGTGACGGCAATCGCCACCTTCGCCGGGCTCAACAAAGGCCGGGCGGCGGGCAACGGCCAAAAGCTGACCTTCTTCAAAAATGCTCAGCTTGGACTAGGCGAAATTCGCAAGAGCGCTCGACTGCAACTGAGCTGCGCCGCTACGGCCTTATCGCGGGGCGACCTCACCGTGCTGGCTTCATTCTTTTCATTGTGGATCCAGAAGACCGGCACCGATCAGGGCATTGAGTCGGTGGTGTCCTCAGCTACCGCAGGTCGCCTGTTCGGGCTGACCCAGGTTGTCATGCTCTGCACCCTGCCCTTTATCGCCATACTGGCGGATCGGCTCGACCGGGTAACCACGCTGTCGGTGTCCATCCTGCTGGCCGCAATCGGCTACCTGGCTCTGGGCCTGGCGCCCGACCCGTTTAATTCACCACTTATATATCTGGTGGTCGTTCTGGCGGGCATTGGTGAAGCTGTCATGATCGTATCGGTGCCCGCGCTGATAGGCCAGGAAGCGCCCGCCAACCTGCGCGGCGCAATCATAGGAGTGGCGGCAAGTTTCGGCGCCATAGGCATCATCGCGACTAATAAAGTTTCCGGCTACCTGTTCGACAACCTCGGGTACCAGGTACCATTTATATTTATGGCGCTGCTGAATAGCTGCATGCTGGTATGGGCAGTCGCAGTGCGCGTCAAAACGGGTGACTCACGTTCCATTGAGCACGCCTAAGTTCTGGCAGAGACTTTGGTATTTGCCAAATTTGGTTGAGCTCACAGAGACGTTTGAAACATATAAAGATGCTTAGACAATTCACCTTAGTCAGCCTATTCACTATGCTCGCGTGTTTAGGTTGCACCGCTGCAAAACCAATCACCGACCCCCCACTAATAGGCGTAGCCTTTTTAGTCCACGGCGGGTTTGATGAGTTCAGCGAAAGCGCGCTGTGGGATTCGACCCTACAGATTTTTTCATATGACCCCAACAGCTTTGTCTACCAGAAAGTCATCTGGAACCCCCAAGCCTGGCCGATGATCCTGCGCGCGGGCAATGCACCCAAAGAACTTGGCAAGTATGAGTTTGAGAGCGAACGCATCGGCGGCCCTGACCCCGCCATGCGATACAGCCGTGAACAACTCGCCGACATGACTGCAGTTCTGAAATCTGCGGAGAACGGGCTGGGGGTGCGCTTCATCACGGACTACGTGAACTGGATAGGCGATATCGAACACCTTGCGCATCCGCGCAGTATCTATAGCCCCGGTGTGCCCGATGGAACGCCGGTGACCTGGTGCGGTGAGAGCGACTCCGGCACGGAAGCCTGGCCAGACTGCAACCCGCAGCGCTACAACACAGATGGCACGATTGATCGCATGCTCGCAGCAGGTGTCGACAAAATTCTGGTCATAGACCTGACGACGTCGGGTGTGCGGTTTTTCAAAAGCAATGACGTCATCAGGCTGAGTCGTGAGATAATAGCTAAACACAACGCTGCCAACACTACCGATGTCAGTCTGCACTGGCTAAATGACCCCGCCGACCTGCTGCGTGACTCTTATCCGGATATTCCCGTGGGCTGGACGAGTTCACTGGGCAAGCCCGACAACGACCCGTCGATACCGCTTGCAAACCACCCCAATCCGGTTTCATCTGACCCCGCATTTGCTGTTCTGCATGCAGAAGGAATTGAGCAGCATTTCAATGAAACTGTTGCGAGCGCCAAGACAGGCATCATGCTAATCAATCACGCCACCCGCGAACATAACCAGTTGTTTGATCCGAAAATCGATGACACCCTGATCCTGAATCACAATATTCGCGATCAGTTGCTGCGACGAAACCCTGAACTGCAGCGCGCCAACATCATCGGTGCCTGGATGGGCATAAAAGAACCCAACCGGGCCATCAAACCGCGCCCCCCTTCTTTCAGCCAACTGGAACGCACCCGGCGGATGCGCGGCGAGAATCTGGGTCATGCCTATCTTTATGAAAGTGATGCAGAACTCCCAACTGGCGAATGGGGTTATCTCTACTGGGATGCGCTGGAATACCTTAAGAAACAAGGGGTTGAACATATCGTTGTGGCCTTCCCGCAGATCACGGTCGATTCGGTGCTGAACCAGGTCGAACTGCCCAACCAGATTGCCAAGGAGATTGGCTACAAAAACTGGCTCTACATTGACGAGCCGGACTTCGAGACTTACCCCGAAGCAGGACATCCTTTCGCCAACTACTGGGGAATCTGGGTAAAACGCGCGTGTCCTGTACCGGGTGATCCTACCCAAAGCGAGGAGTGTTGTTTCGAAATGGGTGGTTGCCGGGACGGAAGGCCGTATCCTCCACCACGACTCGCGCCACCTGACAAAGCACGAAATGACCTGGACCCTTCACTCGCTTACGATGTGTCGGAGTTCGGCCACCTCGGCTACAACCCGAATAGCGGCAAACCTGACGCAAATCAGGCTGTACAGAATCAATACACAGGCACCTGGGCGACATGGTCGCCGCCCAACGCAGATCCCCGCATTGGCGAGACGCTGGCCAAACATGTCATCAACTACATGCGGGAATGGCAGCCATCAAGACCTTTGCATTAGCAATCGAGCAATTGTCAGAGAAGCCAATGACATCTCTAAGTAAAGGACCGGGCCAGCCCGAGTTTCAGATATTTGCTGCGCTAAATATGCAATTCAAATAAGCAAATCAGAAACCGTAACCGAAAGCTAGGCCTACAATAATTTCCTGATCACCATCGACGAAGTCCAGAGCAACAGTTGGGGACATTTCCCAACTATCGCTTATCTCGATCGCATACTCGCCACCAATACGCAGCAAAAATTCAGTATCACCGCCATCAAGTTTCTCAAACCCCGGCCCGGCAAAGAGTTTCCATTCTCCGACATGATAGGCAGTGAGAAGAGTAGCCAACCAGAAGTCCAGGTCACCGAAAACGCGTTCGACTTCTCCACCGAGACCGAAGGACTGGTTAAATCGGTGCTCATAACTCAGCGCCAGCGTCAGGCCGTTGTCGCGGCGTCCAGAGCCGGTTACCCCTATGAACCCGCCAACTGCATGGTCAGCGTAGGCTTGCTCGGCTTCGACCTCCTCCGCCAATGCCACTGGAGATACCAGCAGCACCAGACTGGCACATAGCGCCTTAAGTATTTTCTCTGCGTTCATATGCTTCATACTAGCTCCCTCAAAAG
>Ga0070728_10006887_pt1 | contig 10592 bp, 9 predicted proteins | sample tdDd471_FD_66723 | JGI IMG/M metagenome (GOLD analysis project Ga0070728, IMG submission 66723) | Marine sediment microbial communities from the Atlantic coast under amendment with organic carbon and nitrate - tdDd47.1 | ecosystem: Environmental > Aquatic > Marine > Coastal > Sediment | place...
AGACTTACATATTATTATATACGTCCATTACTGACTTCACATGGCCAGCAGAAGTATTCAATAAAGCCATCTCATCTTCATTCAGTTTCAACTCTATCACTTCTTCGATACCATTCTCGCCCAGCTTCACTGGCACACCCAAGAAGATATCCGAGAGGCCATATTCTCCATTTAATTTGACACAGCAGGGGAAAATTCTGTTTTCATTCTTGACGATAGCTTCTACCATCTGAGCAGCAGCAGCTCCTGGTGCATACCAAGCAGAAGTACCCATCAATTTCACCAATTCTCCGCCTCCTTTTTTGGTGCGCTCAACGATGGCCGTCAAAGCCTCCTCATCGATCAACTCAGTTACTGGAATTCCGGCTACTGTGGTGTAACGAGGGAGAGGAACCATGGTATCTCCGTGTCCACCCATCAAAACCGCCTGAATATCCTTAGGGGTTACATTAAGGGCTGTAGCTAGAAAAGCGCGGTATCGTGCTGTATCTAGGATTCCAGCCATACCGAATACACGCTTGTCAGATAAACCTGAGGCTTCATGTGCAGCGTAAGTCATCACATCCAATGGATTAGAGACTACGATGATAATTGGATTCGGAGAATGTTCAAGAATAGATTGGGTTACGCTATTAACGATTTTTGCATTCGTAGAAATCAAATCATCTCTACTCATACCTGGCTTCCGAGGGATACCAGCAGTAATTACAACGATATCGGAATTAGCCGTATCCTTATAGTCTTCTGTACCTCGAAGTGATGTACTATAATAGTCGATAGGTGCTTGTTGCCAGCTATCCAAGGCTTTACCACGGGCGAGATCGCCTTTGAGGTCAAGTAAAACTACTTCTCTGACAATGTCTTTATGGGCTAATACATTTGCACATGTAGCCCCAACATTACCGGCACCTACTACAGTTACTTTACTCATAATTATGGGTTACTAATTTTATTGAAAATAGAGCTCTAAACGGGCCACAAATGTAGCTTTTTTTAGATTGTTTGGCAATTTAAAGACTAAAGAATTCGCGAAACTTGTCGGCCGGCGGCTTTCATTTTTTCTTATCTTTGCCGAACTTTGACCTAATCTTAGCCAAGAACATTCCAAAAATTAGAAATATGCTCAAAAAAATAATCTTTCTGGGACTTTCCCTACTGATACTAACACCTATCTCCAAAGCCCAGGTTTGCGGCACGACGGGAGACCAGGTCATGGAACGTCTGCAGCAAAACAAACAAGCACTATACAACAGCCCCATTATTCCTAGGTCAATTCGCTACTTACCTGTCAAGTTCCATATTGTGAGCCGAACAGATGGCACAGGCGGTGTACCGGAAGCACAGATTTTCGAGATGCTTTGTTCAGTCAATGCTGACTTTCTCGAAATGAATCTTCAATTTTATATAAAAGATGGTGATTTCAATTACCTGGCTAATAGTGCTATCTATGATCTAATTTTAGATTCAGATCACCCAGATGCTACCGTTAATCCTAATATTATCACAAATATCATGAGGGCCAACAAGGATGGTGATGCCTTGAATATCTGGATGGTGAAAGACATTATCCTCAACGCCGAAAATACAGGTAATATCCTTGGATTTTATTCCCCAGATCCACAAAATGATTGGGTGGTCCTATTAAACAATGAAGTGCGAGGTTCATCCATTACCCTTTCGCATGAATTAGGGCATTTCTTTAGTCTTCCCCACCCTTTCAACGGTTGGGAAAACGACCCTTATGACGCTGAAAAGCACGGAAATCCAGTACAAGCTAATTCACCCGGCTTTAACCCCTTCAACATTATACCTACTGAAAAAATGGATGGCTCCAATTGTGAAACGGCAGGAGATCGCATCTGTGATACTCCCCCAGACTATAACTTTGCGGGGGTCAGTTGCAGTTGGACAGAAGAAATCCAAGACCCTACTGGTACGATTGTAGATCCAGAAGAAAAACTCATGATGGGTTATTTTCCTTGCTCAAAAGATGATTACTTCTTTACGGACATGCAGCAACAAATCATGATACAAGATGCGGCTAGTTCAAGTCGCAACTACCTAGTTACTGCTCCTGATTTAGTAACGACTGAATTGCAGGAAAATACGAGTCTAGTCTTTCCTGCCAGTAATGAAGTATTGACCTACTATCAAAACTTGGAATTAGAATGGGCGGCCATTCCAGGAGCTACTCAATACTTGGTAGAGGTGGATCGTCTTCCCACTTTTATCTTCCAGAAGCAATCTTTCTTTGTCAAGGATGCCAACTTTTTAGAGCTGGCCAATCTCGAACCCAACAAGAAATACTATTGGCGAGTAAAGGCCTACAATAATTATTCTACTTGCCAACCCTTTACGCCAGCTATTGCCTTTACGACGGGTGAAAGTCCAACGGCCGTTCGCGATATCGATTTCGTTTCAAAATGGAACCTTTCCCCTAATCCATTAACGATTAACCAGCCCTTAAGCCTGGGTTTCACCGCTGAAAAAGCATTTCAGGCCAACATTAGACTCTTTAGTTTAAATGGCCAAGAAGTGATGCCGCTACAATCCTTTCGTTTCCAAGCGGGGGCAAATAAGGTAGCCGTCGAGCTTCCCAACTTGAAAAATGGGGTTTATATGATAGCCATGGAAAGCACGGAAGGCGTTAGAACCGAACGAATCATTATTGCTAGATAATCATCCATACTACTGGACAAATACGATTTATCAGTTGAAAGTTGAAGGTTTAATGCCTTGGAATAAACCTTAAACTTTTAAACCCCGTTGGAGTAAAAATGATAATTAACTACAGCAGTCTTTGAACTGCTTCTTTGAGTGGGAAATGCCTGATCTTTATTTACATTGATAGATCAGGCGTTTCTTATTTTGGCCTACTACATAACAAAGGAAAAACGACTTATTTTTATTGGACAAACAAATTCTCTTTCTTCAATCGAAAACCAACCAAGATGTATCAAAAAGGGCTCCTCACCTTCTTGCTCCTAAGTTTTGTCTTAGTAGCCCAGGCACAAACCGAAATATGGTCCCGCCTCGAATTGAGTTTCAAGAGTGACAAGACCTACGAAAATCCGCTATACGAACTCAAGCATTTTTATGCCACCTTCACTTCTCCTACGGGGCGACAACATAAAATATATGGTTTTTGGGATGGTGGACAGCAATTCCGCATCCGCTTCGCTCCTGATGAATTGGGGCAATGGACCTATATCACGGATTCGGCAGATAAAGAAAATACCGGCCTACACGACAAAAAAGGAAGCTTCAATTGCGTCCCCAACAGCAGTGATTTAGCCATCTATCAAAAGGGAAGTATTGAAAGAAGCAAAGGCAATTACCACTTACAATATGCAGATGGAACTCCTTTTTTCTTCACGGCTTGCACCGCCTGGAATGGTGCCTTAAAATCAACGGAGGAAGAATGGGAAAAATACCTGCAACAAAGAGTCGACAACCATTACAATGTGATCCAATTTGTGACCACCCAATGGCGAGGTTGTGAAAAAGATAGCAAGGGCGAAGTAGCCTTCACGGGAAGCGGTCGAATTGCGCTAAATCCAGCTTTTTTCCAACGTATGGATCACAAAATTGATCGTATTAATGCGCACGGACTAGTAGCTGCTCCCGTGCTGCTTTGGGCCCTACCCTTTGCGAATGGACGCGAATTCAGTCCCGGGTATTACTTACCTGAAGAAGAAGCCATTTTGCTGGCTCGTTACATGGTCGCACGCTTCGGCAGTCATCAAGTCATCTGGATATTGGGCGGAGATGGTAAATATGTGAAGGAACTGGAACAACGCTGGAAAAATATTGGCCGTGGAGTGTTCGCAGAAGAACACCCAGGAATCGTGGCTCAGCACCCACATGGTAGCTCCTGGATTGGAGAGGTCTACAAAGAGGAAAGCTGGCTAGACATCGTCGGCTATCAATCGAGTCACAATAACACGAAATGGATTGTCGATTGGATCAATAAAGGGCCGATGGCCAAGACTTGGCATCAACTCCCCGCCCGCCCCCTCATGAACATGGAACCCAATTATGAAGAAATTCGCTTTTACATCACAGCAGAAGATGTTCGCAATGCCTCTTATTGGAGCTTATTTGCTACGCCCATTTCCGGCATCACCTATGGCGCTAACGGCATCTGGCCTTGGATACAAAAGGACGGCGACCTGATCGAAAATCATGGAAATCCCGATGGTAAAAGCCCTTCCACTTGGGAAAAAAGTATCGAATTCCCGGGGAGCAAGCAGATCGGCTATCTTTCGGCTTTCTTGCAGTCCTATGATTGGTGGACACTGAACCCCGCACAGGATTTACTAGTAGAGCAGCCGGGCGATCAAACCTATAACCACTTTATCGGTATCGTGGCCAATGCCGATCGCTCCACTATTCTCGCTTACAGCCCGCGGCAACAGCCGATTAAAATTCGGACGACCAAGGGAAGTTCCTATCAAGCCCAATGGTTCGACCCCATTCAGAATACCTATAGTCCGGCACAATTAGAAATGAAAACCGCTTTCTTCACAGCTACCCCACCGAAGGAACAAGATTTCGTCCTGGTATTAGAGAAAAAATAAGGATTAAAACTTATGCTCAATAAAATATTTCAGCTCTTCTTCGGACTCCTAATCTTTAGCCTAGCGCTCGCTTGCGAGGCACCGAAAAAAGAGTCCGGAGAAGTCGAATTAGCATTCGAAATGGATTTATTTCCCGAGGGAATTGCCTTTGATAAAAAGCGAAATTGTATCTACCTAAACAGCCTAAAGCACAGCAAAATTGTCTCCTATAATCTAACGACAGGAACTCACCAAACCCTCCTTGAATCTGGCGAACATGGCTATTTACCCGGCTTTGGAATGATTGTTAAAGAGGATACTTTATATGCCTTAGGGAATAGTTTACGGCAAAATGATAAACGATCAATTCTATTAATGCTGGATCTGAATTCCGGCGACTATATTGATAGTTACAGCCCGACGGATTCTAACAAAATGTACCTGAATGATCTAGTGGTCAGCCCCGATAATATCATCTATATGACCGATTCAGAGTCCAACAAGATCTTTAAAATACAGCGTCCTCATAAAAGCGTAGAAGTGTTCTTAGACCGTGAAGCGGTATCACACTGTAATGGCATTAGTCTATCAACTGACAACAGCAAACTATACTTGGCTTCGGAAAAAGGTATTGGAATCATTGATATAGCTACTAAAAGCATCCTGAACCCACTCCATGCTGATTTTATGGGAAATGATGGCCTGAAATATAAAGATGGCTACTTATTGGGACTAATCAATATATGGCAAAGTGATCCTAGCAAAAACGGAATATTCAAATACGATTTAAATCCAGCCGGCGATTCCATTACCAATAAAGTGAAGCTGTTAAGTTTTGATGAGGCCTTCAAAATCCCCACTACTTTTGATCATAAAGGAGAAGAAATTTTCTTCATTAAAAATACCCAGTTGGATAATTTTGAAGAAGAAACCCGTGCCATAGTAGATGATAATAAACTGGAACCCTATATTTTAATGAATATGAGTATCCCCAAAGGAAGATAGGATAGTAAAGGGAAAATACGATTCCCAATATCATATTCTTTAGTATTATTTCAAAGAAAATTCAAAACCCGCCCGTAAAAGTCGCATCACCTCATCCGTCACCTGATGTGGCATCTTAATCCGAATGTGATGGGCATATTTTCCATTATACTCCGTCACTTTTTTCAATACATCAGATTCTAGGGGTTGATCATTGTAGAATTTGACATCTAACTCCAATTTCATCGGCTTCACCACTAGCCAAGCCTTTTTGCTGGTAAACACGATACTGCGCGTAGCCGTTCCCACACTATTCGGCTCCCAACTCGCCGTAAATTGCAGGATTTCATCAAAAGCGATGACCAAATCATCCGGCTTCCCCAAAAAGAGTTCCCCGATATCAATATCGGTACAAGAATGAGATTGATTCGCGGTTTTAAAGTTTCGGTCACAATTTGGGCAAGTCCACATTTGGGAAGGCATTTGTTTGAACTCAATAATACGAAAATGTGGGCTGATTTGGGAATCGTAATTTTCTTCTTGTTTAGCTAAATGACTGATGCGAAAACTTCAGAAGTTTTCCTAGGCCCAGCCCAGTAAACTTCTGAAGTCTGCCCAATCCTAAGCCCCAAAGAACAGCTGGTCAATCTGATCTCTAAAGCCAATATAACCCAAGTCTTGACTCATTTTATAAAAAGCCTTAGCATCCTCACCCGCAAAATAGCGCAGCTGATCTTTGCCATCCGTTGCAGCTTCATAAACCACTTCAGCAATAGCCTCCGGGCTAGAATAGCTCTCAGCCCGTTGCGGATCACGGAACATTTGTTCCACTTTTGCAAATATTTCTTTGTAAGCTTCGTGCTGACTCAGGTCCAATGATCGACTAGCAAAATCAGTCTTGATACCACCAGGGGCAATCGTCTTGATACCAATTCCCATTTTTCTCAACTCTAAAGCAACACTCTCACTCCAACCCTCTAGGCCAAACTTAGTGGCATGGTAAACGGAGTTAAAAGGAAGGGCAATGCTCCCCCCAATGGAGGTCGTCGTCAAAAACAAACCACTCTTTTTCATTCTAAAATGCGGCAAAAAAGCTTTTGTCACCCGCAATACCCCAATTAGGTTGGTGTTGATATTACTCACGATTTGCTCATCGGTAGCGCCTTCAAATGGACCGGCTAAGCCGTAACCTGCATTATTAAACACCACATCGATGTCTCCCAAGGCTACTGCCTTTTGGGCCACTTCTTCAATTTGTGCCAAATTCGTCACATCCAAGGCCATCAACTCAATGTTCGGATGATCTTTTAAGTCAGTGGCCTTGTCTGGATTTCGCATAGTGGCGATTACCTTCCAGCCTTTTTCGGCAAATAACAAGGCGGCGGCTTTCCCTAATCCGGTAGATGTACCGGTCATAAAAATCGTTTGCATAAGTATTTTCTTAAATGGATTTATAGATTTGGAGTGAATGTTCATTCCAAACGCAAAGCAAAAAAAATTATTGTTTTATGGCATCCCAAACCAAGCGAAGTTGATCATTAAGAGACGATTTCTTTGTTTTAGCACTATCCCCATTAATCAACCAAGCCAAATGGGCCAAAACTGTCCCTCCAACAAACTGCAACAAAACATCAATCTCCATATCTTTAATGATCCCCTCTTGCTGGCCTTTTTTTAAAATACTGATCACTGGATACATAGTCTTATATCCCTCTGCTCGCGTTTCTTCACTGATGATCGGGGAACTCTGCAACTGATCCATGAACTTAAAATAATCCGGTTGCTCCAGGTAAAAGCTCGTCACCAAACGATAATAGTGTTCGAATTGAGCTTTAATAGTAGGTTGATGACTCGGCTCACGCATCAAGGTTTCCAACTGTTCCTTTATATCCAGATAGATCGCGTTGATTAGTATCTCCTTCGTCGCAAAATGATTGTAAATGGTTCCCATTCCCGTATTGGCTGCCTTGGCAATAGCCGACATGGGCGTCGCATGCAACCCATTCTGGATTAACAACTTCAAAGCGGCCTCCTTGATCTTTTGCTTCTTCACGGGGCAAAGGTAGGAGGTTGGAATGAATATTCCAAAAATTATAGGAAAGGGCTTTTGCGGGGGGCTTCTGGATGGTGGCCCAGAGGCGGTTTAGACTTCAGAAGTTTCTTCAGTCATGGCTAGGAAAACTTCTGAAGTCTGGCTAGCTATGCTACTCACTATCACCAGGCACTACAAAGATTTACATCTCAGCAAAACGCTTTTAAATGAAGAATAACCTTAAGTCATCCCTTTCTCAATTCGATCCAACATTTCAGGTGCACGGATCCCTTCATGATATTTCTTCATGAACTTCACTTTTCGTTCGCGAGAAAGGTTTTTTAGTTTTCTTTCTAAAATTTCTGCCCCTGACAAGCTAGATTTTGTGGTAGATCATAGAAGAATCCAAGGAGTTCCAGTTGAAGTATAGGAGGATTTGCCTTTATTATGCTCGTCAAGCCTCCGATCCAAATTAATGGTCTGGCCAACATAAAATCGTTGCAGTCTGTTCGAATGGAATATATAGACGTGATAAGACATGAAGTAGGAGAAAGGAAGCACTGACGAAATTAACTCCACTACGTTTCCTTAATTTGTCAGCACTGTTCCGCTAGCCCTTTTGGTCGATCAGCAGAGGCTGACCGACCAAGGGGAGCGTCAGCAGGGTGAGTAACCGGAATTGAACCGGCGACCTCTGGAACCACAATCCAGCGCTCTAACCAACTGAGCTATACCCACCATTTTGCTTAAAAAAGTATGCACTTATGCACCCTTTGTAGTAAAGCGTTGCAAATATATAATAAGTTCCCTAAAGTGGAAAATACTTATCAAAAAAAATATCAATAGGATCACTACTCCCCTACTACTCGTCCATATAGCGCCTTAACTCTAAGCTGGGAGCTAACAACGAAAAGGGAGTACCGAGCCTGCATAGCGCTTGTTCGGCTAATTTATCATTTTTTACTTCTTTTTCTCCCAAAACCGCCAATTAAAACCGCCTTCCGCTCTCCGCTCGGCCCGGCGACGCATGCGATCCCTCCGTTTTTTATTCTTGGCCAACTCATTCTTTTTCAAAAATACATATCGAATGGATACACCCGTTTGTTTATATAGTTTCTGTTCTCCTCCTACCAAATTAATGGCGGGCTTGAAGTCCCAGGTGAGATTGAGGCGAGCTAGGGTAAATTCGAGGCCAGCAATCGCTGTTAGGCCAAAAGGATCTTTGATGATTTCTCCTTCTTTGGGTGTCAGCCAGCCTTTGTGCAAGCCTCCTCCCACGTAAAAGTTAAAGCGACGGGAAATTAATGGCGAATGTTGCTCTACCAAGGCCGTCAGGATCAACTCCTCCCTTTGAAGACTAGATTGTACAATAAACTCAGCTGAGGTTTTCTTGGCAAAGCGATACTTGGCCGTCACGCCCCAATCGGTTCCTAAGCGCATTCCCGCCGCTACATCGTAGGATTGTCCCGTCAAGAAAATTCCACAAAAAAGAAATGTACTGCAAACGATCAATTTTTTCATACGCCCAAAACGAGTATATATTAGGAATTAGTATTTGATGTGAGAGGGATTAGTATTATCTTAAATAGTATTACGAAAAACTTAAGGGGAAAAGGTATAGCAATACAAGGAGTGATAAATAGACCAGCAAACCACTACGCCCCTATCTCCAACCAAAAACTACCACCATGTTGTTCTACGCCCTTTAGGTGGGGATGTTGCCAGAGCGGAGCCAGTATTTGGCTTAATTTTTCATCTTCACTGATAAAGTAGTTGGGAAGCAAGGGAATGTACTTACTCGGGTTGGCGAGGACGAAAGCAGCTAAGAGATATTGCTCGGAATAAAAGCGATCACACATGAATTGAGGATAATCATACGGCAGGTAAATATCATGGATATGCACAATCACGCCTGGTGCCAAACTGGGTAATATTTCTAGGAAAAAAACCATCGCGTCGGAATTGGGTAAAACGCGATGTGAGTTGTCTATAAACAAAATATCACCGGCTTCTAGCTGCGACAGCAGGCTAATATCCATCTTTTCAAATGGCAATCGGATCACCTCATCGGCCAAATCATCCATTTCCACGCGAGGCTGCGGGTCAATAGAAGTAATTTTAGTAGCGAGCCCATGATCCCTGATGCATTTGGCAGCCACCTTTGTCGAGTTTCCCGATCCTACTTCTATGTAGCGCTTGGCCTGGGAATGCTGCAACATATAATAGAGAGTTGCGATGTCGAGCCCAGGTAGAAAGCCGTTGTTCCAGCAGGGCTGGCTCGGGTCGGTTTCTTGCTGGCAGGTTTTGATCGTTTCGAGCTGGGATTTTTGTGCTAATACCCCTTTCAGTACATCTTCGTATTGATTTCGATGCGAATTGATGACCTCATATAGTCCTGCATGTGGCGGCTTGCCATGCCCATAGCGCGGTGAAAAATCAACTTTGTACTCCAAGAATAAATTCTGAAATCGAGGAGAGATAAAACGATATAATTGCTTTAGGTATTCCGTCATGTTTAGTGGCTATCCTTTGGGAAAAAACGATTGTTTTTCCAGATATAATCGGTGGTAGATTGATATAAATCGATATGAGCGGGGCGCAATAGCAGTTCATCCCACCACAGCGTATGCCTGTTTAAATCTGGGTTTCGCATGCGAATCTGTAGTTTTGTCGTCCGCTCATCCAGCTGAAAAGGCAATTCCAATAAACCCCAGCCATTATTATCGATGGCTTTGACAAATTCTCGAATCTGTTTGTAATCCTTCTTCAATTCACTGCCAAATTCATTCAATTGCACCAATTCAAAATCGGTGCGAGGAACCAAGTCTTGGTCGATATACATCCAGAAGGACACTTGCCAATTTAATGAATCTGTTTGTGGTACCGGAGCTTCCCAGGTAGTGGTCCATCTTTTCAATTGGAAAGCATTTCCCGTCTGACCAGCATAGGCGGCTTCGGTTTGCCCCCCATCAAATGACTCCAAGATAAAAACGGCACTGGAATCGGGGCTAAGGAGT
>Ga0070728_10006888_pt1 | contig 10592 bp, 8 predicted proteins | sample tdDd471_FD_66723 | JGI IMG/M metagenome (GOLD analysis project Ga0070728, IMG submission 66723) | Marine sediment microbial communities from the Atlantic coast under amendment with organic carbon and nitrate - tdDd47.1 | ecosystem: Environmental > Aquatic > Marine > Coastal > Sediment | place...
TCTTCGGCGATCTCGTCGCGTCCGAGCGCGGTGAGCCGTTGCAGGCGCAGATCGAGAATGGCGCGGGCCTGCTCGTCGGACAACCGATAGGTGCCGTCTTCGGCCACCTTGTGGCGCGGATCGTCGATCAGTTCGACCAGCGGCGCGATGTCGCCCGCCGGCCAGTGCCGTTCCTTCAATTGCGCCCGCGCTGTCGCCGGGTCCGGCGCGTGGCGGATCAGCCTGATCACCTCGTCGATATTGGCGACCGCGATGGCGAGGCCGACCAGCACATGCGCCCGGTCGCGCGCCTTGTTGAGCAGGAACTTGGTCCGCCGCGACACCACCTCCTCGCGGAAGGCGACGAAGGCGGAGATCAGGTCGATGAGGTGAAGCTGCTCGGGCTTACCGCCGTTGAGCGCGACGATATTGACGCCGAACGAGCTCTGCAACTGCGAGAACCGGTAGACCTGGTTGAGAACCACGTCGGCGACCGCGTCGCGCTTCAACTCGATCACCACCCGCATGCCCTGGCGGTCGGATTCGTCGCGGATGTCGGCGATGCCTTCGATGCGCTTGTCGCGCACCGCGTCGGCGATGCGCTCGATCATCGTCGACTTGTTCACCTGATAGGGAATCTCGGAGATGATCAGCGCTTCGCGGTCCTTGCGGATCTCCTCGACCTCGACCTTGCCGCGCATGATCACCGAGCCGCGACCGGTCGTATAGGCCGAGCGGATGCCGGCACGGCCGAGAATGATGCCGCCGGTGGGGAAATCCGGTCCCGGCACGATCTCCATCAGCTCTTCGAGGCTGATCGCCGGATTGTCGATAAAGGCGATCGCCGCGTCGATCACCTCGCCGAGATTGTGCGGCGGGATGTTGGTCGCCATGCCGACGGCGATGCCGCCGGCGCCGTTGACCAGCAGGTTGGGATATTTCGCCGGCAGGACGACCGGTTCGGATTCCGAGTTGTCGTAGTTCTCCTGGAAATCGACGGTGTCCTTGTCGATGTCGTCGAGCAGCGAGTGCGCGACCTTCTCGAGCCGGCACTCGGTGTAGCGCATGGCCGCGGCCGGGTCGCCGTCGACGGAGCCGTAATTGCCCTGCCCGTCGATCAGCGGCAGGCGCATGGAGAAGTCCTGCGCCATGCGCACCAGCGCGTCGTAGATGGCGCTGTCGCCATGGGGGTGATATTTACCCATGACGTCGCCGACGACGCGGGCCGACTTGCGATACGGCTTGTTCCAGTCGTAGCCGTTCTCGTGCATCGAATACAGGATGCGCCGATGCACCGGCTTGAGCCCGTCACGAACGTCAGGAAGCGCCCGGCTGACGATCACGCTCATGGCGTAATCGAGATAGGAACGCTTCATTTCGTCGGTGATGGAAACCGGACGAATGTCCGAGGGCAACGAGCCGTCGGATTGCGGATTGTCGGTGTCTGCCAAGTGGGGCTCGCAAGAATTGTTGAGTTCGGCGAGTTATAGCCGATTCCCGACGCCGCGCACAAATCTGCGACGCTTCAAATACAAATAAAATATCGTGTTATTTCAATTAGTTAAATCGAGCTCCCGGTCGACCCGGAAGTAATCTCGCGGCATCCGGCGTTCCAATCCCGAAAATTGCCGAATCCGCGTCCCGAATCCGGCCGCCCAAAGCCGCGCGAAACGGCCGCTCAGCGGGGGATTTTCACCGTCTCTTCCCGGCCGCCGTAGCCATGCACCTTGTCATGGGCGCGAACCGTCACGCTGTCGATACCGTCGGGAATCTCGACATTGCCGAGCGAACGGGTGAACGGCTGTTCGTTCACATGCGGATGATAGAGGACGCGGGTCGCGAGCACCTTGCCGTCCGGCGCCAGCACCTCCCACCGGTCGGCATAATGCTCGTCGCCGGTATCGGCGTGCCGGAGGGTCGCGGAAAAGCGATAGGTGCCGCCAGCTTCCTTCGCCACCGTCACGGCGACCACGTCCGCCTCGCCCGCCCGCGCCGCGAATGGCAGTGCCGCCGGTAGGGACGCCGCGAAGAGCGTGAGCGCCAAGCGCTTCGAAATCCCGATCATTGGACCCTCCGTGTCGATTGACCTATATCTTCTCCGATCGGGCAGATTACGGAGGGCGGCGTGGCGACGGGATCAAAAAAGGTAATATTCGCGGCACTGGCCGGAAACGCGCTGATTGCCGTGACCAAGTTCGTCGCCGCATTCTATACCGGCTCCTCGGCGATGCTGTCGGAAGGCATCCATTCGCTGGTCGATACCGGTAATCAGGGCCTGCTGCTCTACGGCATCCGCAAATCGAACCGGCCGGCCGACAGGCGCCATCCGTTCGGCTACGGGGCGGAGCTCTATTTCTGGTCCTTCGTCGTTGCCATCCTGATCTTCGCCGTCGGTTCGGGCGTCTCGCTCTACGAGGGCGTGGTCAAGATCCGCGACCCGCACCCGGTCAGCGCCCCCCATATCAACTACATCGTGCTGGCGCTGGCGATGCTGTTCGAGGCGGTGGCCTGGTATGTCGCCTTCCGCGAATTCTCCGCCACCAAGGGTCACAGGGGATGGCTCGACGCCGTGCGCCAGTCGAAGGACCCCACCGTGTTCACGGTACTGTTCGAGGACACCGCCGCCATGCTCGGCCTCGTCGTCGCCTTCATCGGCATCTTCCTTGCCGACACTCTGGGCATCCCGTGGCTCGACGGCGCCGCCTCGGTCGTCATCGGCATCATCCTCGGCGGCACCGCGCTGATGCTCGCCATCGAGACCAAGGGGCTGCTGATCGGCGAGAGCGCCCACCCGGAAGTGGTGCGGGTGATCCGCGACATCGTCGAAGCGACGCCGACGGTCGACAAGCTCAACGAGATCCGCACCCTGCATCGCGGGCCCGAGGACATCCTGCTGGCAATCTCCATCGACTTCGAGGACAATCTCACCGTCGGCAAGGTCGAGGAAGCCATCCACGAGCTGGAAGTGGCGATCCGCTCCCGCTTCCCGCAGGTGCGGCGGGTGTTCATCGAGGTTCAGTCGAGCCGCCGCCACGAGGAACTGGCGGCCACCGCAGATTAGAAATCGGGCTTGGCGATCATCAGCCAGAAGATAGCGATCACGGCGGCGAAGGCCGGCCAGCCGAGGATGAACCAGGCCCGGAACAGTCGCCGGTAGCGCCTGTCGAGGGGCCGCTTTTCCCGCGCTGCTTCTCGCGCCAGATCCCGCAGCCGCATCTGGATCCAGACCACCGGAAGCCAGCACAGTCCGGTAAAGACATAGAGCGTGACGGAAGCCAGGATCCAGCCCGAAAGCAGGTCGTAGCCGACGTGAAAAGCGAGCCACAGGCCGGTAACCGGCTGGGCGACGACGGCTGTGGCGGTGAACAGGAAGTCGGCCTTGACCACGAGATCGCCGGTGCGGGCGATGAAGGCCGGATCGCCGCTGCGATGGGCCATCAGCATGAAGAAGGCGATGCCGGCGCCGGTGCCGAACAGCACCGCTGCGCCGAGCAGATGGGCGAGCTTGAGCAGCGGATAGAGCTCGATCATCGCTCCTCTCCCATCGCCTCGAGGATCACCGTGAGAACGAGGATCGGCAGCACCTTCAGATAGGCCCCGAGCGGGTCGTTCCAGTACGTCGGCGCGAACAGGGTTCCGGCGAGCAGGTAGCCGAGCGACACCCAGAAGGACAGCTTCAGCGTCGGGGGAAAAGTCGGCCGGAACAGAAGACCAGCGCCGATGGCGAGATCGAGCAGTCCGCCGCCATAAAGCACGATCGGCACGATCGCCCCCGGCATCAGACTCTCGGTCAGCATCTCGTGGGCGAGCGTCCGGCCCGGCAGCAGCGTGATCAGGCCGCTGGCGATCCAGAAAAGGCCGAGGACGACGATCGCCAGCGGCTTGAGGAAGAACAGCCGCGCGTGCCGGCGGTCCTGCACCGAGGCCGGTTGGCCGGCGAGGAACCGGTCGAGCGATTGCAGCGGCCCGCCATTGAGCCGTTCCGCCTCCTCCGACCGGCCCTCGAGGCCGGCTGCGAGTTGCACGAAGGAGGTGGTACGAAGCGGATGCCGCCATCCCAGCCGGCCGGCGAAATCGCCCAGCCGCAGAACCCGCGCGAGCAGGGAATCGGGAACGAAGACAAACCGCGGCCTGGGAAAGCCGAGCCAAAAACGGATCTTGGCGGCAAGGGTCGCGATCGAAACCCGTTCGCGGCCGACCACGTCGATCACCTGTCCCGCGACCTCCGGCCCGTCGAGACAGGCTGCGACGATCCGAACGAGGTCCGGCATCGCCACGATGCCGATATTTTCCGTCCGGGCCCCGAAGACCGGCAGGATACCCGGCAGCCCCGCGAGCCCGCGGATCGCCGCCGTGCCGCCATGGACGGCCCGCGCGATCGCCAGTCCGGGCCTCAGGATCACCCAGTCGGTCTCGCTCGCCCGGATCAGCGCTTCGCCCACCGCCTTGGTGCGGGCGAAGCCGGTTGCCCCTTCCGGGTCGACGCCGATCGCGGATATGTGGACGAGGCGGATCTCCGGATGCCTGGCGCAGGCCGCGAGCAGCACCTCGAGGCCGCGGATATGCACGTCCTCGAGCTGTTCGCCGAACCCGTCCTGAAGCGCACCGACGCAATTGACCACCGCGTCGAAGCCGTCGAGCCGGGTTGCCAGCTCGTCGACCGACGGCGGCGCGGCGAAATCGAAAACCAGCGCCTCGCCGCTCCAGCCGCCCGCCCGTCCGGTCGAGCGCACGCCGACGGTGACGTCGTGGCCTTCCGATATCAGATGCGCGGCGAGATGCGCGCCGATGAAACCGTTGCCGCCGAGAACCAGAATCCGCATGCCGCGAGGCTACCGCCTGCCGCGCGCGAGCGGAACAGCTATCTACAATGACGCCGCTTTCAGACTGTCGCGAGGTGCGGTCGACCGATGCTAGAACGGGATCTCGTCGTCCATGTCGCCGCGATAGGATGAGCCGGAGGATGAGCCCTCGTCCATCGGGCCGGACTGGCCGAAGCCGCCGCCGCCCTGTCCACCGCCGCCGCCGCCTTCGTTGCGGCCATCGAGCATGGTCAGCGTCGAGTTGAAGCCCTGCAGCACCACTTCGGTCGAATAACGGTCCTGTCCGGACTGGTCTTGCCACTTGCGGGTCTGCAACTGGCCCTCGATATAAACCTTCGAGCCCTTGCGCAGATATTGCTCGGCGATCTTGCACAGGCCCTCGCTGAAGATCACCACCCGGTGCCATTCGGTCCGCTCGCGCCGCTCGCCCGTGTTGCGGTCGCGCCAGCTCTCGGAAGTGGCGACCCTGAGATTGGCGATCGGCCGGCCGTCCTGGGTCCGCCGGATCTCCGGATCGGCCCCGAGGTTTCCCACCAGGATGACTTTGTTGACGCTGCCGGCCATATGCCCGTTCCCTTCTTTCTCTTGCGCCGGCATTCTAACGCGCCGCCGCCGGCTTCGCGCCTTTGAAGATGGTTTTTCCACACTTGCATCGGACGCGGATTCTGTTCATGATATGTTCTAGCTTAACCGATTCACTTTGCCAAGCCCCCGCATGGCGGATACGCTGACGTGCGGAGTTCCCGAACCTGGCGGCCAGCCGCTGGAACGCAACGCCGACATCCCTCGCCCGGGCGCCGTCATGAAGTTCTGTCTTCTCAATATTCTGATGCTCGCGGACATCGCCTTCTTCGCCCTTGGCGGTGGCTGGCTGTGGGCGGGATTCGGCCTTGCGCTGGTGCTGTCGATCGGCGTCGACACCATCGCCGGCGACGATCTGGCGGTCGACTCCGCCGCGACCCGTCATCCTTTCTACGATCTGATGCTCTACGCGACCCTGCCGCTTCTCGCGGTCCTTTCGTTTCAGTTCCTGGCGCTGGCCTCCTCGGACGTGGCGGTGCCGGTGGCCGCCATCGCGGGCCTCGCCGGCTGGGATCTCACCGCCGCCCGGGCGGCGACGAACGGATGGGGCCTCGCGGGCGGCTTCCTGACGCTGGGCATGCTCTACGGCGCCGGCGGGGTCAATGTCGCCCACGAGTTGATCCACCGCACCGGCGACCGGGCCGCCTGGACCACGGGCCGGCTTCTGCTCGGGCTGACCTTCGACGCCGCCTTCGCCATCGAGCATGTCCACAACCACCACCGCAATGTCGGCACCCCGGCCGATCCGGCGACCGCCCGTCGCGGCGAAACGGTCTATGGCTTCATCCTGCGCTCGACCTTCGGCGGCTGGGCCAGCGCCGCCCGCATCGAGGCGGCGCTGCTCGTCGCCCGCGGCCGGCCGGCCCTGTCCTGGGCCAACCGGGTGCTGCGCGGCTATCTGATTTCGGCCGCCTATTGCGCCTTCGCCCTGGCGCTGTTCGGCATGGCCGGCCTCCTCGCCTTCCTGTTGCTGGCCGTTCAGGGCAAGGTCTATCTGGAACTGGTGAACTATATCGAGCATTACGGCCTCGTCCGCCAGCGCGGCAAGCCGGTCGAGGCGCGCCATTCCTGGAACACCCAGCGACGGATCTCCAACTGGCTGCTCTACAACCTGCCGCGCCATTCCGACCATCACGCCTTTGCCTCCAAGCCGTTCTGGTCGCTGGACCCCGGTTCCGAGGCGCCGCGTCTGCCCTTCGGCTACGAGTTGATGATCCTGATCGCCCTGGTGCCGCCGCTGTTCCGCGCGCTGATGCATCGCCGTCTCGCCGACTGGGACCGCCGCTTCGCGAGCACCGAGGAGCGCCGGCTGCTCGAAGCGCGCGGCCAGTGGTTCGGCGAACCCGCCGGCGTCGGCTGACCGCCCTCCCGCGCGAACACGAAGATTTCGTGGGATAGTCGCGGTGACGCGTTTGTTTTACTCCGCCGGCATCCTATCTTGATCCTGTCCCCTTGCGGGACATTCTGGCCCCGCCCTCCTCCGGGACCGACGAGAGAGAAGACCGTTTCAGATGACCGACCGCCCGAGTTCCTCGGCAACCCGTTCCTCGGCAGCCCGCAGCCCGTCCGCGAAGATGCTTTCGGTTCGCGGCGCGCGCGAGCACAATCTCAAGGGCGTCGACGTCGACCTGCCCCGCGACAGCCTCGTGGTGATCACCGGCCTGTCCGGCTCCGGCAAGTCGTCGCTCGCCTTCGACACCATCTATGCCGAGGGCCAGCGCCGCTACGTCGAGTCCCTCTCCGCCTATGCGCGGCAATTCCTGCAGATGATGCAGAAGCCGCAGGTCGACCAGATCGACGGCCTGTCGCCGGCGATCTCCATCGAGCAGAAGACCACCTCGCGCAATCCCCGCTCCACCGTCGGCACCGTCACCGAGATCTACGACTACATGCGGCTCCTGTTCGCCCGCGTCGGCGTGCCCTATTCGCCGGCCACCGGCCTGCCGATCGAAAGCCAGACGGTGAGCCAGATGGTCGACCGGATCATGGCGCTGGAGGAAGGCACGAGGCTCTACCTGCTCGCCCCCATCGTGCGCGGCCGCAAGGGCGAATACCGCAAGGAACTGGCCGAACTGATGAAGAAGGGCTTCCAGCGGGTCAAGGTCGACGGAGTCTTCTGCGAGATCGCCGATGCGCCGGCGCTGGACAAGAAATTCAAGCACGATATCGACGTGGTGGTCGACCGCATCGTCGTGCGCGGCGACATCGCCACCCGGCTGGCGGATTCGGTTGAGACCGCCCTGCGCCTCGCCGACGGGATGGCGGTGGCCGAGTTCGCCGACGACAAGGACGAGGACGGCGCGCCAAGGCGCATGCTGTTTTCCGAGAAATTCGCCTGCCCGGTTTCCGGCTTCTCGATTCCCGAGATCGAGCCGCGCCTGTTCTCCTTCAACAGTCCCTTCGGCGCCTGCCCGACCTGCGACGGGCTCGGCACCCAGCTCCGCTTCGAGGCCGACCTTGTCGTCCCCGACCCGACCCTGACCCTGCGCGAGGGCGCGGTGCTGCCCTGGGCCAAGACCGGCAGCACCTCGCCCTACTACGCCCAGACGCTCGATTCCATCTGCCGCCATTTCGGCGCCTCCGCCGCCATCCCGTGGATGGACCTGCCCGAAGAGGTGCGGCAGACCATCCTGTTCGGCTCCGGCGAGGAGCCGATCGCCTTCGACTACGACGACGGCGTCAGGAGCTATCGCACCACCAAGCCGTTCGAGGGCGTCGTCGGCAATATCGAACGCCGCTGGCGCGAGACGGACTCCGCCTGGGTGCGCGAGGAACTCTCCCGATTCCAGTCCGACCACCCTTGCGAGGCCTGCGGCGGCTACCGGCTGAAGCCGGAGACGCTCGCGGTCAAGATCGACAAGTGCCATATCGGCGAGGTCTCGGAGCTGTCGATCCGCGCCGCCGCCCACTGGTTCGCCGATCTGCCCGACGCCCTCACCGGCACCCAGTCCGAGATCGCCGGACCGATCCTCAAGGAGATCCGCGACCGGCTGAAATTCCTCAACGATGTCGGGCTCGACTACCTGACCCTGTCGCGCGCCTCGGGCACCCTGTCGGGCGGCGAGAGTCAGCGCATCCGGCTCGCGTCCCAGATCGGCTCCGGGCTGACCGGCGTGCTCTACGTGCTCGACGAGCCGTCCATCGGCCTGCACCAGCGCGACAATGCCCGGCTGCTCGAGACGCTGAAGCACCTGCGCGATCTCGGCAACACGGTGATCGTCGTCGAGCACGACGAGGACGCCATCCTTGCCGCCGACCACGTCGTCGATGTCGGCCCCGGCGCCGGCGTCCATGGCGGCCGCATCGTCGCGGAGGGAACGCCCGGCGAGATCATCGCCGATCCCGCCTCGCTGACCGGCCAGTACCTGTCCGGCGTCCGCGGCATCGAGGTGCCGGCCAAGCGGCGCAAGGCGCCCAAGCGCAAGCGCATCCGCGTCGTCGGCGCCTCGGGCAACAACCTGAAGGAGGTCTCCGCCGACATTCCGCTGGGCACCTTCACCTGCGTCACCGGCGTCTCCGGCGGCGGCAAGTCGACCTTCCTCATCGACACGCTCTACAAGGCGGCGGCCCGGCGCATCTCCAAGGCCCGCGACCATCCGGCCCCGCACGAGGCGATCGAGGGGCTCGAATATCTCGACAAGGTCATCGATATCGACCAGTCGCCCATCGGCCGCACCCCACGCTCCAATCCGGCCACCTATACCGGCGCCTTCACCCCGATCCGCGAATGGTTCGCCAACCTGCCCGAAGCCAAGGCGCGCGGCTACGCGCCCGGCCGCTTCTCCTTCAACGTCAAGGGCGGCCGCTGCGAAGCGTGCCAGGGCGACGGCGTCATCAAGATCGAGATGCACTTCATGGCCGACGTCTACGTCACCTGCGACGTCTGCAACGGCAAGCGCTACAACCGCGAAACGCTGGAGGTGAAGTTCAAGGGCAAGTCGATCGCCGACATTCTCGACATGACGGTCGAGGAAGGCGCCGAGTTCTTCTCGGCCGTTCCCGCCGTGCGCGACAAGCTCACCACCCTGCAGCGCGTCGGCCTCGACTACATCAAGGTCGGCCAGCAGGCGACGACCCTGTCGGGCGGCGAGGCGCAGCGGGTGAAGCTCGCCAAGGAACTGTCGCGCCGGGCGACCGGGCGCACCCTCTACATCCTCGACGAGCCGACCACGGGATTGCATTTCCACGACGTGGCCAAGCTGCTCGAAGTGCTGCACGAGCTGGTCGACCAGGGCAACACCGTCGCGGTGATCGAGCACAATCTCGAGGTCATCAAGACCGCCGACTGGATCATCGACCTGGGCCCCGAGGGCGGCGACGGCGGCGGCGAGATCGTGGTGGTCGGAACGCCCGAGGAGATCGTTTCCGAGCCCCGCTCCTATACCGGCCAATTCCTCGTCGACCTCCTCGCCCGCCGACCCGCGCGGGCCAGCGCGGCGGAATAGGCCGGCCGGCGCCGCCCACCGGATCGGACCGTCCGCAGAGACCGGTCGCTTCGAACCGGCGATCATGCATAATTGCCCGCCGGCTCCCCGCGATCCGGCGAACCGCAGCCTGGAGCGACAGCATGATCCGGATCCTCGGCGCCCTGCTCGCCTGTACCCTGTCGGCCCTGCCGGCGAGCGGCTCCGCCGTCGCCGCGGACGACGGAACCGTCCTCGTCGTCATCGACGACTCCAATCCCATCGCCTTCGAACGCGGCCACGCCTTCGTCAAGCGGGTTCGCCCGATCATCCTCGACAAGCTCAGGCAACTCGGCATCGAGGCGGTCGACCTGCCGGCGTTGGGCAAGCCGACGCCGTCCGACGAGGTGCCCCGTCTCGACGGCGACGATGCCACGTTGCTCGCATTGGCCGAAAACGATAAAGGCATCCGGGTTTCCCGGGTCGCCGTGGTCGCGTTTCAGATGCTGGCCAAGCAGGTGTCCGATTCCGGTGTCCTGTTTTTGGAGGCGGTGGTGGAGGTTCGAATCTTCGATGTCGGATCCCGATCCGAGGTCGGCGCAAGGAAGACCGTTCAGCACGACCTCGAACCGCTTCCCGAAAGTTGCGGCCGGACATGCGTCCACGAGGCTTTGATGGCGAATGCCGGAAAGGTCGCCACACTCGCAGCCGCGGCCATTTCGGACGCTTTGCCGTAATCCCGCATCGAACGACCGCCGGACCCGGTGCCGAACCGCGTCCATCTCCCTGGCGCGCTGGTTCGAAT
>Ga0070728_10006889_pt1 | contig 10591 bp, 7 predicted proteins | sample tdDd471_FD_66723 | JGI IMG/M metagenome (GOLD analysis project Ga0070728, IMG submission 66723) | Marine sediment microbial communities from the Atlantic coast under amendment with organic carbon and nitrate - tdDd47.1 | ecosystem: Environmental > Aquatic > Marine > Coastal > Sediment | place...
CCGCGACGGGCGAACGACTCCACTGCGCGTCGGCGTATTTCACCTTCGTGGCCCTCGACGACAACGGCCGACCGATGGAAGTACCCCGACTTTTGCCGGAATCCGAGGACGAAAAGCGCAGGAACGCGGCCGCCATCGAGCGGCGTAGGGCTCGACTCGCCCACCGCTGACCGCGATACGGCAGTTCGTGCCACCCGACGCGCAGGTTTGCGTCGGAACGTCGGGCCTGCCAGAATAGGCGTAGGCGCGGCCCGGCGTGGGCACGCGTGATCGTGGCCCCTCACCGGGGCCATTCTTGTTGATAGGCCCCTCCGGGGGGCGAGGAGGGCAGAAATGTCCGCGGAAGCTTTCAAATCCCGCATCGGTTCGGCCATGTCGAACCGGGATTTCGGCGAGGTCGAGGCGGCCTGGCGCGAGTTCGCCAGCATGGAGCCGGAGGCGTATCCCTACCTCCTCAACATCGCCTCCCAGCTCGTGCGCCACGACAAGGGCGCGTTGGCCGGCGAGCTCTGCCTCTCGCTGGCGCAGACGCTCCTCGAGAAGGAGGACGAAGACGGCGCCGTCGAGGCCGCACGCGCTTCGTTGAAGTCGAGCCAGCGCACCGAAGGACTTCGGGACTTGCTGGTCGAGGTCTATCGCAAGCAGAACGAGTCGAACAGCAACCTCGATCTCTTCTTCGAGAAGTCCGGCGTAGCCTCCGACACCGGCAACCTCCGCACGCAGGTGGACCTGCTCGAGCGCTACCTGACGTTCGCTGAAGACGCGTACGTCTTCCACCAGGGCGGTTGGGGTTTCGGCCAGGTCGTCGAGTTCGATCCCGAAGAGGAATCGCTGGTCGTCGACTTCCAGCGCAAGAGCGGTCACCGCATGACGATGGTCAACGCGACCAAGATCCTCGAGCGGTTGCCGGCCGAGCACATCGGGATCTACAAGTACTTCCGTCGTGAGGAGCTCGATGAGCTGGTCAAGACGAACCCGGCGAAGGTCTTCCATATCTTCCTTCGCTCGCATGGCCGCGAGGCGACGCTCAAGCAGGTCCGCGAGGCGTTCGTGCCCGAGGTGATGGACAAGACCGCTTGGTCCCGCTGGTGGACGAAGTCGAAGAAGGAGCTGCTCAAGGACCCGGCCGTACGCATCGGCAAGGGTTCGTCGCCGCGCCTCGAGCTGCGCGCGGAAGAGAAGACGATCGAGCAGGAAGTCGTCGACCGCATGCAGGCCCGCATTCACGGCCACGAGAAGTGCTCGCTTGCCCGCGAGTACCTGCGCGCCCTCGACATGACCGACGCACTCGCGGAGGCCGTGGGCGGCGAAGTGGACCGTTCGCTGGACGGCGCCGACGAGCCGACACCGGATCGCCTCGCGCTGCTGTACCTCAAGTCCGACCTGAAGCGTCCCGGTGCGGAGTTGGCCGCCGATTCCGCGCGCGAGATGCTCGTCGCGGCCGAGGACGTTCGTCCTCTCGTGCAGCCCCTCGAGCCTGCCGACCGCAAGCGGGCGGTCGCGGACATCGCGACCGACACGGGCGAGGCGTGGGCCGACAAGCTGATGTCGCTGCTGCGCGACGGCGATGCGGATATCGCGGACTCCGCGATCGAACTGCTGCGCCAGCGCCGCCCCGACGTCGCCATCGCCTTCCTCTCGGAGCTCACGTCGAACCCGCGCGGCAACCCGCAGCTGTTCCTCTGGTACACGCGCGGCTTCATCAACGGCACCCTCGCGCCCGAACTCGCCCCCGGCGAGAAGGCGACGACCGCCATGGAGAAGCTGCTCACGCTGGCCAACGTGGTCGGGCTGGAGCAGCGCCGATCCGGTGACGCCGACCTCAAGGAGTTCCTGCGCCAGGTGCGCAGCTTCCTGAGCGCGCGGCGCCTCAAGATGTTCAAGGAGTTCGTGGCGGGGACCAACCTCAGCTACGGCCGCTTCCTGTATTCCAAGATCCAGCGCAATCGCGGATTCACCGACCAGGCCAAGACCGTCCTGCTCGACGTGATCGAAGGCGAGCACCCGGACATCCACACCGCGCAGGACGATGCCGAGGACGACGTTTTCGGCATGCCCTCGGACGACACGATCTACACGACGATCCTCGGCTACCTCGCCAAGGAGTCGGAGCGCAAGCACATCGTGGACGAGGAGATCCCGCAGAACGCGGAGGACCTCGGCCGCGCGGCGAGCTTCGGCGACATCTCGGAGAACGCGGAGTACAGCGCAGCCCTCGAGAAGCAGGAGCGTCTCATGCGCCGCCTGCGCGAGGTCAGCGACGACCTGGAGCGTGCGCGCATCCTGGACGTCGAAGAGATCAGTACCGAGCGCGTCGTCATCGGCACCAAGGTTGGCGTCAAGAACGTCACCAAGAAGAAGGATGTGGACTACATCATTCTTGGCCCTTGGGATGCCGACATCGATCAGGGCATCATCTCGTACCTGGCGCCGGTCGGTCGTGGATTGCTCGGCCACAAGGTCGGCGAGAGCATCGAGATCGAATTGCCCGAAGGCAAGAACACCTTCGAGGTGAAGTCGATCGAGGTCGCGCCCGACAAGCTGATGGTCCGCGAGGACTAGGAGGCTCGGGCGTGCGGGGCCGCTTCAGCCGACGAGCTTCGCTCGCGGCTGAGCGCCCAGGCGCCGGGAGAGAACGGGCGCCTGGAAACGCCCGGGAGTCGGTGCTTCAGCCGACGAGCTTCGCTCGCAGCTGAGCACCGCTGCGCGGTCGATCGACGCCTTCCCTTCGCTGGCTGCGACCGCCTACTGCCAACCGCCTACCGCCTACGCGCGCCGCTCCACGGCTCGCAAGCTCGCCCGCGGACTCCCGCGCGCGCTGCTCAGACGGCGGCGAACGCTTGCTCGAGGTCGGCCAGCAAGTCGGCGTAATCCTCGATTCCCACCGAAAGGCGGATGAGGCCGTCGGCGAGTCCGACTGCGCGGCGCTCCTCGGCCGGCACCGACGCGTGGGTCATCGAAGCGGGATGCTCGATGAGCGATTCCACGCCGCCGAGGCTCTCCGCCAGCGCGAAGACCTTGGTCGCGGAACAGAAGCGCTTGCCGTCCTCGACCGAACCGTCGAGAACCATGCTCACCATTCCGCCGCCGCGCGACATCTGCGCGCGCGCCACGTCGTTGCCGGGGTGCGTCTCAAGGAACGGGTAGTGGACGTGACTGACCCTGGGGTGCGCGGCCAACCACGCGACCAGCTTCTCGGCGTTGTCACAGTGGCGCTCCATGCGCACGTGCAGGGTTTTCAGGCCGCGCAGCACGAGGAACGAATCGAACGGTCCCGGTACCGGTCCCGTCCAGTTGGTGAGCTGGGCGTACGTCTGCCCTCGCTCATCGTCGTTCGTCATGACGCAGCCGCCGATCACGTCGCTATGGCCGCCGAGGTACTTCGTCATCGAGTGCAGCACGATGTCCGCGCCGAGCGACAGCGGCTGCTGCAGGTACGGCGAGGCGAACGTGTTGTCGACCAGCACCGGAACGCCCTTGGCCCGGGCGATCTCGCTCAGGCGGCGGATGTCCGTGATTTTGAGAGTCGGATTGCTCGGCGACTCGATCCAGAGCATCGCGGCCGGCGTCTCCAATGCCGCCGCCACGGCATCGGGATCGGTGGTATCGACGAAGTCGAACTCGAGCCCGAGGTTCTTGAACACGCGCATGAACAGCCGGTAAGTCCCGCCGTAGAGATCATTCCCCGCAACCACGCGCGCACCGGCGCCCAGCGCGGTCAGCACGATCGTCTCGGCACCGAGTCCGCTCGAAGTGGCCGTGCAGTACTTCGCACCTTCCAGGGCGGCGAGGCAGCCTTCCAGCGCCTGGCGTGTTCGGTTGTCGCCGCGCGCGTAGACGTAGCCCTTGTGCTCGGCCGGCGCCGACTGCACGTAGGTGCTGGTCTGGTAGATGGGCGTCATGACTGCCCCGGTCACGGGATCGGGCTCTTGCCCGGCGTGAATCGCGCGTGTTCCGAAACCGTGGTTGTTGGGCTCGCTGCTCATGGCGCCATGTTACGCGCCGGCGTCTCGTTTCCGGAAGGCCTCGTAATCCTCCGGCGTGTCCACGTCGGGCCACGGCTCGAGTCGCGCCGTCGATAGCCCGCGCTCACCCAGCCAGCCCTCCAGGGACACGAGCGCATCGCTCCCGCCGTAAGAGAAGCCGTCGGCCAGTCCCGGCACGGCGCGCCGCAGCGCCATGCAGGAGAAGCCGCCGTCCGGCGTGGGAACGAACACGACTTCATGTTCATCCAGAAGCCGCACGGCTTGCTGCAGGCGCTCGGCCGGGAGGTCCGGCGCATCGCCCCCCAGCGCAACGATGGGCGTCCCCGCCGGAGCAAGCGCCAGCGCATTCTCGAGGCACACGGCACCGTTGTCCCCGACAACCGGCGTCATGCGACAACGGGGCAGGCCCACCAGCACCTTCGACGGCTCGATGTCCACCGGCGACGTCGCGAGGATCGGTTCCGGGCAGACCGCGTGTGCAATCCGGATCGTGCGCGCCAACGAGTCTCGATAGAAGTTTTCCGCGCCCTCGCGTCCCAGCAGCGGGTGCAAGCGCGTCTTGATCGGCAGATGCCCCGGCAGCTTGGTCAGGATGACGACGGTGGCTTGCACGACTCTTCCCGCAGAGCATACAGCTTGGAGAGGATGCCCCAGCCGGCCCCCACCACGCCGCGCAACGTGCCCGTGATCTTGTTGTCGCCGTGGATCCGCTCGCCCGCCGGGAGGTCGACCTCGACCACGCGCATGCTCCCCTCGAGTGCACGCACGTTCATCTCCACGTTCCAGCCGAACCCCGAATCGCGCAGCGACCCGCGCCTCCAACGACGCAGATCCAGTGCACGGAACGGACCGAGGTCCTCGAAGCGGCGCCCCCATCCCCACGCGATCAACCAGCACGCCAGCGCATTTCCGAAGCGCTGCGGCGGCGTGAGGTGCTTCGTCCGTCGGCGCGCCGCTGCCACCAGACCCACACGCTTGTCCGCGAACGGTGCAAGCAATGCCTCCACCTGTCGCGGACCGTCCGGATGATCCGCATCGCAGATCACCGCGTACTTCACAACCCCGCGCAGCTTCTCCATGCCTGCCCGCACCGCCGCCCCGTATCCGCGCTCATGCACGGGCAGATAGCGCACGCGTAGATCCATGCGACAGAGTTCGTCCGTTCCGTCGCCCGTCGGCGTGTCCGCCACCACGATGCGCTCGGCCGGGGTGTCCAGCCAGCGCGGCAACACGACCGCCAGGTTGGCGCGCTCGCTGTATGCGGGAATCACGACGCCGAAGCTGCCCGACGCCCCGCGCCCGGGCGGCTCAACGACCGCCGGCTCCGGCCGGTAGCGCCACGCGACCCAGATCGCCACGCCAAGGGGCACGAGGTACTCGATCCACGTCAGCCCGAAGAACTCCCCGAAATCGCCGCCGTAGTAGTAGTACTCGACGTAGGTGGCCCCAGCCAGGACGCCGGTGAAGCTCCAAACGATCAGCGGCCACGCCCAATGCCGCATCGCCACCGCAGGCAACAGCACGAGGAACCAGCCGAAGTACCACGTGTGCACGGTCGGCGAGAGGACGAGCAGCCCTGCCATCAGCAGCACGATGGCCGCCGGCAGTCGCGGCTGCGCCAGCGAGACGAACCCGGCCCACAGCATCAGCAGCACGAGATCGATGTGCGCGCCGTGACCGGGCACCAGCCATTCGGTGATGCGGTACACGGATGCGTTGAAGGCGAAGTCCGATCCGAAGTGCACGAGCGTCTCGGTCACATCGGCGCCGAGGAAAGGCAGGTAGGCCAACACCACGAGGGGGATCGTGATGAGCGCGGTTTCCCGGGGACGCCGCAGAAGGAACCAGGGCACAACGAGGACCGCGACGATTTTGGAGAGGATCGCCGCAGCCAGCAACACCGCGGCGATGCGCGCGCGACCCGATTCATGAGCCCAGACGCAGCCGACCAGCGGCAGCAGCATGAGCGGCTCGATGTGTCCGGTGCCGGCGCTGAGCACCACGAGCGGATGGAGCAGATAGAGCGGGGCCCAGGCGAGCGACCGTCCCGTACGGCGCAACCACTCCAACAACAGGACGCAAAGGCCCATGTCGAGCAGCAGGATGGTGTTGCGCATCCCCCGTTCCTCGATTCCCACGCCAGCTGTGACCGCGAAGAAATACTGCGCCAGCGGCGGGTAAATCGTGGTCAGGGTCGGGTGGTTGATCTCGTCGTGGTCGGGACGACGGAGCTCCTCCGGCGAGTCCACCGGCGCGATGGCGTACGGATTGAGCCCCTCCCACTGGATGGAGCCCTCCCATACGTACCGGTACAGGTCGTCGCTATGGAAGTCCCAGAAGAAGAGCCCTGCTCGTAGCAGCAACGCCGCCACCAGCAAGGCCCAATAGAGTTTGCCTCGCACGAAGCAGCTATCTTCGCTCAAGAGGGCGTCAGCGAATCACATTCGCCTCTCGCGCGCTGTTTCTTTCGGCAGCGCAACGGGTTACGACGGGAGGATGCGGCACGCGTGCCGCATCCTCCCGTCCGCACCTCGTGTCGCCTACCCTCGCTCAGCAATCCACCAATACGAGGCGAGCGCGAGAAAACCGGCGCAGCAAAACAAGCCGTAGGTCGCGAAGGCCCACGGGCTGGTGGTCGCCAGGTACACCGCGCAGGCGATGCTGAACACCGCCATGACCTGCTCGGTCACCGGCATCGGAGTCTTCAGTTTGACGACGCTGCCGCCCTGCTTGGGCGTGCGCACGAACGTGCGGATCGGGCGGAACAGACCGCGGAAGACGGCGATGGCGTTGTTCATGCACGAACCGAGCCCGAGCAGGAAACAGGCGACGACGTCCGCGACCCGCACGCGACCTTCGATGCGCTGACCGGCAATCGACACCGTCAGCGGGCCGAGCGCCGCCAGCCAGATTCCGACCAGCAGCGGCCAGAGGTTCGAGTAGCGCGTCAGGAGCGGAAGGTGGCCGACACCGAACGGCAGCACCGCAATCACCAGCACCATCGACACGCAGACGACGTAGCCCAGCAGATGCAGCGTCGCTTCCGTCTTCACGCCCAGGCCGAACTCGCTCTTCCAGACCGGCCCCAGGTACTTGCGCGCGCACTGGATGCTCCCGCAGGCCCAGCGTCGCTGCTGGTGTTTGTAAGCGTCGAGCGCGGGCGGCAGTTCAGCCGGCACCTCGATGGACGGATCGAACAGGATGCGCCAACCCGCTAGTTGCGCGCGGTAGCTGAGGTCGAGATCCTCGGTCAGCGTGTCGCCGACCCATCCGCCCACCTCGTCAATCGCCGAAATGCGCCACATGCCGGCGGTGCCGTTGAAGTTGAGGAAGCGACCCGCCGCCGCACGCGCGAACTGCTGCACGTGAAAGTGCGCATCGACGCCAACCGCCTGCGCGCGCGTCAACCAGTTCTGGTTGCGGTTGAGGTGCGCCCAGCGACCCTGTACGCAAGCCACCTGGCCATCCGCGTCGAACAACGGAATCGCGCGGTGGATGAAATCGGCGTGCGGCACGAAGTCGGCGTCGAAAATCGCGACGTACTCCGCGTTGCTCTGCCGCAGACCCTCCGCCAGAGCCCCTGCCTTGAAGCCCTCTCGGTGGGGCCGGCGCAGGACGTGAATCGGAACGCCACTCTCCCGGTGCCTCGCAACCACCGCATCCACGATGGCGCACGTGTCGTCGTTGGAGTCGTCCAGCACCTGGATCTCAAGTCGATCGCTCGGCCACTCGAGCGCGGCGACAGCATCGATGGCACGCGCCACGACCGCAGCTTCGTTGTAGACCGGCAGTTGGACGAGCACGCGAGGAAACGTGGTGACGCCCAGCGGTGAGTTGGTCCGCGCGTTGTCGATCATCGCGCGGTAGTTGGCGCCGTCCCGCTTGCGCCAGCGCAGCATCTTGTAGGCGTGGAACCCGTAGGCCAGCAGGCCCCCGGTCGCAATCACGTAGATCGCAAGCCAGATCCAGTTGATGCGACCTTCGCGCGGCGCGGACGACGCCTTGGCGACGCCGGCCTCGTTGAGCGCCCAATCATAGGGCGAGTACGTGATGCGCCACGAGCCCGCGAGGAGCCCTTTCTTAAGCTCGTTGCTGGAGGCGTACTTCGAGAGGAACTGCTGCAGCTTCGGCGCCTTGCCCTCGAAGCCCCGCTCGAAGTCCGCGCGGTACCACTCGAAGATCTTCGAGATACGGGCGCGCTGCCGGGCCACGTCGAAGGTGTTCTCCGACTTGTCCGCAAGGAACGCGTAGGTCGCCGCCGTCAGGTTGACGTCGAGCGTGTCCGCCGTCCAGAGCCCGCCACGCAGCGGAGGGCATGAACGCGACGCGCAATTGAGAGCGAAGTGGACACGCGGCTCCTTGTAGGCCTTGAGCAGGATGTCCTTTTCGATCTCGTCGAGGTTGACCGAGCGCCCGGCCAGCTTCCACTTGCGCTTCGTCCAGAAGTCCTTGACCGAAGTCCGGACCGAGTATTTCTTGTCGCCTTCCTTGCGGGTGTCGAGAACCTGCTGGATCGTGAGCGCGTTGTACGCGTTGATCCAAAAGGCGATGCGACCCGGTCTCGGTTTGGGGGGCGGCGCCGTCTCCAGCCACTTTATGTAGGCGTCGAGGACCTTGCGCTCCTTGCGAAGGGTGGCGTAGTCGACGCCGTCTTTCTTCACCACCTTGCCCAGCAAGGCGTCGTAGTCGCGAAAAGGCTCACCCGCCGAAGCGAACGCCGCCCAACAGAGGACAATCGGTAGGACGCGCGCGATCACGAAATCGCCCCGTCGCAGCTCGAACCGTGGCCTGCGGTGCAGCCAAAGCAGTGGCGTGCGGTCGCGATCGACTCGCCACGCAACGCCTCCGGATCGATGTCCCAGAGGTAGCGCCGTTCCGCGCGTGCCATCGTCAGGTCGAGCATCTGGTTGAAGTCGCAGTCGAACAGGTCGCCTTCCCAGCCGACGTTGATCGTGTCGCGGCACATCAGGCCGTCGACCGTGGCGGGGTTGAAGCTCTCCAACAGAAGCTGGTGGTAGTCCTCGAGCTTGTCCTGCGCCTTGAGCCAGAGCGCGAAGCGAGTCACCGGCAGGTTCGTCAGCGCGAGCAGACGATCGAAGACGATCCCGAAGTGCTCGTCGAGTTGCTGCTTGTAGGCCTCCTCAAGAGGCTTCTCTTCCGGCGGCAGCGTCGGACCGAGCGGGTTGTACACCAGCGTCAGCACGAGCTTCGGGTCGCGCCCGTAGCCCATCTCGTTGAACTTTTGCAGCGCGCGAATCGAACGATCAAAGACGCCGTCGCCGCGCTGCTTGTCCACGTTGTCCGCGGTGTAACAGGGCAGCGAGCAGATCAGCTCGACCGCGTTGTCGCGATAGAACTCGGGCAGATCGGTCTGCCCCTCCTCGAAGATCACGGTCAGGTTGCAGCGCACGAGCACCTTGGCGTCGATCGCGCGCGCAGCCTCGGCCAGGCGCCGGAACTCGGGGCACAGCTCGGGAGCGCCGCCGGTGATGTCGACGGTGCCCGGGCGGTAGCGCTGCATCCAGTCGATAATGCGGTCGGCGGTTGCCGCGGTCATGACCTCGCGGCGGCCCGGTCCGGCGCCCACATGACAGTGAATGCAGGTCTGGTTGCACAGCTTGCCTAGATTGATCTGCAGGATCCGCATCGTGTCGCGCCGGAGGTCCAATGCGTGTTCGCGCAGGACCTCCGGAAACGACCGTGTCGGCGTTGCGGTTTCGATGGGGATGTTCACTTTGCCTCCAGGAGCTTCTCGTCGCCGTTGCCGCTGTGCTGCCAGTAGTAAAGACGCTTCTTGGCGACGCGCCGGAACTCCTCTTCGCCGGGAACGGTCCAGCTGTCGAGGAAGCCTTCTGTGTCGAAACGATAACGACGCGCGCCAATCTCCACGACGTCGCCGCTGCGGGTCACGTTCGCATCCGAGACCGAACGGTTGCGCACGCTGCTGAGGACGAGCGACGGCAACAGCTGGATGCGCCCCGGTCGCAGGATGCCAGCCAGGATCGGCAGCTCGTTCACGAACAGCCTCGCTCCGCGCTTGTCGATCTCCCGGCTGCCCGCGCCGTCGTTCGCCCAATAGGTGTCGTAGCTCAGGCGCCGGCTCTCTCGGTCCCAGCGCTGAAACGAAGCCCCGCAGCCCTCCTGGCTGCTGCCGACCGCCTTGATCAGGGCGCCGGTCCGGCGGTCGAAAAACATCGAGCACATCTGACGGTACGGGTAGGTACCGGTCTCGAAGGAGATCAACACGTTGGCCTTCAGAACCGGAATCGAGTCCTTGGCCGGCGGCTCCTGCTTCACGAGCTGCTTGGGATGCATGTACTCGCGCACGACGTAGTGGCGGATTTCAGCTTCGCGCCACTCCCCGTACCACTTGAGCTTGCCGCGGAAGACGGAAACCGCGGCGGCCCCGTCGTCCCACGACTTGTCCGTGAGCCAAGCGGGATCGACATTGAGGCGTGTCGTTTCTCCGCCTGCCATACCGGCGAGCAGCGCGGCCGTCACAGCGACGACAACGAGGGCAAGGGCGATGCGGGTCTTCATGGCTAGCAGCAGTCGGAGTCCGCGCAGACGTCAATCGTCGCGTTGTAGTCCTGCCCCTTCGTCTC
>Ga0070728_10006894_pt1 | contig 10578 bp, 7 predicted proteins | sample tdDd471_FD_66723 | JGI IMG/M metagenome (GOLD analysis project Ga0070728, IMG submission 66723) | Marine sediment microbial communities from the Atlantic coast under amendment with organic carbon and nitrate - tdDd47.1 | ecosystem: Environmental > Aquatic > Marine > Coastal > Sediment | place...
TCTTCAAAAAATGGGGCATCCCTATCCACTTTGCACACAATGGGAAAGAAGCCGTAGAAAAAGCCCAACAAGAAATTTACGATCTTATTCTAATGGACATCTCAATGCCAGAGATGGATGGTTATGAAGCTACCATCGCTATTAGAAATACAAAAAACCCCAATCAACATACGCCCATTGTGGCATTAACCGCCTCCGCTTTAGTCTCCAAAAAAGATAAAGCCTTCCGTATCGGGATGACCGATTATATGGCTAAACCCTTCAAACCGATGAATTTGCTTCAAAAAATTAAATCTCACATTAACTCGCAACAGACACAAGTTTTACAAATGGAAGAAAATACAAATTTCGCATTCAATGAGAAACTAGACGTTGACACCCTCGAAGCATTATACGAAGATGACTTGGAGTATGCAGCGGACTTATTTGAGACCTTCTTGGATTACACAGTGGAAGAATTCAAACCTTTGAAAAATTTCATTCTAACACAGGATTGGGCAGCGACAAAAAGTTTGGCTCACAAGCTAAAGCCTACCTTTTCAATGGTAGGTTTGACACAATTAGAAGCTAAAATGATGGCCATCGAACATCAAGCCATCGAACAGCCTGATCCGCAAAAGATAGCAAAGCTTCATCGTGAAGTAGAAGAAGCCTTGACGGTCTATATCCCAATTCTATCCGAAGATTTAGAAAAAATGAAGAAAATAATGGGCGTAGCCTAGTCCCCTTTAAAAACCCAAACAAATGGTATTAAACTGTATTATCGTTGACGATGACTTGATGGCCCGCAAAGGAATCGAAAGGCTCTGTACAAAATCGGAACTACTCAACACGATCGGTATCTGTGAAAATGCTACAGCAGCTTTAGCGTTACTATCTAAAGAGCCTGTTGATCTCATTTTTCTGGATATTGAAATGCCGGAAATAACCGGGATTGAATTCCTAGAAAATGCGGTTTCTCTTCCCCAAGTGATTTTTACAACTTCTAACACTGAATATGCCTATGAGGCATATAATTATCAAGTAACTGATTTTTTGAAAAAGCCCATTACTTACCCCAGGTTTAAGCAAGCCGTAGAAAAAGCCTATGCTATCCATGAAAAAAATAATGCCTATAAAGCTAATGCGCAGGAAGTATATGTTCGAGAAGATGGTCGGTTTGTAAGAATTCCCTTTGATCGTATCCTTTATTTCGAAAATGTAGGCGATTACATCCGTGTCAAAACCATTGATGGCAGCCATATTATTCATGGCACCCTGAAAGGGATAAACGGAAAACTCGATCATCCTCAGTTTTTAAAGGTACATCGATCATTCATTGTCAATCTCAGTAAGATAAAAGACATTGAAGAAAACACCCTTGTGATTGAAAAAAAAGTAATCCCCATTAGTAGGGCCAACAAACCTGTATTGATGGGAAAACTGAACCTACTTTAACCTACACCAATCAGAGCGATTATAAATGACGCCGAATACCGAAAGTACTAGAATTTTTGTCGTTGAGGATGATCCGATTTACCAAAGAATGATCAAATACTTGATGGAGCTTAACCCAGACCATGAGGTACATGTTTTTGCTACGGGTCAGGAGTGTTTGCAGCAATTGGATAAAAAGCCGAATATCATCTCTTTGGATTACTCCTTGCCTGATATGACGGGAGAAGAAGTACTTCGAAAAATCAAAGCGGCTAACCAAGATATTGGTGTCATTATACTCTCGGGCCAGCAAGATATTTCGACAGCGGTTCAATTATTAAAGAATGGTGCTTTCGACTATATCACCAAAGACAACGAAACGAAGGATCGCTTGCTCAATGCCATAGGTCATATAAAGAACCAAAATAACCTGCAAGAAGAAGTAAGCAAGCTGCGCAATGAACTAGAAATCAAATACGAATTTGGTAATTCAGTTATTGGCAACAGCAATGTCATGCAACCCGTTTTCAAAATGATGGGAAAAGCGGCACAAAGCAATATTACGATTTCCCTCTACGGCGCAACAGGTACAGGCAAAGAGGTAATTGCCAAGAGTATACATTTCAACTCTTCTCGTCAGAAGGGCCCCTTCATCCCAGTCAATATGGGCGCTATACCCCGAGAGTTAGTGGAGAGTGAACTTTTCGGTCATGAAAAAGGGGCTTTTACCGGAGCCATGGCCCGGAAGAAAGGGCATTTTGAACTGGCTAATGGCGGCACGCTATTCCTTGATGAAGTGGCAGAGATGGAAGCTAATTCACAGACCAAATTACTCCGCGCCCTGCAAGAACGTGAGGTAGTCAGAGTAGGCGGTGAAAAAGCTATTCCATTTGATGCTAGAATTATTATCGCCACACATAAAGATCTGGCAGAGGAGGTTCGTAAAGGCAGGTTTCGAGAAGATTTATATTATAGACTTTTAGGGCTGAATATCAAACTCCCTCCTTTATGGGAAAGAGGAAATGACATCTTACTATTGGCCCAATCCTTCCTGGATAGATTTACCAAGCAAAACAAAATGCAGCAACAATCTATCACCAAAGAAGCCAAGAGTAAATTATTGGCCTACAGCTACCCCGGTAATGTGAGAGAACTCAAAGCTATTATGGAATTAGCCGCTGTATTATCCAATGGGAAAATTATCCAGGAAGAAGATATCCAGTTCAATAGTATCAAGCGTGAAGCCGGCTTTTTAAGCCAAGAATTAACCCTAGAAGGATACAAGAATCTCATTATCAAATCCTTCCTCGAAAAATACAATGATGACGTGATGCTCGTAGCGCAGAAACTTGACATCGGCAAGTCAACAATTTATAGAATGCTAAAAGAGGAAAAAAGTTAAATACCCAAACATGCTAATTACTCACCTAGACTCAGAAAAAATCCTATCCACCATACAGGCCATTCCGATGGCTGAAGACGAAGTTCTAATGCTTTTAATCGCTACGGAATCTTCATCTCTGGTCCAGCCTTTGATTCAAGCGTTACAGGAACAAGGGCGCCCATTTTTCGGAGCTATCTTCCCCGGAATCATTCACGGCAGAAATGAAATCACCAAGGGAATTATCATTAAGAAGTGGAAGGCTGCTACCCCCCCGATTATCGTCAAAGACGTAGCCAACCGACAATTATCGGGGCTAGAAAACCTGAACGTACCAGACACAGACCATAAACTCACAGCCTTCACCTTCGTGGATGGACTTACTTTCCATATTGATAACTTTTTGGAAAGCCTCAACAACCTGTTTGGTGGTCGAGTCAACTTCATTGGCGGTGGCGCAGGCATGATGAGTTTTGAACAGCAAATTTGTGTATTCTCTAATGAAGGATTCTTTGAAGACGCAGCCGTTATTTGCCTTGTCGATCACAAAGTACGCTTAGGCGTAAGGCATGGGTGGAAAAAAGTGGCGGGGCCTTTGGTAGCTACACAAACAGAAAAAAATGTTATTCACCAGCTCAATTGGAATAACGCATTTGAAGAATATAAATCGATTATAAAGGCTGATTCTGGTAGAGAAATCACTCACGATAATTTTTTCGAAATAGCTAAGAGCTACCCCTTTGGTATTTATCGCGAAAATGAAGAAGACATTGTTCGTGACCCCTTTAAAGTAGGCGAAAATGGGGAGTTGATTTGTTTTGGCGAAGTGAAACCACATACCGTACTTAACGTACTAAATGGACAGGCTACCACTCTGATTCAAGCGGCGCAAGCGGCAGTTGATGACTGCAAAGAGATCGAAAGTGCTCCCTTACACGCTCCCGAAACAATGGTTGTCAATTGTATTTCTAGGAGACATTTTCTTGAAAATGCCTTTGAAGATGAAATGCAAATCATCGTGGATGAAGTAGGAGTTGCCAATGAGACCTTGCCTCATGGTATTCTAAGCTTAGGCGAAATCTCGTCCTATGGAACAGGCCTATTGGATATTTTTAATAAAACTATTGTTGTTGGGACTTTTAGCCATTAGCCTTCTTATATGACTGATCACAGTAAAATCATTCAAGATATCTCGCTACTCTACGAATTGTCACTTTCCGTAGGGAGTTCACTTGATATAGCAGAGAACTGTAAGGTATTCCTAAATACTTTGGTCAGTAGAAAAGGCTTAGCCTATGCCGCAGTATGGCTTAAAAAGGGAGAACAATTCCATAAGATCTGTGGCGTTCCTCAATTTAGGATGCAAAAAATCAGTATTGATACCCAACATATTGTTCCTACGCTCTTAGCTAAAAAAAATTACCATAGTTTCCATGGAGATCACCCAAATTTCGCCCCCCTAATCCAAGAACAAGATGCGGATAGGGGCACTTATGCCTTCTTTGCTTTAGGTGACATCGGTTTTCTGAAACTATTGGCGCTCAATAGAAAAGAAGCATTTTCAAATTTGGAAATGGCACAATTAAAATCGGTCATAGACAAGTTTACGATATCACTCAATGGCTGCCTCGCTCACAAGCAATTGATCAAGGAGACCCAAGAACGGGAAGAAGCAGAGAAAGCCCTCAAGAAATCGAGTGCCCGCCTTAAAGACGTCTTTGATAATATGTATGATGCCTTACTCATACTCGATGAAGATGCCAATATCAAAGAAGCCAATAAAGCCGCTCGGGAATTACTCGGCTACGGAGAAGATGAGGCTCTCAATCTCAATGCTAAAAATATCGTCCACCCGGAGGATAAGGAAAATTCTGCCCGCCATTTCAAGCAATTGGTAGAGCAAGGTTTCTACAGTGATTATGAAGGGCGCATTTTCAAAAAGAATGGAGAAATTGTTCATATTGAGGTGAATGCCAATGCCATCTATGAGGATGGAAAATTCAAAGGTTCTCGCGATCTAATAAGGGATATTACACAACGAAAGCTGGCAGAAGAAGAATCACTTAAAGCCGAAATTCGCTTAACGAATTTGGTCACCAATCTACAAGCGGGTATTCTGCTCGAAGATGAAACCCGCCACATTCTGCTGGCCAATCAATGTTTTTGCGACATCTTTGACATTCCTGTCGCACCACAGCAAATTATTGGCCAAGACTGCTCCCAGGGCGCCGAACAATCGAAGCACCTTTTTATGGAACCGGAGCATTTCATCAAAGGTGTTGATCAACTACTTCAAGCGCGAAAGCGCAAGGTGAACGAAGAACTCGTCATGGCCGATGGACGGGTCATGGAAAGAGATTATATCCCATTGTTTTCGGGCCAGACCTATTTGGGTCACCTTTGGCAATATAGAGATATCACCCAACAGCGAAATGCCCAATTGGCCATTAAAGAAAGTGAGGAAAAGTACCGTGGCATCATAGAGAATATGGAGTTGGGGCTACTAGAAGTAGGATTAGACCAGACGATCATCAAGCCTTATCCTATTTTCTGTGATATGCTAGGTTATACCGAAGAAGAAATGATTGGTAAAAATGCTGAAGAGCTGTTGTTGCCTCAAAAATTTCGTCCAGTACTCCAGAAACAAGAAATTCAGCGTCTAGACGGAAAAACGGGCGTATATGAAATCCAAATCAAGAAAAAAGACGGAAGCAGAATATGGGTATTGATTAGTGGCGCACCCATTGTAGACCCAGAGGGGAATATCACTGGCTCAATCGGGATTCATTATGACATTACTGATCGTAAACTACTCGAACAAGACCTTTCCCTGGCTAAGGATCGAGCGGAAAAAGCACAAAAAGCAGAGCGTCAATTCTTGGCTAATATGAGCCACGAAATACGAACGCCCATGAATGCGGTGATCGGCATGACACATCTACTTTATGAAACTAAACCCAACGAACTTCAGAAGGAGTATTTAGACTCTTTGCGTTTTTCAGCCGATAGTCTAATGGCTATTATTAGCAACATTCTCGACTTATCAAAGATTGGCGCAGGTGAGGTAGAATTTGAGTCCAAACCTTTCGATCTAGTACAACTCATACATGCTTTACAGCGAACCTTCCAGTTCAAAGTTAGAGAAAAGCCTATTAGTACCGTCATTGATATTGATCCAGCTATTCAAAACCTCGTCATAGGAGACTCCACTCGCCTCAACCAAATCTTCACCAATTTACTGGGTAACGCTAGTAAATTTACCCAAAGAGGTACGATTGGAATCAAAGTTACACTGCTCAAACAGCAGCTAGATGATTACCTAATCGAATTCCGAGTACATGACACAGGTATTGGGATAGCTAAAGAAAAACAAGAGACCATTTTCCAGAATTTCAAGCAGGCAGACCTGAAAATCACCCGCAATTTTGGCGGGACTGGCCTAGGGCTTACCATAGTGAAAGAATTGGTAGAATTACAAAATGGCAGTATCAAACTGGAAAGTGAATTAGGAAAAGGATCGGTTTTCATATTTACACTCCCCTTCAAAAACACAGGTAGAGCCAATACCAACCTGGCATTAGAGCCAGAGGAAAGCCAGACAGATATAGATGCTGTTCTCAAAGGTTTACAAGTTCTCCTTGTAGAAGATAATGTAATGAATCAAAAACTAGCCTCTCGTATCTTAAGCAAATGGGGGGCACAGTATATTATTGCTTCGGATGGAGAAATAGCCGTAAAAGCATCCAAAGAAAAGAAATACGATCTCATACTGATGGACATTCATATGCCTAATATGGATGGCTGCGAAGCCACCACTTTAATTCGCAGCGAAGTCAGCAACCCTAATCAAGGGACACCGATTATTGCCCTTACAGCCGCTGCACTCCTAGAAGAAAAAACGCGGGCGCTGGAAGCAGGCATGAACGACTTTATTACCAAACCCTTTTCGCCTCGAATCCTTAAAGAGCAAGTACTCAAAACCCTAGGCTTCAAAAGAGCCCTGATTACCAAGAAAAAACCAACTGCTGCTCAAGCTATACATGTCGATTTGAAATACCTTAATGAGTTCAGCAGTGGAGATATCTACTTCATTCGGGATATGCTAGAGACCTTTATTCGGGAAGCACCCATTACCTTTGGACGTATTAAAAACGCGATGGAAGAACAAAATTGGGAAGAGGTTTATAAGGGAATCCATAAAATCAAGCCTAGCTTCATGATGTTGGGCATGCAAAATCAATATACCGCGGCCGCAGCATTAGAGAGCCTGGTGAGGAAGGATGAATTTGAAATAAGTGCTGTGGAAAATACAATTATACAACTGGCCAATGATACCCAATTAGCCACTCCCATCCTAGAGGATAAGCTCCGACAAATTATTCAAGTAGCTGAGGGCTAGCTTGGGGCCCTATTTCGTCAATAATCTTTTGCTCCTTCGCATGTCGGAATCAAAAGGAGTGATTACCTTTAGGGAGTCAGCTCAAGTCCTGCTGATTCTTCTTGACGAAAAACCACCTATATGGACACCGGCCCAATCGCCATCAAAAGAGTAATACTAGGCTTTCTAGCAAGCTGGTATAGTATTGTTTTCCTTTCCAATACATTCGACCTATTCAAAGAGTTGACGATACTCCCCGAATCCTTCGCCTTTCACTCAGGCAACTTTGAACTCATCGAAAAGGTAACGGCAGTACACCAGTTTCCTCATGGCATGAATGTATTATTATTAGTGGGGGTCATCCTCCTGGAGGGCTTTATCGCCTTCTTGTTTTGGCGAGCTTGTTTTGGCATCAAAGCTGACCTTCAGCAAACTGGAACGAAAGCTCAATTCGCCTACTTTTGGGGCATCAGCCTTTGGTGCTTGTTTTTGATTTTTGATGAATTCTTTCTGGTATACCGCGTCTTTGATGGGGAATATCTACATTTTTGCATTCTCATTTTCCATCTCTTGAGTTATCAATTCGTGATGAAACCCTAGCTACTGAACCTACTACTGAACCTTTATGGTTTACTAGATGAAAGTTGAAGGATTATGGGCTTAATTCCGTGGGATAAACCTTCAACCCTAAACTTTTAAACCCCTTTAGAGCAATATGGGTGCCTAATAATCTCTTCGCTGTATCGTAATAGTTTTTTCTTCCTCGCCCTGTTTAAAGACGACAGTGGAAGTGACCGGGCCTTCCCATCTATATCCATTCAAATACAGATCACAGTGATCAACATGATCAGGGTTTCGAAGATCCAATTCATTGATTTGTAAAATCTCATCGCCTATTTTCAATCCCATCTGGGCCGCCTCACTGGAGGACGAAATGGCAGTCACGCGATAGGCTCCCGATAAATACCTCGGAATAAAGCCGATTGAGCTTACTTTTTCGGCTACTTCTTGCCTGGCCTGATACGCTTCAAAATAAAATTGCCGCCGCCCATAATCTAAGGTCACAAGCCCATATTTCAATAAGCCGACTCCGATCCTAGACCTCGATTTCTTACTAATATCTGAATAGAAATCGGTGATAATATGATTCCCAATCTGCATTTTTGGAATAGGGGTTCGATAGCTTTTTGATGGAGCTGGAACGACACCAGAAGCCCCCATCGAAGTGACCCCATAAAGTACCTCAAACGAATGTTTTTTGAACTTCTTCTGCTTACTATAATTTTCGACCTTGCTCGTTTTGAAGCTAAATAGGTCATCCGAACCGCTATCAAAAACCAGGCTTTCTTTTCCAAAGGGAGAGAGCGTAACAGTGATATAAGGCAGCCCTGTCCTCCGATCTAATTTTAAAGGAATAGCGTCAGCAGGGTCTAGTCGCAAGCGATTAGGATGATCGGTCAAAATCATTTTTTGCTGATCTAGGTCTAATTGCATGATGAGTCCTTTCAAGAAATCACGTCCGATAATTCCATCAAAATTAAGGCAGGGGTATGGGAAAGCGGAATAATCTGATATCGTTCCACTATAGTTTATAAAACGTAGATCTCCTATCTTGACCAGCGGAACTTTCACATAAGGTACATTCTTGGATAGCTTATTAATCCCAATCACTTTTGCGCTTCCTGTCTGTTTGAATTGAAATTTATCCTGAATGGCTTTCGATATAGATAAAGAACCGCCCGTATCTAAGATAAATTGAAAGGTCTCTCCTTCGATTTGAACAGGAATAAGAATCTTATCTCGAATTACCGTGAAAGAAATCTCTGCTAGAAAGTCTTTGTTTTCCAACACTTCTTGCGGACTCGACTGTTGAGCAAATCCCTTGACAATAGCTAATAGGCCTATTAAACTGAAAAAGACAGCTTTGGATAGAGAATTAGTTAGCAAATTTGGCATAACATCTGATTTTAACTGTTACTCTCCGCCTTGGGGGCCATAAAATATAACCCAAGTCTTAAAATCATCCGTAAAATCAATAAAGCGATGTTCTTGTCCTGCCGGCACAAACAAGACATCGTGTGAACCAAAGCTGTAGGTTTCCGCTTCTCTTACAAAAGTGCCAGTACCGCTAATCACCACATACAATTCATCTTTTTCATGAGGTGATTGTTTATCAACACCATCAGGAATGTATAACTCCACTTCAAGGCTACCATTAGTTAGCAGCGTGATAAATTCGGCGGGGGCTTTTGCTTCCAGGGCACTTTCTGCCTGGGTGAGAGTGATATGGTAAGGGATCGCTAGTTTTGAAATAACAGCATCCTGCTTGATCTGCCGGAGGTGGTGTTCCAGGTGCTGCACGTAATCAACCAATAGTTTTTCAAAGGTTAGTCTAGTCCCATCGACCAAGACTGCGGCATTCAGGCTGGTTTCATCCTGATGCTCCATGATGTGTATCACTTGCCGATTGAGGTTTGACCATAGCGCCAATAAATCTTGGACGTTTTTTTCCTGGTAGCGGTTTGTCAGCACTAACGCATTTTGGTCATATTGTTGAAGCACATAAGGTGAGGGCATGAACTGGATTTCGTTGAACCGGCGGAGATTGTTCATCGCCGAATCAATAAGATGACCTAAAATTTCTTTTTTTGACCATCGATCGGGGCCTGCCTTATGCTGGAATTCTGTCTCCGAGAAGAGAGGTATCATTCGCTGCATTTCTTTTATGGCAGTGTTTAATCGGGCTATTTGATCTTTCATTTGACTACCTTTAGTTTTGCACTACTCAATTCTCTACCGTCAAAAAAGGTTCCTTTTATGCTTCCAAAAGCGCACTAACGATTCCGAAGAGTTCATCGGACACCTCCTCTTGTGAACGGTTACCGTCTACCGAGACAATTTTTTCTTCTTCTTTTAATAGTTCAAAGGCCGTTTGGTATGTATCGTAAACTTTAGAAATATTATCCAAGGTTTCATAAATTTCAATATCTGCTCGATTAGCATGTACTCGGTCAAAACCAACTTGTGGCGGGATGTCAATAAAGATATTAAGATCGGGGCGCAATAAGTCTGCACTCAGCGCATTGGATTGAATCACCCACTCCAACGGCATATGAGCACCGTGGTAAGCGTAGGAGGAAAAATAATACCGATCAGTGATCACGGTGAAACCCTCTTCCAGTTTTTTTAACAGCCCGTTGACCGGGTTTTGAAGATGATCTAGCCGATCTGCGACAAAAAGTGCTGCAATGGTTTTATCATCCCCTATTATGCGTTGAGAAAACATTTGTCGGATAATCGATCCGATGGGGCCATTGGTAGGCTCAAAGGTTGGATAAATCTTGTGTCCAGCTGCTTTTAATCGACTAGCTAGGACAGCCACCTGGGTACTTTTGCCGGACCC
>Ga0070728_10006895_pt1 | contig 10577 bp, 12 predicted proteins | sample tdDd471_FD_66723 | JGI IMG/M metagenome (GOLD analysis project Ga0070728, IMG submission 66723) | Marine sediment microbial communities from the Atlantic coast under amendment with organic carbon and nitrate - tdDd47.1 | ecosystem: Environmental > Aquatic > Marine > Coastal > Sediment | place...
GCCCTCCTGCCAGGCGAAGGATCCGCCGGCATGCTCGCGCGCACCGGATTTGAAGACATGGGTGTATGGATCGTCGCCGGTGGGATCCTCAACGCGCAGCAGATGCGGCAGCACCCAGCCCAGCTGGTTGAAGCACAGCGGCAGATCGAGATTGAACCCGCCCTCGACCAGGTCTTCGGCCGGGGGCTGGGCATCCATCACGTTTTCGGCGGCCAGACCGATCAGCGGATCGTCGACCAGATCGTCGCGCCGGCGCGGCGTGAGCGTGTAATAGTTGAGCGGGTTGTAATTGCCCGTTGCGGCCGTGCCGGCGGCCAGCTGGGCAAGCGTGTAGAGTTTGACCTCACGGCCGACCAATTGAGGCATGGGAAGTCTCCTGGATTAGCGGAAAAACAGTCCGCCGAACGGCGTTCGGCGCACAGAAACCGGCTAGCGGCGGCCGGCGATCGTCAGATCGCGGGCCTTGGCGCGGCGCCAATGGACGCCCTCTGCGAACCCGGCCGCCTTGAGCGCTTCCGGGTCGCGATCGCGGATCTCGCCATGCGAGCCCAGCCCGTCGGCCGTCTTGAGCACGACGATTGCGACGGGTTTGACGGCGGTCTTGGGCGCAGTTTCGCCCGTGCCGCCGGATTTGGCAGGTTTACTGGCCATGCTGGCCTCCTTTCAGGGTGGATCCGGTCAGCCGACCGGGGACAGGGCGACGAATTGCACCGCAATCGTCAGGTCATGCGCGGTTTCGGCCGGCAGGCCGTCCGCTTTCAGGTCTTCCGGCTGGAAGCGGCGGGCCTCGGCATAGGTGGCCTGGCCGCCCAGCGTGTAATTCGCGGTAATCGCGGCCACGATGGCCTTGCGGATCTCTTTCACCCGGGCATGACGGTCGGCATCCTCGCCGGCGACGGCATCGACGCGCACCACGAACAGGGCTTCGACATCCCAGGTCTGCGGATCGCCGTTCAAATACGCGATGGTGTCGACTTCGCCGTCGGCCATCATCACCTTTTCGCGCACGCCGCCCGTATCGCCCTCCGGCGCATCGATATCGACCATGCGCGGATCCCGCACCGCGAATTCCGGCGTATCGTCCAGCGCGTCCAGAGCGGCCCGGATCACCGTTTCAACCGCGGCGCGGGCCTCGTCGTGATCGATGATCGCGGTCATGGGCTTTCCCCTTCGCGGCCGAAGCGGCGGCGCGTGACTTCCAGGAAGGCGCGGGCGAAACGCTCGAGGCCTTCGCGGCCGATCGCCTCGGCTATGGATTGCGGATCCACGACCTTCGGCATGATGGCCGCCGGCACCAGAATGAACATGACGACGCCGTTTTCCTCGCGGCCGCGCCGCAGCGTCGTCTTGCTGGCCGGGCCGTATCCGCTCTTGTTCTTCTGCACCCTGTCGGCGACCAGCAGGACCAGATCCTTGCCCTTCACCTTGATGGCCCGCAGCTTTCCGAACTTCCGTTCGGCCGCGACCAACGCGTAATTGCGGGCCCGCCGCAGCCGGCCGGACTGTCCGAAGCCGAGGCCGGATTGCGGGGCATTTTCCGTCGCGATCATCAGGTATTTGCCGGTGCCGGCACGAACCGTGACGCCCTCGGAAAACGCCGTGATGATGTGCGGCGCGTTCGACCACCACCCGATGGACGGCGCGATGGACGCCTGCCCGCCCTTGTTCGGCCAGACACGCGAACGCCAGGCATTGGCCACCTTGCGGCCCAGCGCCGGCTCTGTGTCTGTGCGCAGCTGGCGCTTGCCCCAATCCTCGATCGCGTCGGCCGCGGCCATTGCGGCCTGCGCCAGCTCCTCGACCGTGACGTCGATATCGCCGGCGAGTTCCTGGACGATATCGATATCAATGCCGAAATCCGGCTGGCCCAGCATGATCAGGCCGGCGCGTCGACCAGGTCGAGGATCCACTCACCATTGTCGGCGCGGGGCGCGGCGTCGATCTTGAGGCGTTCGCCATTGGCGCGGGTCAATATGCCGCCCTGCCGCGGACGGACGCCGGCCGCGGCCAAAGCCGGATCGGCCGTCTGGATCCGGCCGAAACGCTCTTTCGTCAGGATGTTGCCAAACTCGCCCGCATTGGCGGTGCGGTCCTGTTCATCCCGGATCACCCGCACGCCTTCGATGCCCGCGCCGCCGGGCGGCGTATAGGTCATGTCTGTGCCGAACTGCGCATAGAGCGCCGGCAGCGCCGACGCCGCAAACAGGGCATCGAAGGCGGACAGGTCTGTCATGGATCAGACGCGCTCGAGCTCGCCGGCGGCGACACGGGCCGCCGCGCGGGCATTGGCCAGGCGGATTTCCGCGCCCGTTTTAACCACGCGATAGCGGCCGACACCGGAGGCGACCGTTACCGCACCCTGCGCATCAGCCGCTGCGTCAGGCGGCGCGGCGGTGTCGTCACCTTCACCGGCCGGTGTCTCTGCCGTAGTTTCGGCCTGGGCGTCCGCACCGGCGTCTGCATCGGTCTGATCGCCGGCCGGCGGCGTGGCGGCCTGATCGTCCAGCCCCAGGCCCGGATCCGCTTCGGCCTTCGCCGCGTCGGCCGCCTTGGGTTGCGCGGCTTTCGCGGGCGTCTTGCCCGCACTCTTTTTCGTCGTCATGGGGATCTCCCGTCTGGCACCCGTCACAAGGCCATAGGCCCTCGACTGAAGCCCTGGCCGGATGCGCACCCAGGACTTGAGAAGAAGGCCGGCGGACACCGCCGCCGGCCCTTGTGAGTTGGGGAGGGATATCGATCAGGCCGGATCGGCGCCGTCCTTGCCCAGCACGAGAAGTTCGGGACGCTTCACATACGGCGTCGGATTGGATTCGGTGTAGATCTCCACGCCCTTGCCGTGATCCAGCTCCTTTGCCGAGGCGAACAGCTGGAAGAAGCCGCCGAAGTCCGGATCCGATTCCAGCGACGGAGGCGTGTTCACCTCCATCATCGTGTCGGGCGGCGAGAAGGCCGTGCGGAACGTGTCCATGGTGCCGGTCGGGAAGAAGTGAGCATCGCCGGCCGTCACACAATCGACCGCACCCGTCTTGAGCGGCGCCTTGCCCTTGTATTCGATCAGTTCGATCTGGCCGTTGAAGTCGAACTTGCGGCCCCAGTTGCCGCCCCGCATGTCGCGATCCGGCCTGTGCAGCGCCATGGCACCCTGGTGCTGCAGATAATATTTCTCGACCTTGGGATGCTGAACAAAGCGATTGAAGAACCGGGTCGAGACAATGCCGGTCACGCCGGTCATGATCTCGCCGTTGAGGTTGCGGCCGATCGCGTCGCCAACCTGTTCACAAGCTTCCAGCACGTCAGCGTCTTCATTGGTGAGATCGAAGTAAACCGTCTCCTGCTCCTTGCCGAAGAAGGCGTGCATGTCGAGCAGCACCGTGGTGCCGTCGCCGTCCAGGATCTTGCCCTTGAGGGCCCCCAGACGCAGCCACTCGATCGTCTGGTAATGATCGCGTGCCAGCCGCGCGAGCTTTTCGGCCAACACCTGGTCGACCGACTCGTCGACCTTTTCGCGGCCCAGAACCCGCAAGCGGTCCTGGACATCGGCCGGCCGGATCACATCGGGCTTTTCGAAATGCGCGGTGGTGAAAGTGCGGGTCTTGCCACGCGGACGGTCATTGCGATCCTGCGGGCCGCCGCTGCGCTCGGTGCTGTTGAGCACCACGACCCCCTCTTCATTCTCACGGATCTCGACCGTGGTCGAACCGATCGGCTCGTCTTCAAACAGGCCGAGACCGCCGATCAGGCCAAACAGGTTGGGCACGCGGTTGATCTGGGTGGTCAGCGCCGTGCTGTTGTAAAGAAATTCGAACATGAGTTCGGGTCCTTTCGTCACTAAGGAGCCGCGGCCCCGGACAAGCGGGACCCGGATCTCACAGATGGTTTGGAAGAGAACGGCCGGCGCGAAGGCCGGCCGTCAGGCGGGTCAGGAAACGTCGACCACGTGGATGCCCAGAGCCGCCAGCTGGGCTTCGATTGCGGCCTTCTGGGCGGCGGTGGCGCCGGCCGGATAGACCAGGCGCTGGCGCGCCACTTCGGCCGGCCCCTTGACCAGAGCCGCGACACGGCCATCCGCACCATCGGCCGCTTCGGCCTTGCGCACGCTAACGCCCGCCACACGGCCGCCGCCATCGACCGCCGTCAGGTCGAGGGCAATCGCCTTGCCGGCCACCGACGTGACCGAGATGGTGAAGCCATCGCCGATGTCGAATTCGGTGGTGGGCGTGTCGGTGCCGATGGTGAAGGCAATGGCGCCATTGTCATACGCCACGCCCTCGACGGCATCGGCCAGGCGATAGCCATCCGGGTCGTAAACGGCGAAGACCGCCGCGCCATTCGACTCGGCGATGCATTCGGCCGAATAGTCGCCCACGTTGGCATTGGCCTTCAGCGCGACACCCGACAGGGCGCCCGCGCCGACATTTCCGGCATTGGCCGCGCCGGCGATTGCCAGCGACGCCGTAAGGCCAAGAATGGTGCCGATGGCGATGGACCGCACGGCGCCGGAGCCCGCCAGGAGCGGGAGCGTCTTGCGGCAATAAGTCGGGTCGAGTTCATATTTGAGGACGTCCGAGATCGACCGCGGTTCATCGTACGTCTGACCTGCAAGCAGAGACATGGTGTCAGTCCTTTCCGGCTAACGGGTTGAAGAGGTGCGCCGGGCGATCAGCGCTTGGTGCGGGCCAGGACACGGTCCATGGCACGGCCCAGGCCGGCATTGCGTTCCGCATCCGGCTTGGGATCGTCGGCCTTGCGACCCGGCTTCACACCGGCGCCGCGGCCACGCATGGCGTCCTTGAGCGGCGAGCCCTCGCGCGTGGCGGACTTGAGAGTGCGCAGGGCCGTGGCGTAGCGCATCTCGCCGGCGGCCACGTCGGCCGCGAGCGTGCAGCCCAGGCCGGACTTGCCATCGCGCGCGGCGATGCGGCCGATCTTGCGGCCCGCGGCGGCCAGGGATTTGGGCTCGTCCTCATCCTCGGCTTCCGGATCTTCGGGGTCGGTTTCCGCTTCCGGATCGTCCTCGTCGTTTTCGGCTTCCGGATCCGTATCCTCCTCTTCGGACACTTCATCCGGATCATCCCCCTCGCCCTTAGGCGTGGCCGAACCATCCGAACGGGGCGGCTTGACGGAAACACCCAGGGACTTCAGGCGGTCAATCGCCTTTGCGTCCCCCTTCGCGGCTTTGGCACGCAAGGCCGCGATCTCGGCTTCGATACTCATCGACAGCTCCTTTTTGCTGGTCGCGGCCGCGGGATCCGTTTGCGAAGCAGCGCGGCCGGAAGCCGCCTCGCTGGAGGGTGTTAGCCCGGCCAGGGCGCGGGCGGCCTCGAAGGCCTCGTCTTCATTGAGGACGGCATCGAGCAGGCCGGCGGCGACCGGATCGAGATCGCCTTCCGCGCCAGCCGTGAAGGTGCGGGCCTGCCAGCCCTTCACAGTCTCGAGCGAGATCCCGCGGCCGGTGGCGACGGCTTCGAAGAAGAATGCGGCGTGCGCATCGATTTGCGCCTGGAACATGGCGCGTTCGGATTCGGTGACTTCGCGGAAGGGCGAGCCCATGTCCTTGAACTCGCCGGACTTGAACTCTTCGCGTTTGACCTTGTCTTCGGCCATCATGCCGGACCAGTCGAACCAGCCCATGCGAACGCCGATCGAGCCGAGGCCCGCACCGCGCGGCGCATAACAGGCATCGCAGCTGGCTGCGATCTGCTGGGCGGCGGAATAGGCCATGTGACAGAAGGCCACGAGCGGCTTGCCGCCGGAGCCCTGCCGGTTGGCCTGCATCATCTCGGACAATTCGTCAGTGCCGTAGGAGAGCCCACCCGGGCTGTCGATCAGCAGCATGACGGCGGCCACCCGCTCGTCTTCATTTGCGGCCCGGATCGCCTCGGCAATGTCGGCATAGCCGGAGTTGAAGCAATCGTCCCAGAAGTCCCAATAGCCATTGCGGGCCAGAACGCCCTGCACCTGTATCACCGCGCAGTCGCGCGCCAGGTAATAACCGTGCGGCGTCCATTCGGCCTCTTCGTGGAAACTCAACATCGACTCGACGCCGCCCGGTTCCCGGCCGCGCAGGACGCGCTGTGCGATATCGCCGGCGCGATCGAGCAAGCCGGGCCGGGCATCCTCACGATAACGCCAGTCGGCAACGCGCCCCAGGCGGCCCAGATGGTTTTCATAGCCGGCATGAAGCGCCAGCAGCACGGCGCCCTGCGAGGCGTTCATGGACAGACGGCGGCGGAGTGAGCGGGGCATGGCGGATCCTATTCGCTACCACCGCGTACGGCGGCGATCTGGTCGAATGAGCCGGGCGCGACGTTGGCGCGTTCGAAGCGCCGCTGGTCGCGCGCCCGTTCGGCGATGACTTCGTCGAGCGGCTTTCCGCGCTCTTCGGCGATGTCGGAGAATGAGGCCTGGAAATTCTCGACCTGCATGCGGTCGCCCTGGGCTTCCTTGACCGGGTCGACATATTCGCGCCGCGGGCCGATCCAGGTGCCTTTCACATAGACATCCGGCCGATCCATGATGTCCGGTGCGCCAGGTGGCAGGGCCAGCTGGCCGTCGTAGAACGCTTCCTGCAGGATGCAGAGCAGAGCAGGCTGGGCGAAATTGAGCACGTCGACGATCCGCTCGCGCTTTGCCATGCGGAAGGCGTCATTGATGGCGGTGCGGGCCGAGGAGAAATTCTCTTTCGAGAAGTCCCGCAGCATCATGTTTGCGGGCACGCCCGCGCCCGCACCGGCTTGCACCGCGAGTGCGCCGAAGAAATCGGCATAGGCGTTGGCCGCCCGCACCTTGTCATTGATGTCGAAATTATCGCCCGGGAAGGTGCGCAACACCTTGTTGGCGTTGATGTCCGAGCCGGACGCCTCGTAAAAGGCCGCTCGGGCCTCGAGCAGTTTGTCGGCATCGTTTCCGAACAGTTCGACCAGGTATTCCGGATCGAGGTGCGAGGAGATGCTGGCGAAGATCGTCGCGTTGATCAGGCGGGAGCGGGCTTCGGTATCGGTGGCCTCCTGGAAGGCACCGAAGCGGCGCAGCGAGGACGCCAGATCCGAGACACCCCGGGTCTGCCCGATCTCCCGGCGTCGCAGGCTGCGAAAATAGCGCGGCCGGCCGGGCGTCTCGTATCGATCGATCCAGTCGCCCTGCATCGACTTGATCGCCGATTTGCCGATATCGACAGGATGGGCGCGCAGGATGTGCAGGGCGATATCGCGGCCGCGCTCATCGGTGGCTACACCGGCGCGGACATCTTCAGCGTCCAGCGTATAGGACGTGCCATCCCTGAGCGCGATCTGGATGGCGCCGCCCCACCCGTCTGCCCGCCCCATGGGATTGGCGAGGCGCGCGGGATGTACCAGTTGAATGGCCGTGTGGAAGGGGAAGCCATCCCCGCGATCGTCGATCCAGTTGAACAGGCCGATGCTTTCGCCGTCGACGATGCGATGACGCACCGCCAGATCCAGCTGCAGGTCGAAGGGCAGCGCCTCTTCGTAATCGAGACGGAACAGCGGATCGCCGGTCGCGCGGCGCCAGGCATCCTCGATACTGTCGGTCAGGCGCAGATAGCGATCATCGTCCGGCGACAGACCGAAGGCCTCCGGCGGCGGCGCGGACGAGAACTTCCAGCCGGTGCCGACGATCAGCGACACTTTCTGTTCAACCGCGCTGTCGGCCAGCGGCTCATTGCGAACCACATCACGGACCCGGGGCAGCACCCGCAGGCGTTCGCCCAACCAGTTGCCATCGGCCGACCGGCGTGAGGCATTGCGCCCGGCAAACACACGGTCGAACGGGTCGGCCGCACGATAGGCCGTACGCCCGGCCCGGCTGGCGCCCGTGACATCCAGGGTGCCGGCGGCGGACTGGACGGCGGCGGGGCCACCGGCGGACATGACGGCGCTATACCGCGCCGCGGCAAGGCGGCGGGAGTCGGGTGACAGTCGCACGGGCGGCTCCTGGTTTAGAGATAGATCGGGCGGCCGGGACCGGCCTCGCCAGTGAGGCGGGCCCGTTCGGTGCGCAATTCGAACAGGCGCCGCCGCAGCGGCGCTTCGGGATCGCTGCCGCCGGCGAACTGGATCTCGCGATCGCCGTGACGCATGCGTGAGGGCTTGCCGCCGAGCGCGAGCTCATCAAGCGCCTCGCGGAATTTGGCGATGTCGGCATCGATCTCTTCGAGCGTGCGCGGCATGGTCGGCTCCTGTCGGGTGACGGTTCGGCCGCCCGGGCACAACGCACCCGGGCGGCCATGTTTGAAGCGGGCCCGGGGCATGCCCCGGCGGCCGGATCAATTCACCGGCGCTGCCTCGCTTCTCTCTCGGCGGGTATGAGGTGAAGGAAGTAGCAAGCTCGGAACTGGCGAAGCTGTTCCTGGCGTTGATTCGGTGGGGCTGCTGAAATTCTCCCCAACCGCCGCATCAAGCATCGCTTCTGGAAGGTTGTGCGCTGCAATTTCGGCCTAAAATCAGCGCTCAGGAGAGATTCTTCGTAGGAAAAAAGCCTGAGTTATCAACAAATGGGCGAAGCTTTCCACAGGCAAGCTTACTCCCCAATCTGGTTGGTTCACTCCAAACGATTCACAATGCCCAAGCGGCAAGTCGCTTAGTGTCAAGCGAAAAAGCAATGTGAAACTTTTACGACAGCGACGCGGTAGCCGTGCAGGTCGTGGTAAACCTGAGCCATCGCCAATGTAAGGACGTATTCAACAGCCAATGCTACGGATACTGCTCTCTCGCACTGAGCGAAACTCGCACTCTGGGCGGGCAATCCAGAGAGAAAGGAGAAACAGATATGGACAGCTGGATCCTGATAGCCCTGACCTCAGCGCAACTGGCGGCGACATTGGTGATGCTTCGCCAGAAGCGCTGAGGGAGGTAACCTCGAAAGGGCACACCTTGCTTGTATCACAACAAGCTTGTCGGCGAAGCCCCAATTAATCGAATGGCCAGGGCCGGAGCAATCCGGCCCTGTTTTCTTTTCGACCACCGAACGCCGTTCGGCGCCGGTGACATCCAGAGTGCCGCCGGCAAACTGGCTCTCGCGGTCGCCGTGACGCACATGCGACGGCCGGCTGCCGAACGTGAGCTCATCCAGCGCCTCGGGATTTTGCGATGTGGGCATCGATCTCTTCGAGCGTGCGCATCGGATAAAGCCTCCGGTTCAAGATGTTATGGGCTTTGCCCGGCTCGCAATTGACGATGCGTCGCACCGCGGCTACGGTGTCTAACAACTTGTTAGACACCCCGGACCGATTGCATGACTGACATGCCGCGCCTTTCAAAAACCGAATTCGAAATTCTCGACCAACTCATTGGCGGCCGGGAAAAATACGGTCTCGAACTCGTTAAATCGTCCAAGCATCTGAAGCGGCATTCGATTTACGTCTACCTGTCCAGAATGGTGGACAAGAAGCTGGTCGCCGACCGCGTTGCCCCCGACGAGGAGGGCAAAGAGCGCCCCAGACGCGTTTACCGGATTACTGGCCTCGGTCAGGCCGTTCACAATGCCTATGAGACGTTTGCCACAAGCTACGGTTCAAACGTCGTTCACGGCCTGCGGGTTGGGGGTTGAACGATGGCTAGTCACCTGCAAACTAGTGCAATTGAACGACTACATTCGATTGTACAAACAGCGCGTAAACAAGGGGCGTCAATTAGCGCAGAAGCCGAACATAAATTAACCCAAGAACTAATCGAACAAATTCACCAAGATCGAGACAACTATTGCGTACGTTTCGAAAACTTAAACATTTCAATGTTTAAAACTCACAAACGTAATCGTGGAATTACAAAGGTTATATTACGCGCAGAAAATTTCCATTTTTACAATGTTAGTCGAATGATTACCAATGCTTCTAATGCTGTCAAAAACATCGTAGGCGTTGGTAATGGATTTTCTGCGCCCGATGAAATCACTCGACCACCGGGAACAGCGTGGGACCTTTTTCTATCCAAGCTTTTTCCGCGACGAACTTACCAAGAGATTTTTTGCCAGATGCACTCTGACATGGTCGATGAGCACATCTGCGCCAAGGCACTTGGTAACACAATCCACGCTCGATGGTGTGTGGTCCGCTATTACATCGGCACCACCTATTCGATTGCGAGTTGGTTGATACTAAAGGCCTTCGACCCAATCGCGAAGATTTTCGGCACTTCAAAATAACGGTTTTTGGCCTCTTGTTCGCGCTAAATATTCTGTTCGTCACCCCTGCACCTATGATCGGTAGCACCTAGAAGATATTCCGGCATACCGGTTCTACATTCTACTGGAGCAGTGACGGCACTCCTCTTGCCGTTCGAGATCGCACTTCTTATCCCGCAATGCCTGTTCTCTGATACAGCGCCGATTGTTCAGCACAATCGACAGTTCACTCCATCTGCGCTCCAAGGCGAGGTTCTTCTAAACGTTAAAGAATCGCGACGCCCGGGTTCAATTATTCTTCATCATGGCTCTCTTAACCTTTGATCAACCTTCACTACCGTGTCGTAAACAGCGCCGTTTCACTCGCTGCGTCAGAAGGTTAGCAGCTCGCACTCCGGGCGATCATACCGGAGAGGAAGGAGTGACAGATATGGACA
>Ga0070728_10006897_pt1 | contig 10575 bp, 10 predicted proteins | sample tdDd471_FD_66723 | JGI IMG/M metagenome (GOLD analysis project Ga0070728, IMG submission 66723) | Marine sediment microbial communities from the Atlantic coast under amendment with organic carbon and nitrate - tdDd47.1 | ecosystem: Environmental > Aquatic > Marine > Coastal > Sediment | place...
GGTGCAGGACAACGGCGCGCTCGAGCTGCTCGGCGAGAGCGGCGCCGAGATCCTCGTGACGAGCTCGCGCGCCTCGCCCAGCCCGGGCGACTGGGACCAGATCCGCTTCTTCGGCAGCTCGATCGGCGCGCGCAACCTCCTCCGGTTCGCGCGGATCGAGTACGGCGGCGGGTCGGCGTTCGGCCAGGTCGAGGTGGGCGCGGGCGGCGCGCTCACGATCCAGAGCGTCGTGTTCGCGAACGCCGGCATGGGGTGCGACGTCGACCTCGCGACGACCGGGATGCTCACCGACGACGGATCGAGCACGTTCATCGCGTGCCCCTGACCCCTTGCGGTGCGCGGCGCGCGCACCTAGAGGTGATCGCGATGCACGTACGGATCAACTTCTGCGTGATGTGAAGCTACCGACCCCGGGCGGCCAGTTTGGCCTCCGCGATCGAGTCGAGCATCGAGGGCGCGACGGCGGAGCTCGTCGAGGGCGGCAAGGGTGACTTCCTCGTCGACGTCGACGGCCGCGTGATCTGGGACAAGCGCAACGACCAGGGGCGCTTCCCGGACCACGAGGAGATCCTGAGCCAGCTCCGCTGAGCGCGGGACTACACGAATGGCCGCGCGGCGTTAGCGTCTCCGTCGTGCGCGAGACCGCCGTCGCTCTCTCAGTCCTGGTCACGCTGAGCTTCCTCGCGTGGCTGCTCACCCTGCCGCCCGCCGCCGTGATGCTCACCGGGCAGACGGTGATGCTCGGCGGCGGCGCCGTGGGGATCCCGCTCGAGGCGATCTACTACGCGCTGCTGGGCGTGGCGCTGTTCCGGCGCTCGGCGCTGCCCAAGGGCTGGTACTGGCGACCGTTCGAGCACCACCACCTGCTGCGGCGCGGCGAGGCGTGGCTCGTGCTCCCCTTCTTCTGGACCGGGCTGCTCGCGTTCGTCGTGTGCATGATCGGCATCGCGGTCACCACCGTCGGCCTGATCGCGACCGTCGCGTCGCTCTGAGCTTCACACTTCTCAACCACCGCGACCGGGTGCTTGAGTCGCCGAGGAAGACCCGGTATCTATTATCCAGATTCCGGATACTGGATGCTGAAACCGATCGATGTGATGGTGCTCGGGTGGCTCCTCTCGAGGGAAGCTCCCGGTGACTCGACTCAGCAGGAGATCGCAGCCGGGTTGGGCATCTCTCAGTCCGCCGTGAGTCGTGCGCTCAAACAGTTGCAGCGTTCCGGGCTCTGCGCGGGCGCCGCCCCACGAGTCAGCGCAGCACAGGAGCTCTTCGTCCACGGGGCGCGCTACGTCTATCCTCCAACGCTGGGCCCCCCGACGCGTGGGCTGCCGACCGCCCACTCGGCACCCCCGCTTCAAGCGCGACTCGTGTCCGACTCGATCCTCGTCTGGCCGACGGAAGACGCGCACCGGTTCGGCCCGTCCCTCGAGCCCATCCACCCGGCGGTGCCGGCCGCCGCGCTTCGGGACCCGGCCTTCTACGAGGTCATGGTCCTGCTCGATGCGCTCCGGGTAGGCCGAGCGCGCGAGCGGAAGGTGGCGCAAACGCTTCTACGGCAGAGGCTCCGCCGGTGATGGTCGCGCAGTCAGCTACCGACGGGCGGAGCGGCCGGAGCGCGAGAGACCAAGTTGCTCGAGGTGATGGAGCAGCTCTCGCTTCGCGCGTCGGCGGGGTGATGCCTCGGCGCTTCAGGCCACCGCTACGGGCGCCTCGGTTGGATCGAACATCGCGTACTCGAAGTCGAGCCGCTCCGCGTCGGTCGGATCCATCGCGCCGTCCTCGCCGAGGAAGCGCGCGAAGCGGCGCATCAGCGGCACGAGCGCGATCGGGTCGACCCACGCGGGCAGCATCGTGATCGAGCACGCCACCGCGAGGTGCTCGGCCGCCGCCACGTCGCGCCAGGCCTCGTGCTCGCGGAGCGCGTTCGCGTCGCGCGGACGCGCCGCCCACGCGCACGCCACCATCTCGTGCAGCGCGGTGAACGGGATCTCGTAGTCCCGCAGCTCGTGCTCCTCGAGGTGGTCGAGCAGGAAGCGACAGATGCGCCGCGTATAGCGCACGTACCACTGAGGCCCCTGCGGCCCGAGCCCCACGCAGGGCGGCGGGTCGTCGTGGAGTCGGCGGAGCTCGCGGCGGGCGCGGCGCGCGGAGCGGCGGAGGCGGATCTCGTCGGTCATGCCCGGTGGTATCGGCGCGCGGCGACCAGGGTTGCGGACCGGCGCGATCCTCGCGCGACCACGAAACATCGGCCGGCGGCTCCCGATGAACCGGCTCGGAGGTGTCGCCATGAAGCGAAAGAAGACGAAGAAGCGAGCCGGCGCGCGCCGGCGCCGGGTGAGCGGAGAGACGCTGCTCGAGCTGGCCATGAAGCCCGTCCCCCTCGGGAGCGGCGCGCGGGAGGTCGGGCGAGGCAAGTACGCCTACGTGAAGGTCAACCCACGCGACGGCTCGACGCTCACGCTGCGCTTCGAGACCCGCGCCGAGGCGAGCCGCGCCATGGCCGCGGGGGTCGGAGCCGATCACGCGAGAGGAGACGAGATCCTCGGCGCCGCGTGACGGGCACGAAGCGCGAGCGTCGCGCGACGGCGTGGGCCAGGATGGCGAGGCTCCGAGATGCCTCGCCTCGAGCCGACGTCCGCCGCGCCGCGCGCGCTCCCGAACGCACCGGGACCCGACCGTGCCGTCGCGTGAGGCGATCGACCGCGCGTTCGGGCGCTATCGGCCGCTCGTCTCGAGCTACGACGCGTTCATCGACGGGCTGCTCGCGCCGCGGGCGCCCGTCGTGTGGGCGCACCCCGAGCGGATCGACCGCGACGCGCTCGCCGAGCGGCTCGCCGCAGACGGCGTGCGCTCGGCGCCGATCGCGTGGGAGCCCTCGGCGCTGCGCTTGCCGCGGATCGACAAGCCCGGCCGGCTGTGGACCCACGCCGCCGGGCTGTTCTACGTGCAGGAGGAGTCCTCGTTGCTCCCCGTGCGCCTGCTCGACCCGCGGCCCGGCGAGCGCGTCCTCGACCTGTGCGCCGCGCCCGGCAGCAAGACCGCGCGCATCGCGCTCGCGCTCGGCAACCGCGGCACCGTCGTCGCCAACGACCGCAGCGCGGGGAGGCTGGCGGCGACGACCGACACGATCCGGCGACTGGGGCTCCGCAACGTGACGTGCACCGTCGGCGACGGCGCCCGGTTCCCGCGGACCGCCGGCCACTTCGACAAGGTCCTCGTCGACGCGCCCTGCAGCGCCGAGGGCGCCGCGCACCGCTCGGCCGTGTGGCGGCGCGACCGCGATCGGAGCGCGCTCGTCGGCGTGCAGCGCGCGCTGCTCGAGCGCGCCATCGACGTGTGCCGCCCCGGGGGCCGCGTCGTCTACTCCACGTGCACGCTCGCGCCCGAGGAGAACGAGGCCGTCGTCGACGCGGTGATCACCGAGGCGGGCGGCGCGCGCGTCGTCCCCGTCGACCCGATCGAGGGCCTCGCGCTCGCTCCCGCGATCGACCGGTGGGACGGAGCGCGCTTCAGCCCCGAGGTCCGCCACGCCGTGCGCGTGTGGCCCCACCACGGAGCGGCGACCGGCTTCTTCGCGGCCGTGATCGAGAAGGACGCCGACGCGCGCGCCGAAGAGCGCGACGAGAGCACCCCGATCGACGCGCTCGCCGTCGACGCGACGGCGAGCGAGGTGCTCGCGCGCTTCACCGACCAGCTCGGCCTGCCCGACGACGCGTTCGCCGGGCACCGCCTGCTCGAGCGAGGCCAGCTCGCGCGCCTCGTGCCCGACGATCACCGCGTCCCCGCGCACGTCACCCGCGTCTGCACCGGGCTCGAGGTCACCCGCAACCGCGCGCGCAGCCCCAAGCTCAGCACCGCCGGCGCGATGAGCCTGGGCCGCGCGGCCACGCGACAGGTCGTGCAGCTCTCGGTCTCGGACGCGGCCCGCTACCTGTCGCGCGAGTCGGTGGATCTGAGCCGCGCCGAGCGCGTCGAGGCCGAGCGAGACGGATACGCCGTCGCGCGCGTCGACGCGCACGCGCTCGGGCTCGGCCGCGTCGTGCGTCGCGAGGGAGCGCTCGTCAGCGAGTTCCCGAAGGCCTGGGTACGGTGAGCCCGCGCTTCGATGGCGCCGCGCCGGACGCACGCTAGGTTCTCGCCCACGTGAGCCAAGAGCAGCAGGGGACGCCCCAGCGCACCATCGGGCTCCTCGGGGCCGTGGGGGTCGGGGTCGGCGCGATCGTCGGCGGCGGCATCCTCGTGCTCGCGGGCGTCGGGCTGGCGGCGACCGGGCCCAGCACGATGCTCGCCTTCGCGCTCAACGGCGTCATCGCGGTCCTGACCGCGCTCAGCTTCGCCGAGATGTCGTCGGCGTTCCCGCAGTCGGGCGGCGCCTACACGTTCGCGAAGAAGGTGCTCGCGGTGCGCTCCGCGTTCGCGGTGGGCTGGGTCCTGTGGTTCGCGTACATCGTGGCGGCGGTGCTCTACGCGCTGGGCTTCGCGGAGTACGGCCTCGCGGGCGTCAGCGATCTGTGGCGCGTCGCGGGCTCGGAGGCGCCGGCGTGGGTGCGGTCGCTGCCGACCCTGCGGGTCGTCGCGCTCGTCGCGGTCGTCGGGTACGCCCTCACGTTGATCCGCAGCGCGTCGGGCGGCGGGCAGTGGGAGACGATCGGGAAGATGGTGCTCTTCGTCGTCCTGATCGCCCTGGGCGGCTGGGCCGTCATCGCGGCGCCGTCGGGGACCGTGCCCGCCGGGATGTCCCCGTTCCTCGCCCACGGCCCGGCCGGCCTGGTCTCGGCGATGGGCTTCACCTTCATCGCCCTGCAGGGCTTCGACCTGATCGCGGCGGTCGGCGGAGAGGTGAAGCGCCCCGAGCGCAACATCCCGCGCGCCATGCTGATCTCGCTGGCGATCGCGCTGGCGGTCTACATCCCGCTGCTGTTCGTCGTGTCGACGGTGGGCGTGCCGGCCGGCCGCGGGGTGGCCGAGGTGAGCGCGCAGAGCCCCGCGACCATCATGGCCGACGCCGCGCGGCAGTTCGCGGGGGACGCCGGGTACTGGATGGTCACCGGGGCCGCGATCCTGTCGACGCTGTCGGCGCTGTCCGCCAACCTCCTCGCCGCGAGCCGGGTGGCGCGCAGCATGTCCGGCGACCGCACGTTGCCGCGCGTCCTGGCCCACGAGCACCCCGAGCGCGGGACCCCGGCGATGGCGATCTACGCCAGCGCCCTCGCCCTCGCGGTCATCGTCCTGATCGTGCCCGACACCGCCGCCGCGGGCGCCGCCGCGAGCTTGATCTTCCTCGTGTGCTTCGCCCTCGTGCACTGGATGAGCTTCCTCGCGCGACGTCGGGCGACCCGGCCCGCGCCGTTCCGCACGCCGCTGTTCCCCGCGGTGCAGATCGTGGGCGGCGTGGCCTGCGCGGCGCTCGCCGTGTTCCAGGCCGTCAGCGTCCCGTCGGCGGGCGTGATCGCGGTGGTCTGGCTCGGCCTCGGCGTGCTCCTCTACTTCTCGCTGTTCGCGGGCCGCGCCCGCGCCGTGGACGCGTTCAGCGAGGGCGCCGACCCCGACCTCGTCGCGCTGCGCGGGCGCACCCCGCTGGTGCTGGTCCCCGTCGCCAACCCGGCGAGCGCCGGGGGCCTCGCGTCGCTCGGCAACGCGCTCGCGCCGCCGCTGGTGGGCGAGGTCGTGCTGCTGACCGTGCTGCGTGAAGCGCGCTCGGACCACGAGGCCGCGGGCGACATCACGACGTCGGGCGAGATCCGGATGGCCGAGGACATCGACCGCGCCCTGCTCGACGTCGAGAAGATCGTCCGCGAGTCGCTGCGCCGCTCGCTGATCGACGGATACGCGCCGGAGGTCCTCGTCACGATCGCCGGCGACCCGTGGTCGGAGATCGCGAGGGTCGCGCGCAGCCGCCGGTGCGAGAGCCTGCTCGTGGGCCTGTCCTCGGCCGCCGACGCGGACGGAACCGCCGCGCTCGAGCGGCTGCTGAACCAGGTGCGCTGCGACGTCGTCGTGCTCCGGGCCGCCGCCGGGTGGTCGCCGGCCGACGTCGAGCGCGTGATCGTGCCCGTCGGAGGCCGCGGAAAGCACGACGCCTTGCGGGCGCGCCTGCTCGGCAGCCTCGGGCGCGGCGCGGCGGACCAGCGCGCGTACCGCTTCGTGCGCATCATGCCCACCACCACCGCGGCGTCCGACCTCGAGGAGGCCGAGCGCGAGCTGAAGATCTTCGCCGCCGAGGAGACCCACCGCACGCCCGAGGTGGAGGTCCTCGTCGCCGACGACGTGGTCGAGGCGCTCGCGGAGACGGCCGGCCCCAACGACCTCCTCGTGCTCGGCCTGCAGCAGCACCGCGGCCGCCGCCTGTTCGGCGAGATCGCCCTGCGCCTCGCGCGCCGCACGGACGCCGCCGTGCTGATGATCAGCCACCGCGCGTGACGCTCAGCGCGGGATCGAGTGGACGGTCAGCGTGTAGAACCCGATGTCGCTCGTCTGCGCCGTGACGAGCAGCGTCATCTCGCCGGCGGGCACGCGGATGCGACACGGCGTGACGTTCGAGCAGTAGACCCCGCCGCTCGTCCCGTTCGACACCGTCACGCCCCACGTCCCCGAGCCGCCGCCGGTGATCTCCGCGCAGAACGGGTCACCGGGGTTCACGTCGAAGAAGTACGTGTCCGGCGTGCCGACCGACGCGCTGTCGGAGATGACCCGCGTCATCAGCCCCGGCTCCGTGCACGTGACCGGAGGCGCGCCGGCGTCGGCCGATCCGGCGTCGAATCCCGCGTCGAAGCCGGCGTCGGTTCCCGCATCGAGGCCCGCATCGACGCCGGCGTCCGCGCCCGCGTCGAGGCCGGCGCCCGCGTCGGGATCGGTTCCCGCGTCGGTGTCGGGACCCGCGTCGCCCGCGCCTCCGTCGGACGCGCCGCCGTCCGTCGAGCCCGCGTCGACGCCCGCGTCCGCGGTCGAGCCGGCGTCCCCGGCGGATGCGTCGGTAGCGGTCGGTGCGCCCGCGTCGCCGGCGCCCTCGGGATCGCAGGCGACGAGCAGCGCGAGGCAGAGCGCGAGGACGGCGACCCGGTGCACGACCGATGGAGCGTAGTCGAGCGGGTCGGTCACAGAAACCATCCCGGGAGCGCCGGGCCGAGCGAGCCTCACCGCCGCTTGCGCTTCTTCTTCGCGCGCCGCTTCTTCTTCGGGCGCCGCTTCGGGCGCGGCGCGGCGTCAGGAGACTTCGACAGCACCTCGAAGAGCTCGGTGGCGACCCTCGCTGCACGTCGAGCTCCCGGCGCGCGAAGCGCAGCCGATGCGACGTCTCCTCCTCGTCCACCACCACGCTCTTCGGCGCCCCGCCCGCGCGCTCGATGGCGACCTCGAGCGCCTCGCTCAGGGGCGTGTTCAGCTCGGCCGTGAGGACCATCCCCGAATCGACGTCCACCCACAGGCTCGCCCGCAGCCGCACCGCCCGCTCGTCGTCCTCCTCGTCGCGCAGGTAGTAGGGCATCGCGCGGTCGGCGCCCGCCCACCGCTCGAAGCTGACGACCTCGGGCAGGCTGGGCCCGAACATGACCTCCTCTGGATCGAACCGATCCGACGCAACCGCCCGGTCTTCCGCCTGGCACGCGATTCGACGTGCCCGCGTTCGTGCTCGAGCCGCTGCCGGCAGCGGCATTCCGGCTCGAGGCCCGGGCGTCAGGGACAGGGCGCGTCGCGCTCCCCTGGCGTCCCCAGCAAGGCCACCCCGTCGACCACGCCGTAGACATCGACCTCGGTGGAATCGCACCAGACGGACCCACGGAGCGTGCGCGTCATCTGAGCACCGACGGAGAGCTGACGCGACCGCGCCACCCGGTGGTCCGTGGAGTCCCACTCCACCTGCGCGACCAGGGCGTCGTGCTCGAAAAGCGCAAGCGATCCACGGGAGTTACCCATCCTCAGCTCCTCCCCGTACACAAGATCCGCATCGAGCATGTGGTTCTCGGCCGGGTCGGCAGATTGCGCGAATACGAGGTAGCCATCCGCGGGCACCACCACGGCGTCACCCACCTCGTGGATGAGACCGCCAATCTCGACGACCACACCGCCGAGGCTTACTGCAGATGCCGATCGGTTGTGGATCTCGAACCACTCGCCCCGGTCTGCGGCACCCGTCTGCGACGCGACCATGACTTCGGTGATCTCGACGCTATCCGCGAGGTCCGCCGCGCACCCTCCGCAGCCGAGACCCGCCACCGTCACGCCTAGAAGTGACGTCGCGAGCGTCCGCGCCGCAACGCTGGTCCCCTCCGCCAGCTCCTGCATGCCGCCAGCGTACCAGCGAGCAGAAGAGCCGGAGCCGAGAGATTATCGCTAGCCCGGTGCCTCTAGCGCCGCCGGAGGAGCCCCGGCAGAAACGCGTCATCGACCCAACGAGCGACGCCGGATGTACGTGCCTCGGTACTACGCGTCGTACTCGATGGTGCTCGGGGTTCCCAACGCCGTGCTTCGGGTGGGCGTCTGCGTCGAGGAGCCCACCGGGGCGGGTGAGCTCGTTGGTCGTCCCCACCCCGACTCGAAGCCGTCGATGCCGACGAACACCGGGGGATCCACAGCGCGCAGCTACGTCGTCACGACGCTCCCCGCCGACACCAGCGCGGTCCACTGGCTCACGACGCTGCGCGCGAACGTCTCGTCCTCGATGAGCACGCCGAGCTCGATGTTTCGCGTCTGCGCGCGGTCGGTGAAGTTCGCGCTGGTGACCAGGCTCCAGCGCTGGTCCACGACTACGCACTTGGCGTGGAGGCTCACCCACGGTGGGCCGGGCACCGCCGTGCGGGGGTCGTAGTAGACCTCGGGGTGCGGCGCGCCGAAGGGCCAGTTCTTGGTCAAGAACTCGGCGATGCGTCGCTTCGCGTAGGCGGGGCCGTCGGCCGCGGTATGGGCGTGGTCCTCGATGTCGAGGAACACGGTCGACTTCACGCCGCGCTCGGCCATCGCGCGGTGCAGCGGCTCGAACAGGTCGGCGCCGGCGTCGAAGCGGAAGCCCCCGATGATCACCTCGCGCTGCGCGCGGGCGAAGAGCTGGCGCATGACGACGCCGGTGTCCCGGTGCGCCGCCTGCGCGGTGAGCGGGCCGGTCCAGACGAGCTCGAGCTTCGACGCGGGGCGGTGTACGCGCTCGGCGATGACGGCGCGGAGCACCGCGAGCACGGCGAGGCGGTCGAGGCCGCCGAGCGCCGCGACGAGGACGTCCGCGTAGTCGCCGAAGCCCGCGGCGCGCAGGCCGGTGACTCCGACGGGGCACGCGAGGCTCCGCCGCTCGACCGCGACCTCGAGATCGCGCAGCGCGCCGAGCGACAGGCGGCTCAGCCCGGTCGTCACCCGCGCCCACCCGTCACGGGCGCTCCCCGAAGAACGCGAGCTGCGCGGGCCGGCCGACCGTCGGCACGACGAGCGACCGGTCGAGCAGGCGGTTGAAGCGCTCGCACGAGGTCTCGGCGATGAACAGGCAGCCGTGGCATCCGGCGCCCTCGAGGTAGCGCTCGGCCGGGTCGTCGCCGGGCGAGTGGCTGGCGCACACCGGGTCGTTCGCGCACAGGCGACCGAGCTCCCACGCGCGCGACAGGTGCGCGCGGATCTTGCGACCTTGCTCGACCAGCCCCCCGAGCGTGCCCTCGGTGCCCGAGCTCCCGGTGCTCAGCAGGACCGCGGCCATCGGCGTGTTCGGGTCACTCGACGACGGGCCGCAGTAGATGCGCTCGCGGATCGCGCTCGCCGAGTAGCCGCACTCGAGGCTGATCGCGCTGATCAGAAGGTGCGACAGCGAGTGCAGCAGGTAGTAGCGCGCGCCGAGGAACGGCGGCGCGTGGTCCTGGGCCGACTCGCTCAGCGTGCCGAGCCACTGCTCGTAGCCCCGGCGCAGCTCGTCGGTCCGCTCCTTCACGACGTCGCGCTCGGCCCACTCGCGGACCGCGGACTCCTCGAGCTGGATGAACACTCCCTCACCGAGGATCTCGGTCGCCGGCAGCCAGTTGCTGGTCAGCCCGAGCGGCGCCGACGCGACCTCGAGATCGAACTCGCCCTGGACGTCCGGCGTCGCCGCCTCGAGCCGCGTGAACCCGATCTGCGCGCGCACCTCGCGGAGCTTGCTCGCGAGCACGACGCGCTCGACGCCCGGCGGGAGGCCGCCCTTGGGCTCGATCCGGCGCGCGAAGAACTCGTCCTCGGGCTGCGGCCGCTCGCCCACTTTCTCGCCCGGGCTCTGTAGGAACTGCTTGAACTCCGCCGTGCGCAGCGGGTCGCGGTCGGGGCGCGTCTCGTTCTTCTTCGCCTCCACCGCGGCGAGCACCTGGGCGTCGGTGAACTCGGCGATCGCGGGCCCGAGGTCCGGGATCTGCCGGAACGCCGGGAGCGTCACGTCGCTCGCGACCTGCAGCGTCCCCCAGAACCTCTGCACCGCGTCGTCGAGCTCGCGCCCCGGCTCGGGCACGGACAGCGCGCTGACGACCTGCGAGAAGTACGAGTTGCTCGCCGTGCGGACGAGGAGGCGAAGCGACTCGTCGCACTCCTCCTTCGCCTCGTAACCCAGCCAGGGTCGCTGCCCACTGCACGTGAACG
>Ga0070728_10006901_pt1 | contig 10570 bp, 7 predicted proteins | sample tdDd471_FD_66723 | JGI IMG/M metagenome (GOLD analysis project Ga0070728, IMG submission 66723) | Marine sediment microbial communities from the Atlantic coast under amendment with organic carbon and nitrate - tdDd47.1 | ecosystem: Environmental > Aquatic > Marine > Coastal > Sediment | place...
GCGCGCGGGCAAGGGAAAAAGCCGGATTTCTCCGGCTCAAGCCCCTGTTCGCACATGATTTTGTCGTAAAAACGAGCGTTTACAGTATCAGCGCGCTTAACAGACGGTCGAACCGCATTCGCGCACATTGGCGACCTTGGTCGCCAGAACGCTCTCGCCCAGCGCGCCCGAAACGACCTCGTCGCCGATCACATAGGCCGGCGTGCCGCTGATGCCGAGTTCGTTGGCCAGGGCGTAGGTGGCGCGGATGCGCTCGCCGATGCTCGGGTCGTCCATGCGGGCGCGGATTTCTGCCTCGTCACCGCCGAGTTCGGTGGCGATGCGCATGGCGGATTCGTCGCTCGCGCGTCCATCGAAGCCGAGCAGACGAAGATGGAATTGCGGATATTGCTCGGGATAGAGGTCGTGGAAGGCGAGGGCTACGTGATGGGCGGCTTCCGAATCCGGTCCGAGAATCGGGAATTCCTTCAGCACGAATTTTAGCTCCGGATCGCCTTCAATCATCGTCACCATGTCAGCCATGGCACGTTTGCAGAAGCCGCAATTGTAGTCGAAGAATTCGACCACTGTCGCCGACCCATCGACATTGCCGAACACGGGATCGGCCATGCTGTCGTAGATTGCGGTTTTCTGGTCTGCGATGGCCTTGGCCTGGTCCTCGCGCTGCGCAGCCAGCTGCTTTTCCTGCAGGGCGTCCTGCACCTCGAGCATGACCTCGGGATTCTCCAGCAGATATTCGCGGATCGCGGCATTGATCTGTGCCTTGTCGAGCGCGGGCGGCGCTTCGGCGACCTCGACCGTGGTTTCTGCCTGCGCCTGTTCGGCCGCCGGCTGCGCGGCGAAATAGGTGGCGAAAGCCAGTCCGCCAATGGCGGCGACAGCGACGGGGGCGATCAATTTCCAGTCCAGGCTCGGCATGAGCAATCCTCTTTCTATCCCGCCGATCTAGCGACGGCTTCTTGGAATTTCAAAGCGTTGAATATCATCGGCGCGAAGCCATTGCGGCGAATTCTGCGGGAAGCCCCGTTTCGAGCGTGCCGCAAACACCTTCGCTTCCTTGTAACGGCCGGAGTAGAAATGCTGTTCGGCCGTCGCGAGATCGGCGCTGCCCGTGTCGCCCAGCCGTCCATAGGCCATGGCGAGGAAACGGTAGCCTTCCGGGTTTTCCGGATCGAAGGACAGCGCAACTTCCAGTTCGCCGACAGCGCGCTGCAGGCTCTGTTGGTCGCCCTGCAACACCAGCGCGTGCCCCAGGCCAGTTTGCAGCAGGCTCGATCCGGTCTTGTCGAGCCGCGACGCCTGGGTGAACGCCTCCGCGGCGCCTTTGGCGTTACCGGCTTTGAGCTGGATTTCGCCTTTCATTTCATAAAGATAGGGATTGGAGCGGTCCGAGGCGATCAGCTTGTCGATCATCGGCAGCGCCGAGCGGGGCGAGCGATAGAGGAATTGCGCGATGGTTCGCGCATAAAGCGCGGCTTTGGTGCTCTTGGTCTTTGTCGCGAAATTCTCCGCCGCCGACGGGCCATCGGTATAGGCGATGATCTTGGCGCGGGCCATGTCGTGGCGGGTTTGCAGGGCCGGCGGGTCCTGCCTGTCGAAATAGCGGCTCTTCTTGGCGATCGTCTCAAGCGCGGTAATGCGATCGCGGGGCAGGGGGTGGCTGATCTTGTAGGGATTGATCCGGTCGCTGATCAGCGAAATGCTGCGATCCATCCGGGTGAACGTCGTCAGCAGTCCCTTGGGCGACTGGCCGGTCTTTTCCAGATAGGTGACCGCCGCGCGGTCGGCATTCGTTTCCTCGCCGCGCTGATAGGAGAGCAGGCCGCGTCTCGCAGCTTCCGCGCCGCCCATCATCAGCCCGCTGCCGGCCCCGGCCGCGGCACGGTTGCCGGTCGCGCCGGCTGCGATCGCCGCACCCGCGCCCAAAACCATGGTGGCGATCTGGATTGCCTGGGCGCGGTCGATCTGCTGGCGCAGCCGGTCCTGGTGGCCGCCGGCAAGGTGACCGATCTCATGTGCGAGGACGCCGATCACCTCATTCGGCGTCTCCGACTGCACGATGGTTCCGGTGTTGACGAAGATCTTGCGCCCGGAAACGAAGGCGTTGAACTCGGGGGAATTGAGCAGCACGACCTCGGTGCGGTCGGCGCGCACGCCCGCTGCCTTCAACAGCGGCTTCGCATAGTCGAGCAGAAGTTTCTCGATCTCGGCATCGCGTACAATCGGGCCCCGGCTTTGCGCCGCGGCGCCCGTTATAGCGGCAAACAACAGCGCACTCGCCGCTATCCACGTCGCCATTTTCTTCGCCAATTGGCAAAACTCCATCGTCTGTGCTTTTACAGCGCTCACAGTCAGGTGGGCTATCGCGATTTGCCCGCCAATCATAGCGAAATCAAGGCCCGCACACCGGAACGTGATGGCGGGCAAATGCCGGGAGCAGGCCTCAATGACACGTTTGTCGGCGCGCGGAGCGGTCGAGCCTTTTCACGCCATGGATGTGCTGCGCGAACAGAACGCGCTTGCCCAGGCCGGCCACGATGTCTTGTCGCTCGCTGTCGGTCAGCCGTCCCATTCCGCGCCGAAGGGCGTGCTGGATGCGGCCGCCGCGGCACTGCGCGATGCTAAGCTCGGCTATACTGACGCGCTCGGGCGCATGGAGACGCGCCGTGCCATCGCCCGACACTATGGCGAGCGTTACGGCGCCGAGGTTCCTGCCGAACGCATCGCCGTGACCACCGGGTCGTCTGCCGGCTTCTCGCTGGCTTTCCTGGCGGTCACCGATCCGGGCGGACGAGTCGCCATCACCGCTCCCGGTTATCCGGCGTATCGCAACATTATCAAGGCCTTGTCGCTGGAGGCCGTCGAGATCGAGACCGATCCGGCCGATAGCCACATGCTGACCGTCGGGGCGCTGGAGGCCGTGCATCGCGACAGGCCGATCGACGTGCTCCTGATCGCCAGCCCGGCCAATCCGACGGGCGCGGTCACAGACCGCGAGCACATGGCGGCCTTGATGGATTTCTGCCGCGACGAGGGCATCGCCTTCATCTCCGACGAGATCTATCACGGCCTGCGCTACATCGGTGACGACCGCACCGCGCTGTCGCATTCCAACGACGTGATCGTCATCAATTCCTTCTCTAAATACTACTGCATGACCGGCTGGCGCATTGGCTGGATGGTACTGCCGGAAGACATGGTTCGCCCGGTCGAGCGGCTTTCCCAGAGCCTCTACATCTCCGCGCCGGACCTGTCGCAGATCGCCGCGCCTGCGGCGTTTGGCTGCACGGAGGAGTTGGAGGGGATCAAGGACGGTTACCGGGCCAATCGCGCCATGCTGCTTGAGCGCCTCCCGGCGATGGGCATTACGTTTGCGGCCCCGCCGGACGGAGCGTTCTATGCTTGGTGCGATGTCAGCGCCCACACCAATGATTCCATGGAATTCGCAAAGCGCATGTTGCAGGAGATCCACGTCGCCGCCGCGCCGGGGCTCGATTTCGATCCCGCCAACGCCGAACGGTTCATGCGCTTCTCCTATGCCGGCTCGACCGATACCATCGCACGCTCGCTCGACCGGATGGAGACCTGGCTGAAAGGCTAAGTCGCCGCGCGCGCCATTTCCGCCAGCTTCAGCACGGTGTTCAGGTTGCGCGCGGTCTTGTCCGCCTTGACGAAACGGTCAAGTTTCTGCGCCATCACCGAGCGGCCGAAGCCGTCCGGGGTGTAGAGATAGAGAACAGTGCCCTTGATCTCCGCCGCCTCGTTTTCGGGTGCGATGGCGCGTAATCCGTCGAGATCGGCATCCGCCGCCGCGCCATCCATGAACATCAGGTGGAGCGCCTTACCCGCATCGGCAGAGAACGGATTGGCCTTGATCGCGGTATCGAGGTCGTCGAGGGTCAGGGCGAAGACCGAGGGCCTGAATCCGAATTCCGCCTCGATTGTCTCCGCGACAGATTGCGCCACTTTGCCGGCCTCGGTTTCATCCGAGCCGAACACGCAATTGCCGCTCTGGATGTAAGTCTGAACGCCCGAAAATCCCTTTTCCTCAAGCATTTGGCGCAATCTCTTCATCGGCACGACATGTTTGCCGCCGACATTGATCCCGCGCAAAAGGACGATCCAGATTGTCATTTGTCCGTCTCCACTTCCTCGTCAGGCGGCTCTTGCAAGACCGGGCGGCAATCCGGCAGCCAGATTCGCCACAGCCGGGCGCGAAGATCCCGCGTCGCGGACCTGTCGGTCTTTTCCGGCCGGTAGGAGGCGCCGCCGACATGAACGAAACTGTTATCGATGATCTGATCCGTCGCTTCGGACACTCCGGCCACCGCCGGCTTTCTCGCTACGACGCAGAAGCCGACCGTGGAGGGATCGAGCGTACGGTAAAGGGCTTCCCAGTTTCCGCCGCCGGTGTCGAGGCCCCATTCGACGCGGTGCTTGAAATCGATGTCTCTGTCTTCGGTGAGATCGTAGCGGAAGAAGCAGAAGCCGGCCCACAAGCTCCAGCGGTCAGGTGCGTTTCTGGGCCGCCCGAAGACGCTGCGATCCGCCAGCGCCTCGCGGAAATCGTACTCGGCTACCGGTATGCAGTCATGGTCCACGAAGCCGAAGGCCTCCGGTCGCAGATGCCGGGCGATGTTGTAATAGGCCCAGTTCATCGCGATCCCGTGCGATCGGTTCGGGCTCCATTCGGGATTTCGCGGCAGCGCCATATATGCGATGCCGCGTTCCTCGCAGACGCGCCTGATCGCTTGGCGCGCAGCTTTATTGCTTGAATTGTCGAGGACGACGAGGTCGGCGCCGCGGCAGTGTCGGTTCCAGCCCGCCGTCAGCAGGTCGACAACCCACGGCGTGTTGAACGCGATCGTGAAGCAGGGGAAGGTGACGCCCTTGCCGGCGAGATGTGCGGCAAGGGCTTGTCCATCGGCGGCCTTCCGGCTCCGGAAAATCCGGTCGACGAAGGCATTTCGCCGGTTTTTAAGTGCTCTTACGGCCTTGCGCGGACCAAAGGCGGCGACAATGCGCCTTGCCATGACCGCCTCAGGCGCCAAGCGGCTTAGAAGAACCCCTTGCGGGACCACCAGCCGGTCCGCTTCGGCTTCTCCTGGGCGGCTGTGCCTTCCGAAGTGACGACCGGCTCGGCATCGAGATTGAGCGTATCGGCGGTGGCGCGCCGGCGCGTCGGCTTTACGTCCTCGCCGGCTTCCTCCGCCTCGGCATCATTGTCATTGGCGACGGCTGCTTCCATCGGCTCTTCCGCGCCTGCGGGCTCTTCCGGTTCCGGGGCAGGGGGCGCCTCAGCCGGCGCTTCCGCGGCTTCGGGAGCCTCGGCCTGCGCCGCCTGTTCGGCAGCAGCCTGTTCCTCGGCTGCTTTTGCGGCTTCCTCCGCCTTGCGGCGGTTGTCGGCTTCCTGTTCGGCCGCCTCGGCGGCGATCAGATCGGCGAGCGGGCCGACCGGTTCGGCGTCGGGCAGACGGAACGGACGGCGATCGCGGCCGCCACGGCGTCCGCGCGAACGCCGGCGCTTGCGCTTGCCGCCGCGGCTCTCGTCACGGTCTTCTTCGCCCTCGTCGCTGGCCTCAGCCGTCTCCTGGCTGTCGCTTTCGACGCGCTCATCGTCGCGGCCCTTGCCGCGCCGCCGGCGCTTGCCACGCTTCTTCGAGCGGCGGTTGTCATCTTCCTCGTCCTCTTCGGACGCGGCGCTGCCGGTTTCTTCCTCTTCCTCGAATTCCTCGACGATGTCGTCATCCTCGTCGAAATCGCTGTAATCGGGACGGATCGGCTCGACACGGGGAAGATCGGAGATCTCGCCCTTGTCGAAGGCATAAAGCTCGGCGCCGATCATCGGATCGGAAACGATCTCGATATGCAGGCCGAAACGACCTTCCATCTCGGTCAGCGTCTCGCGCTTGTGGTTGAGGATATAAAGCGCCGTGTCGCCATCGGTGCGCACCGTGATGTGGTGCTTGCCGTTGCGCATCAGATAGTCTTCCAGCGACCGGATGACATGCAGCGCCACCGACTGCTGCGAGCGGATATGACCGGCGCCGCCGCAATGCGGGCAGGGCTGCATGGTGCTTTCGAGCACGCTGGCGCGCATGCGCTGGCGGCTCATCTCCATGAGGCCGAAATGCGAGATACGGCCGACCTGGATTCGGGCGCGGTCGTTCTTTAGGCAGTCCTTGAGCTTCTTTTCCACCGCACGGTTGTTGCGGTTTTCTTCCATGTCGATGAAGTCGATGACGATCAAGCCGGCGAGGTCGCGCAGGCGCAGCTGCCGCGCCACTTCCTCCGCCGCTTCCAGGTTCGTCTGGAGCGCGGTGTCCTCGATCGAGTGCTCGCGCGTCGACTTGCCGGAGTTGACGTCGATGGCGACCAGCGCCTCGGTCTGGTTGATGATGATGTAGCCGCCGGATTTCAGCCGGACGCTCGGCTGGATCAGCGCATCCAGCTGCGCCTCGATCCCGGTCTTGGCGAAGACAGGCTGAGACTCGCGCCAAGGCTGAACCATCTTGGCGTGGCTCGGCATCAGCATGCGCATGAAGTCCTTCGCCTCGCGATAGCCGTTCTCGCCGGCAACGAGGATTTCGCTGATATCCTTGTTGTAGAGGTCGCGGATGGATCGCTTGATCAGGCTGCCTTCCTCATAGACCAGCGAAGGCGCGGTGGAGGCCAGCGTCAGTTCGCGAACGCTGTCCCACATGCGCATCAGATATTCGTAGTCGCGCTTGATTTCCGGCTTGGTGCGGTTGGCACCGGCCGTGCGCAGGATCACGCCCATGCCCTGCGGCACCTGCAAATCCTTGACCACGTCCTTGAGCCGCTTGCGGTCGGTCGCATTGGTGATCTTGCGCGAAATGCCGCCGCCGCGCGCCGTGTTTGGCATCAGCACGGAATAGCGGCCGGCGAGCGAGAGATAGGTGGTCAGCGCCGCGCCCTTGTTGCCGCGCTCTTCCTTGACGACCTGCACCAGAATGATCTGGCGGCGCTTGATGACTTCCTGGATCTTGTACTGCTTGCGCAGCGCGCGCTGGCGCGGCCTTGCCTCGTCCATCGCGTCTTCGGAGCCGACCGTATCGATTTCGTCATCGTCGCTGTCGTCGGACTCGTCGTCCTGGTCGTCGTCATTGTCATTGCGGCGTCCGCGCGTGTTTCGGCGGCCCCGACGGCTGCGGCGTCCGCGTGAGCGGCGATTGTCGTCGTCATCGTCGTCGCTGTCGTCGGATGCCGTTTCGGCGTCATCGTCATCCTCGTCCGTTTCCGGATCCTCGGAAATCACGTTGCCGTCGTCGGTTGTGCGCGCCGCCATCGTATCCGGCGCGCTGCCGGCGTCATTCACGGCGTCATCGGCGGATGCATCGTCGTCCGGCTGGTCGGCTTCGGCGGCCTGGGCTTCTTCCCATGCCGCCAGGATGGCGTTCATGGCGACGGGTTCGGCATCCGGTACCGCGGCGACCCGCGGCTTGTCGCGCCGGTTGGTACGGTTGCGGCGTCCGCCGCGCTTGCGCCGCGACGATGACGACGAAGAAGAGCGGCTGTCGCCGCCATTGTCGTTGTCCTCGTCGTCTTCCTGTTCGGCAAGGCGCGCTTCTTCCGCTAGCAAAGCCTGACGGTCAGCCAGCGGGATCTGGTAATAATCGGGATGGATTTCGCTGAAGGCGAGGAAGCCGTGGCGATTGCCGCCATAGTCGACGAAGGCTGCCTGCAGGGAAGGTTCGACGCGGGTTACCTTTGCAAGGTAGATATTTCCGCGGATCTGCTTCTTGTGTTCTGATTCGAAATCGAAGTCTTCGAGGCGATTACCCTTGACTACAACTACCCGGGTCTCCTCCCGATGGGAGGCATCTATCAGCATTTTGTTTGACATTGATTCTTGTTCCGGCAGCCGCGCATTCACCCGGAGGTTGCAACCGGTGGCGCGCCGCACGGCGTCTTGCCGGCGGTGTTGAGCTGCTCATTGTATGTTCTGCCGGCGCCAGTGACATCGCGGCGAGAAAGGGGCTCTCTCGTCTTTGCCGCGGTTCTCTGTCTGCTCTGGTCGAAATAAACGCCATGAATTAAAGGGGCCAACAAAACGACTGCATTAGGGCTCCATGGATGGAGCCGGTTCATTTGCTCTACTCAAGAGCCGGGCTCGCGATAACCGGAACCCGTTGGATGATGCCGCCAGTTTACAACCGGACTGGCAGGCGAAACCTTCTAACTGTCAGGGTGCGGATTGACGCTCCACTGCATTTCCAATTTAGAATTTTGCTAAACGCGCTGCAAGCGTTTTAATTTTGCGTGACATGATCTTGGGGCCTGACAATGCTTGTCTTCCGCCGTGCGGGTAAAGAACCGGTTAACCATGTTGGCTTATCCACACCGGCAGCTTGATCGATAGGCGGCAGCTGCGTTTCGGTATCGGGGAGGCGATGGTTCGGCAAAACGGACATGAATTTTCATCCAGGGCGGCTCAGCGTTTTGCGACCGCCGTGCTGGCGTTCGTCCTGTTTCTGCTCGCTCCGCTCGCCGCTTCCGCCGAACGCATGCCTATCGCACTCGACATGCGCATTGCCGGCGACGACGCCGTCACGCGCATCGTCATCGAGTTCGACCGGCCAGTCGAGGTCTCGCACCGTTTGCTCGACCGGCCCTGGCGGCTGGTCCTCGATTTCAACAAGATCGGCTACGGTTTCGACGCCGAGGCGATCAACACGTCGGGCCTCGTCTCGGGGCTCCGCTACGGCGACATGGGCGGCAATCACTCGCGGCTGATCTTCCGCACCAGGCATCCATTCAAGATCGCCAGCATCGAGACGCGGGAGGACCGGGAAACCAGCCGTCACAATGTCGTGATCGACCTCAAGGCTGCCGGGGCGGATGAATTCGCCGATGCGCTGGATCGCTCGCTCACCACCGGCGCGGTGGTCAACAGCGTCGAAAAGCGCGACAGGCTTGGCGCGATGCGCCAGAACGACAGGCCCTTCACCATTATCATCGATCCCGGCCATGGCGGTATCGACAACGGTGCCAAGGGCGTCCGCGGCACGCTGGAGAAGGATGTCGTTCTGGAATTCGCCCGCACGCTGCGCGACAGGCTGTCGCGCTACGGCGGTGCGCAGGTCTTTCTGACCCGCGACAGCGACGTTTTCGTATCGCTGTCCGACCGAACGGTCTTCGCACGGGAGCATCAGGCCGATCTTTTCATCTCCATTCACGCGGATTCTCTGCGCCAGCACGGCGTGCGCGGCGCGACCGTCTATACGATTTCCGAAAAGGCCTCCGACGAGGTCGCCGCGGCGGTCGCGGCCAATGAGAACCTGGCCGATTCCGTCGCCGGCGTCGAAAATACCGAGGAATTCGAGGGCATCTCCGACATTCTCGTCGATCTGGCGCGGCGCGAGACGCTCGGCTTTTCGGTCCAGTTCGCCCGGCTTGCGATATCGGATATGAAGGGCTTCGCCCGGCTGATCAAGAATCCGCACCGTTATGCGGGATTCCGCGTTCTCAAGGCACCGGATGTGCCGTCGGTGCTGATCGAGCTCGGCTATCTGTCCAACAAGGACGACGAACATCTGCTCAACCAGAAGGAATGGCAGAACGGTCTTGCCGACCGTCTTGCCAACGCGATCGAAAAATTCGCGGCGCTGTCGTCGCGCGACATCGAAGCGGGCGTAGCGGCCGGCAAATAGGCGCGGCCGATTGTGTGTTGCCGAAAAGACACGCATTTTTCCAGGCGTGCCATGGTCCCGTCCAATTTCGGTAGAATGGCTGGTTTCATGCTTGGCGCGACTCTAGTAGCTTTGGCGCCTGTCCGGATTCCCGGCCTTCGATGGATCACCGGGTGCGACTGAAAGAGAACAGATGCTTCGACTTCTTGGTTATTTCTTCGGAATCGGAACGGTTCTGGCCCTGCTGGTGGCCGCCGGCGTCATCATCTATATCGGCGATCTGACCAAGGAATTGCCCGATTACGAGGTGCTCGCCAGCTACGAACCGCCGGTGATGACCCGCATCCATTCCTCCGATGGCCAGCTCATGGGCGAATTCGCGCGCGAACGGCGCCTCTATATTCCCATCCAGGCGGTTCCGGACCGTGTGAAGGCGGCCTTCATCTCGGCCGAGGACAAGAATTTCTACCAGCATCACGGCGTCGACTTCTTCGCGCTGACGCGTGCTGTCGTCCAGAACGTGGAAAATGTCGCTTCAGGCAGTGACAAGCGCCTTGTCGGCGCATCGACGATCACACAGCAGGTCGCCAAGAACTTCCTTTTGACCAATGAGCGTTCGATCGACCGCAAGATCAAGGAAGCCGTGCTGTCCTTCCGCATCGAGCAGGCCTACTCCAAGGACCGTATTCTCGAGCTCTATCTGAACGAGATTTTCTTTGGCAAAGGCGCTTACGGCCTCGCCAGCGCGGCGCTGACCTATTTCGGCAAGTCGGTCAACGAGCTGAACCTGCAGGAAGCCGCCTATCTCGCGGCGCTGCCCAAGGCGCCGTCGAACTACGATCCGTTCAACGACACGGAAGCGGCTACCGAGCGGCGCGACTGGATCATCGACCGGATGACCGAGAACGGCTATGTCA
>Ga0070728_10006903_pt1 | contig 10566 bp, 12 predicted proteins | sample tdDd471_FD_66723 | JGI IMG/M metagenome (GOLD analysis project Ga0070728, IMG submission 66723) | Marine sediment microbial communities from the Atlantic coast under amendment with organic carbon and nitrate - tdDd47.1 | ecosystem: Environmental > Aquatic > Marine > Coastal > Sediment | place...
CTCCGTCTGCATAGCCGTTTCCATCTCAGCGACAACGCCTGCCAGGGCATCGCGTGACAACTCCACCGGAGGCTGCCAGCGAAACGCGCCCCGCTCGGCAAGGATCCGGGCGCTGCGGGCGTTATACACATTGAGCGAACTGCCGCATACGAAGGGCAAAGCTTTCGCGGCAAGTAACTGAACTGCTGACAGATCGTTGGCCTCAACGCGCCAGGACGACGTGTCACAAAGCGTTTTCAAGGCCCCCAGCTCTGATCCGGACATGATAAGTCCCAGCGACGAAAGCACTACTTCCTTACCGGCCGATTCAAGAACGCCAGCAATCTCTAGCCAGTCCTCCGAGGCAAGTTCCCGGCGTTTCGAACACACCGTTTCCCCGAGATAAACGATATCAACAGGGCTATCGACAATGTCCGCATAAAAATCGAACACCCTTTGCCTGGGCCAATAACAACTGATTGGAGCCAAAGAAAGTTTCATTGCCATCTCCTCGAATAGGCACCCAGCGTGGTTTGCGTCCCCTCAGATACCCGTTCCAGCGTCTCTTGCCATTGATTGCGGATGACAAATGATGCCGGAGCCCGTTGATAAGCATCCAGTGCCTGGCGCCAGGTTCTTACCACGTGACGCACATAGGCAGGACTTCGCTGCCGCCCTTCAATCTTGACCGCAGAGATCCCCAGTCGAGCAAGTTGTGGAATCAATTCAAGGGTATTGAGACTGGTGGGCGCCTCAAGCGCATGGGAAACTTTCCCGTCAACACTAAACCTCCCTTTGCATAAGGTCGGATAGGCCGCGGGCTCGTCCGGTCTGTATCGATCAATCAGCACCCCGTTCAGGCGAGATTCAACGCCATCAGACGTCTCCTTCCAGCGCACATCTTTGGCAGGGGAACAGGCTCCACAATTGTTCGGTGACTGGTCCGTAATGTAAGAGGACAGATAGCACCTCCCTTCCGCCATGATACACAGCGAACCAAAGCCAAAAACCTCCAGGTCCACCGGCGAATCCTGAGCAATTCGGGCAATCTGTTTTAAAGACAGAACCCGGGGTAACACCGCTCGCCTGACATTGAATTGCTGCGCATGGAATCGAAGCGCTTCCGCGTTGGTAGCAGAGCCCTGAACAGACAAATGCAAATTCAGCTCAGGATAGCGATGGGCAGCATAGTCCATCACACCAAAGTCTGCACAAATCAGTGCGTTAATACCCAGGTCTGCGGCCAGATCCACCGCATATTGCCACTTTTTCCAGTTATGACTGCGAGCGTACGTATTCAGAGCAAGATAAAGCCTGATACCGCGGCTTGCGGCCATATCAAGTGCCAAACGTACCTGACCGTCTCTCAGATTAAGACCCGAAAAATGACGCGCGTTGGTTTCATCATTTAATCCCGTGTAGACGGCATCCGCACCACTTTCCATCGCTGCTTTCAATGCCTGAATACTTCCCGCCGGACATACCAGTTCCATTGCACTCCCCCTGCAACCCAATAACCCAATAACCCAATAACCCAATAACCCGCAAAACAGTTGGTCGCGTTGAAGTTTGAGTTGCTCGAGTTGAAAGCGCTATGCCCCTGTTTAGGTGCCCCACTAGAGGTATGGCAATTACTCCTTGCTTCTGACTATAGTTTTGCGAAATCAAAATTCTGCTCAGCTATCGATATATCGGTATCGATGTAACCGCACCGGTAAAAGGGCAGCGCAACGAATCCGGGTCCCCAACATGAATCAATCCATACACAACACGGTTTTGGAAACACACCGCCGGCATTTGGCATCGTTGCCGGTGAGAATCGCCAAACCATTTGGAATGCTGCCCTTCGGCGCTCAAAAGACAATACTGGAAGCGGTTTTAAAACAGATTTTTCTGGACGTAATGGATGAAGATGAGTTGCACCGGCTCATGGGCCGGGTGATCAGGATAGACATAAAAGACATCGCGCTGGCATGGCATTTCTCACTCAGCCAAAGCGGATGCATTGAAGTATCAAAACATTTTGATTACGACGCCCGCATGGGAGGTGATCTGGCTAGTTTTATTACCTTGTGTGCCCAAACGGAAGATCCCGACACCCTCTTTTTTCAGCGGAGACTGTCGATCGAGGGCGACACAGAGATCGCCCTCGAAATTAAAAACATACTTGATCGTATTTCTCTGAAGAAGTTGCCTCCGGAACTCAGGTTCCTGATCCAGGCAAGTGCCGATTTCATCAGGGCGTTTCCGCCGCCAGGGACCGGCTCAGCTATCTGAACGTTCGGGTGCGTTCAACCATTGCATGTATTCCCGAACACCCTCGGCGACCGTTTTAAAGCTGTCGGAATAGCCAGCTGACCGCAAAATGGAGATATCCGCTTCAGTAAAACTCTGATACCGGCCCTTCAGTTTCTCAGGAAAAGGGATGTATTCGATCTCGCCCTTGCCATGAAAATCGATAACGGCCTCTGCCACAGCATTGAACGGCTCTGCATTCCCGGTTCCAAGATTATAGATACCCGATTTTGCTTTCTCCTGCCAACACCAGAGGTTCACTGCCGTGACATCCCCTACGTATACGAAATCGCGCTTCTGGCCGCCATTCGCAAATCCATCACAGCCCTCAAATAATTTGGGATTGTCTCCCCGCTTGATCTGTTCATTCAGGTGGTAAGCAACGCTGGCCATCGAACCTTTGTGCTGTTCCCTGGGGCCATAGACATTGAAATAGCGAAAGCCGATCACCTGCGTATCCAGCTTCGGTAATAACCGTCGCACATACTGGTCAAATTGCCACTTTGAATAGCCGTAAACATTCAGCGGGTGCTCAAATTCACGGGATTCCTTGAACACCCCCCCGGCGCCATAAACCGATGCCGACGATGCGTATAAAAACGGGATATTTTTTTCTTCACAATAGTGCAGCAGATCCTTCGAGTATTGATAGTTGTTCTGCATCATGAATTTGCCGTTCCACTCGGTCGTGGAAGAACACGCGCCTTCATGGAATATCGCTTCGACGTGGCCGAAGTTTTCGCCTGCCCAGACACGCTCTATGAACTCATCCTTGTCCAGATAATCGGCGATATCACAATCCGACAGGTTTACAAACTTGGTTCCATCTTCCAGGTCATCAACCACCAGAATCTCCCGGATCCCCTGTTGATTAAGTGCCTTGACGATGTTGCTGCCGATAAAACCGGCGCCTCCCGTTACGATAATCATGAAATAAATCCCGTCCTGAACAAGTCGAAAGATCAACGCGCGCGCGGAAACACCGCGTCGCCTGAGCGTCTGGCCATTATAGTGAATATCCCCACCACATTGACACCTTACATTTTTCCGGATGGGAGCGGGCCGATGATCGGAACCGCCTTCTTTTTCGTAAGAGGTTGAGATACTTAAGGAACCGAGATATGAACGAATCAACGCCACAACTTGCCCGTAATCTCGGGCATGCAGGTTTGCTGCCCTTTCTGGCGGGAGCTTTCATTGTGTGGGTTCTCCCGCCGTCCAAGGGACTGCTCGTTACCTCTTACTTCGCGCAGTATTCGGCCGTCATACTGTCTTTCCTGGGCGGAATGCTGTGGTCTACGACGCTAATGAAAAACATCAACCCGGGCATGTCCAGGGCGCTGCTCTGGCTCGCTATCCTGTTCAGTCTAGCCGCCTGGTTGTCCACCTTTCTCGCACCGCTATATGCTCTGTTGGTGCTCTGCGCGGGGTTCTGGGTGGCACGTGTTGTTGAGCAGCGCAGCGTCGACAGGGTGTATCCGTTATGGCTCATAACCCTGCGAAACTGGCTCACCCGCATCGTGATCGCCTGTCACATCTCGGTACTGGTGTTCATTGCGCAATACTAGGTTCACCCCCCTCTTCTGTTATTGGAGTCATCATGAAACTGAAACTGTCAGAGTTGGTGCGCCACCAACCCATCGACAAGGTTAGAGTTCATTCACTGGATATGTCTTTGTATCGTGTCACGGCCGAAATGAAGAGTCGGGAATACTGGCTAACCGAGGAAGACGGCCAGCCCCTGAGCCGTCACAGCTTAATGGAGATTAGAGAGTTGCTGGAACCCGTCGCAATGCGGTCACTGGTTCTATGCCACCGAAGCGCCTATGATGAGATGATTGGTCATCCACCGAAAGGCGACAACCTGCTGGAAGTAACGTTGGGAGAAAACCTCTACCCTCCGCTGCGCGTGTTGAGCTGAAGGTTGTCGTCAAAGGAGTCACATCCCGCTTATGCAAGATGCCGTTACAGTTCATGATGCACTGTCCAATCTGATTCTCGACAATCGTCCGGAATCCCTTCTGGTCATTTCCGACACACTCCCTGACAGCCTGAAAGACTTTAATGGGGCGCGTCTAGACCACATATCCCTGCATGACACGGGCCCCGAAGACCTGATTCAAAATGCATCAAAATTGCATGCAGATTTTGTTCTGGTTTTTCTGCCGGATTCTAAAACCGGGGCAGACTCTAAATCTGCCTTCGAAACCGTACTGGGATCACTGCGAAACCAGCTGAACAGCCGTATTTGTGTATTCGCGGGTGAAAACAGCGCCTTGAACTTTCAGGATTTTATCGCACTGGGATTTCGACGACTCCTGCACTGCCATCCCGAAACCGATGGAGAAAGCGACAAGATCACCGTCTACAGCTATGCTATCGCCAGCTATAACCACATACGTAGCTGGAACAATTCACGCTTCTGGGCCAATCCGGAATTGTTTGGCTTATACTGGTGGTAGACGACTATTTCCGTCACATTTCTTTACATAAAAAATATTGAATAATCCCTCAGTTATATGCAAGACGATGAATTTCCTTGGTATTAGCGATTCAGTCACCCTTTTTGCTTTACGAAACCCGCTCGATAAGTTTTGAAGTCACAGCAAGACCTTCGGCAGATAATTAATAATGCAGTAGCTATTACAAGGAGATTCATTATGAAGCAATTCAAGAAATTGGTTGGTGTCCTCGCGGCAGCAGCATCTATCAGCATGGTTTCGCAATCAGCCAGTGCTTTGATAATCGGCCACTATGACAACACCCGTGAGTCATATGGTCTGTCCACAGGATATATCAGTGGTGCCGCTCAGGCATTGGTTGATATGGGACATACCCTCGTCTCAACAAACAGCGCTGACGCCGCCTTTCTGGGCTCTGTCGATGCATTTTACACAGGACTGATCAGCTCGGTTTCACAAACGGAGATTGATGCGATGCAGGACTTTGTTGATGTAGACGGGGGGTTCCTGTTTATCCAGCAGGATCACGACAGCGGTGGTTGGCATGGCCCATCCAGTGACATCCTCAGCAATTGGGGTATCGGCAATTCGGCAGGTACGTTCTCCAATGATGGCGGTCACTACACCGTGGGCAGCTCAGCGTGGGTAACTGATCCCAATGCTGTTGCCGGTTTTTCTGGTTCCGCTCACAGTACCATTAACGTCATACCCCAAGGCTTTGAGGTCATCGCACGGGATGATCAGGATCGTGCCATCATGGGCGTTTTTGATGCGGGAGCCGGTCGTTCCAGTGATGTTTTTGTCGCCACTGATATCGATTTCTGGAGTAACGGTTACGGCTGGTCTGACAACCGCAATCAACTGCTTTGGGAAAACATCTGGACTGCAGCCGCAACCCAGATCGAAGACGACGATGACGACGACCAAGTCGAAGTTTCCGAGCCGGGAACGCTGGCTTTGATCAGTCTGGGACTTATTGGTCTCGGGATGAGCCGACGTCGAAAAGCGTAATTTGAAGTAACCAGTATCAGCATCGGAAATAGGGAAAACATCCCGATGCTGACACTGGAATTTCTTTTCATTCTCTCGTCATCTCTTTTTCATTCCCATCCATTCCCCCGTGATCCCCATGCATTGCGGACATAGCTTTTCCAACTTACTCTCCCCGGATTGTCTCTCTCCCATACAACGCTTCGCCGCATTACCTTGGATCAATCGCACTCGTTAATTATCATGCGGAGCAATTTCATTTGCATTGCTCCCCCTGAACGACAAAGATAGAGAAAAATCTGGAAATTCGAACGTGAACTGGTTACTCATACTGGACCTATTTGGGGTGTTTGTCTTTGCGTTGTCAGGCGGATTCGACGGAGCCAAATACCGACTTGATATTCTTGGCATCACCGTATTGGCCATTGCGGCCGGCGTTGGCGGCGGCATGATGCGTGACATGCTTCTGGGAATCCATCCGCCAGCCGCATTTGTCGATCAACGCTATTTGTTTGCATGTCTGGCGGGTGCACTGCTCGCCATTCTGTTCTCACATCGGGTTGAGCGGCATTTTATCTGGGTCAAGCTGGCAGACGCGATCGGACTGGGTGTTTTCGCCGCGATTGGTGCCGCCAAAGCGGTGGAATATCAATTAGGCTGGGTCGGTGTATTGATGATCAGTGCTCTGACAGCAACAGGAGGCGGAGTCATACGTGACCTGCTGGTAAGGGAAATCCCAATGATTCTGCGTACCGATTTTTATGCTTCGGCAGCATTAATTGGTGGCGTCATATATCTGGGTACAGACAAAGCAGGCCTAGATACCGAGACCTGCCTTGCCCTTTCCATTGGCTCGGCAATCATTGCGCGGCTTTTGGCAATACGTTTTGATGTATCCTTACCCAAAGCCCGACGCCGCTAACCCGAGCCAATATTCACACTTGTTTTGATGACCGACCCGTCAGCTGACATCCACTTTTACATCCAGTTCAATTTCTTCGAACAGCAACTTCACGGTATCCCAGACATCCTCTATAGATGCTTCGACCTCATGTACCGCTTTATCGGTATCATTCCTGAGAGCCTGCTCGGCATCTTCAAGCTTTGCACGATAGCTCTTCAGTTTTTCAAGCTTTGCTTCCACTTCTGTCCTGAGGTCTTTCGGCAGATCTCTTGCACGGTGTTCAAGCCGATCCAGTTTGTAATCCCATTCTTCCAGCTTATCAGTCAAATCTTTTATCAATTCGTGGTGCGAAGCCATCTATTCTCTCCTGTGAAAATATGCAGTGCATATCCGTTTCGTCTCACTTCAACCCAGACAGCATAGGCTTGTGGCCCGCCAAAAACATTGATACGGATCAACGAAGTGCCTATATTGATAGTCGTCCCATCCCCAGTGTTCCACCGCACCCATCTGGAGGCGAATGAATGCCCGTCTTTTTTGTACATGAACCCGGCCGAGGGATCGTGACGCCACTGGATCGAAAGTTCAAAATTCGGGATATCCCGCCAACCAGCGAACTGGAGGAAATCACTCCGATTCACCCCCGAAACCAACCCGATACCTATCACCCTCAACAGGCCGATAAAGATCAGGCAAAAGAATCCCGAAGAGAGCCCAGCACACAACATTCGGCCGACGCCAGAAAAGCCTATGCCGAGATGGAAACTCCGGATCGTCTTCGCTTGGGCACCGTCAATCAATTCATGAGCCATTCGGTGATCACGATCGATCGCAATGCCTATCTGGATGAAGCCTGGGCTTTAATGGAGCGGAACAGCATTCGCCATCTCGTTATCATCGATAATACAGGTCAGCTATGCGGCCTGCTTTCAGAAAAAAAACTGCTCTCCTACCTGATGCAACATCCCGGACGATATCCTGACGCAATTCCGGTCAACGATTTTTGCGAAGAACAGGTGCTGTCCACAGGAATGGAGACGGACATTGTGGAGTTAGCCCAAGCCATGATGGAACATGATCTTGGCGGCATACCGGTGACAGATCAGGGAGCCCTCACAGGAATCATCACGCGCTCTGATGTGATGAAAATCATTCTGCGTTCAACGCCGTTTGATACCCGCGCCTGACTCTCGTAATTCCGGGCATCCCGACAGCATTAGTCCTCGCTGCGCAACCGGGCGTCAAGCTGATCGACTATTTCCGCCCAGTCGGAGTCGTCTGCAATGGCGTCCCTAAGAAAGGCTGCCTGATTAGCATTCCAGAAAGAGGCTTCAACCAGTTTTTCGCCGGGCTTCAATGAGTGGCTACTAATAAAGTGATCAATCTCTGTGGAATTTTCGGGCAAGCCCAGTTGCTGAAACAAATCCTGCATCGAATGCGTCGACATATCCATAAACAGTTCTCCTAACCAGTCGTTATAGAAAGTGATTAGTCATTGTCGGTGACACCGGAAGCCAATCAGGCAACGACGGCGGCAAGCGCCATGTAAGATTGGATCGCTATCCATTCATGGTCGGCAGCGTCATTGAGTTGCCGATTCTTGCCACATTGCCAATCCCTTTTGCAAGGCCTGTTGCGTCGATCCGTCCATCACCAGATCCCGGGTAATCTTGGCGAGCCGACCGCGCAGCGCACCATTATTACAAGATGATTTGTGCGAAATCGTTAAATACAAGCCCTCACTACTAACGGGTGGACCAACAACCTTGGCCTGATCCGCAACACCCCACTCACGAATGTAGGCCAGTGCGGGGTTTTTCTCATATAGCAGATAGTCAACCCGCCCCAGATTAAGCATCTTAAACGCTTGCTTAAGCGTGGGGACAGTACTGATGATCAGGTTGTTTTCCGCAAAATGATCAAAGTCCTGACCAAAGCTGTTGTTAATTACGGTAATGCCTTGCTGATCGATCAGGTCTTCGCGACGCTGATAGTCGACGTTGGCCTCTTTGCGCGTCCATACGACACTGGTGGTATCGAGAAACGCAGGATAAACGTAATCCATGTACTGAATGCGCGCCATCGTCAGGAAAGCACCCGCCAACAAATCTATTCTGCCGCTGCGCACTTCTTGCTGCGCCCGGGACCAGGGCCCCACATAGACGACTTCGATAGGGATACCCAGACGCTCGGAAATCATCGAGAAAATCTCGGCATTTGCACCAATCAGCTGTTTGGGATTTTCAGGATCACGCCACAAATAAGGCGGATATTCCGGATTTCCGGTGGCAAACAGCTTGCTGCAAAACAGCGTGCCATCCTGCGCCATGACGGTTGATGCGTGACCAAGCGAATAAAGGCTCAGGACGACGACTAGAACATGCAACTTCACTGGGTTATCCCCTTCTGGTTCAGGTGCTTCTAATGTAGACCAAAAAGCGCACAAGTGCAGCGCTCAACGTTGAATATTCAATCGTTTTTGCGCAACATCACTCCCGTATTCGACAACCAGGACAGACTCTCAATGGCAAGACGCTGCCAAACGGTCAACTCCGCCATCAATTCCGGAATATACTCACACAAACCCGATGCAATCTCTTTCGCAATACGATCCCCGTTCGGCAATGCCCCCGAGCGCGAAGTCAGCCAGCCAAGATAGGTGAATCCGCGAATCATCAAAAAGGCAGGCAGCAACGCAAGATCTTCTTCGGACAGCTCGCGTTCGGACCGATATCCTTGTACGTATGCCGATTCGATTTGCTCATAATAGGGCTGGTCCAAGTGAGGAAACAGGGACGTTGCCATTTCAAAAAGATGCCAACCGTAACCGCAATCATCGAAATCAATCAGGGCTAATCGATCCCCTTCGCACAGAATATTTTCGGGCAAAAAGTCTGCATGGATCAGCCCGTAACGGTCTTTCGTTTTGCCCAGATCCTTCAGCATGGCGTGCAATACAGTCCGGGCCTTCAGAATTTGCTTACGTTGTGTATTCGTCAGGACCGGATTGTCCCAGAATCGTCCCCACAGGGGAGAATTACCCATCAGGCCCTCTTCATCCCAGGCGATACGCACAAAACCCTCCGGCGGCTGCCAGGCTTCTGCCTGATTGTGCAGGCGGGCTGCCAGAGCACCCAGGGCGCGATAACGACTGCACAATTCCTCCTCGACACCTTTTTCCACCCGTCCCAAATCATCAAAGGGTTTACCCTTTATCCATCCAATCATTGAGCATTGCCGGCGATCATCCGGGGCCGGCATATCCACATGCACAAAGGGACGTCCATCCAGTGCCGGAATACTGGCCGGACAACTGATGCCGGCGGCCCGGAGTGCGTCCATCCAGAGCAGCTCGGACTGGAGCGCATGGTCGCTATGGTAGCCTTCACGATGAATACGTAACACCGCTGGCTCACCCCCGTCAGGCCGATCCACACGGAAGACCGTATTCTCACGGTGCTTCAAGAGGCTCAATGTCGCGCCTTCCCAACCCCAATGAACCAGAGCCTGTCGAGCTGCCGCGAGGGCATTTTGTATTGCCGGGCTGTCCGTATCCAACGCGTTCCCCATTATCAGGCTATGGGCATTGTTCACATACCAGATGCACGCATTTTCAAAGCGTTTTAGAAACGCCTCCACGAAGTCAGAATCAACCAGCAGACCGGGCTTCAATTGCAGGACTGACTCATCAAAACCGGCCACTATCGCCCATACACCCTGTTCATAGAGCGCTTTCATCATTCCGTAGCCAGCCATCCTGTCCCGGAATTTCAATCCAAAAATAAGCCCCTGTTGGCGTATCTCTTCAAAAAACGGAAATCTTGGCTTCAAACTTTCCAAACCATACCGAATGGCCTGAGACTGCTGCAAAACGTTGTCACGAACAGTCTCGGAAAGCGACATCTCCAATACTTTTCGGGCCACCACACAGCCTAA
>Ga0070728_10006904_pt1 | contig 10565 bp, 12 predicted proteins | sample tdDd471_FD_66723 | JGI IMG/M metagenome (GOLD analysis project Ga0070728, IMG submission 66723) | Marine sediment microbial communities from the Atlantic coast under amendment with organic carbon and nitrate - tdDd47.1 | ecosystem: Environmental > Aquatic > Marine > Coastal > Sediment | place...
GGGTTGTTTTCCCCGTCTGCCAGCACCAGAATTTCCGACGGCCCTGCGATCATATCGATCCCGACCGTTCCGAAAACCTGTCTTTTTGCCGCCGCAACATAGGCATTGCCCGGGCCGACAATCTTGTCCACCGGCTGGATCGTTCTGGTGCCATAGGCAAGTGCCGCCACAGCCTGGGCACCGCCCACGCGGTAGATTTCACTCACGCCCGCAATCTGTGCCGCGGCCAGGACCAGATTGTTCATCACACCATCCGGCGTTGGTACAACCATGACAATCCGTTCCACACCCGCCACTCTGGCAGGCACGGCGTTCATCAGCACCGAACTTGGATAGGCTGCGGTTCCCCCCGGCACATAAAGACCGACGGCCCCAATGCTCGTCCATTTTTCGCCCAGCTCCACCCCGTCGCTGTCCGTGTAGCGACGATCCTGCGGCATTTGTCCTTTGTGAAAGGCTTCAATCCGCGCGGCGGCCACGTTTAATGCATCAAGCGTTTCCCGGTCGCAGGCCTTTACCGCAGCTGCGATCTCTGCCGGCGTGACGGCCAGCGCGTCTGCGGTCAGCGACTGGCGATCGAAATGGTTTGTATATTCGAGCAGAGCCTCATCACCGCGTGTTCGCACGTCTGCGATAATATCGTGGACAACCTTGTTCACGTCTTCCGAAACTTCCCGCTTTGACGTCAGAAAGTCGGCAAAGGCGGCTTCAAATCCGGGCTCTTTCGTATCCAGCCTGTAGGTCATCTTGTCGGTCCGCTTCGATCGTGCTTGGAGGGGAGGTACTTGGTGGGGAGATCAAATTCCTGGGCTTACCCGGCCTCATGCGAGGGAAGATTGGGTGTTTCCCAGCGTCCACCCATATCTGCCAAATGGGCCTCCAGTGCCTCAACATCAATACGTATTTCCCCGTTGCCGGAGAAGGTAAGGACGATTGTACCACCGGGGGCATTCTTGCCGGGTTCAAAGCTGATCGTCAGCAGGTTCAACACGCCATCGGGCCTGTCTTGCGCAATGTTTCGGGCTTTGACGCCTTCAACCTGATCGAAATGCAGGCCGGTCCGTGCCCGCAAATGGGTCTTGCGACCGGGACGTCTGGTCGCCTCCTTGCCCATTTCGTTTTCCCAGCAAAACCGGTTCATCACCAGTGCTATCCGGCGCGTACCCGGCAAATAGGCAACATCTTTCACCAGCAGAACAGCATCCTGCAGATAAGCCGCCATCACGGCCAGATCATCACTGTCTTCAGCACTCAGTCTCAGATCGCTCATAATGTTCCAGATTGGTGTGAGTTTCGTTCCATCACGCATGCCCTGTCAGACACTGCCTGCGCTTCATACACGATTGGGGGATAAATGGCACCCCCAGACGAGCTGCACAATGGGCCGCACAACGGGCCGCACAGAAGAGCGGGCCAACCACCCGGCCAACATGGATCTTCAGTGCTTCAGGCCTTCTCACGCCAGATTTCAGCACCGCACGCCCGGAGTTTTTCTTCAATCCGCTCAAAACCACGATCCAGGTGGTAAACACGGTTGACGATGGTTTCACCTTCTGCAGCGAGCGCTGCAATAATCAAGGCAGCCGACGCCCTGAGGTCACTTGCCATGACAGGAGCGGCTGTCAGCCGCTTTACCCCGTGGACCAGCGCCATGTCGCCATGGAGAGAGATATTGGCGCCAAAGCGGGCCAGTTCCTGTACATGCATGAAGCGGTTCTCAAAAATCCGCTCCACAATTTCGGATTCACCATCCGCCAATGTCATCAGGCTCATGAACTGGGCTTGCAGGTCTGTCGGAAAGCCCGGATAGACTTCCGTTACCACATCAACGGCGCGTATGGGGCCTGCTGTACGTTCCACTGTCACGCGATCACCCGACACATCCACCCGTGCACCCGCAGCCCGCAGAACGGAAAGAGCAGCGTCAATCGTTTCCGGCACCAGGCCTGTCAGCGTGATCGGGCCCCCTGTCATGGCGGCGGCAATGGCGAAGGTTCCGGCTTCGATCCGGTCCGCCAGAACACGATGATTTGCCCCGCCCAGCTTTTTCACACCTGTGATGCGAATGGTATCTGTCCCCGCCCCTTCGATCCGGGCGCCCATGGCCGTCAGGCATGCAGCAAGATCCCCCACTTCGGGTTCCCGGGCCGCGTTCTCAAGCACGGTTTCACCTTCGGCGAGCGTTGCCGCCATCATGAGTGTATGGGTTGCGCCGACTGAAACCAGTGATGAGCGGAAATGTGTGCCCTTCAGACCGTTCCTGGCCGTCGCATGCACATAGCCATCGACAATCTCGATGCTGGCGCCCATGGCCTCCAGCCCTTTGATGTAAATGTCCACCGGCCTGGCACCAATGGCACACCCGCCGGGCAATGACACACGCGCCTCCCCAAAACGGGTCAGAAGCGGCCCCAGCACCCAGAAGCTCGCACGCATCTGGCTAACCAGCTCATAAGGGGCTGTCGTTGAGGTAATATTGGCCGCATTCAGGCGGAGCCCTTGTCCAAAACTGTCCGCACTTCCTTCAGAAAATTCGGCTTCACACCCCAGTTCGGTCAGCAGGCGGATCAGGGTTCGCACATCTGTCAGACGCGGTACATTGTCCAGCAGCACATCACCCTCCGTCAGCAGGGCTGCCGTCATCAACGGTAGAGCCGCATTTTTTGCGCCGCTGATCGGGATCACACCGGAGAGAGGTTTGCCACCTTTAATGTGAAGCGTATCCATGCGTTCCGTTTGCCTTTCCGGCTTACTGAGGTCGATCATCGACCGTGATGAGGACCCCGATGGGGCTTTGGCGGGCCGGGAGCGTCGCCCAAGATTGGGGCAAAGGAAAGGCCGAAATGCTCTTGTCGTTAAGAGGGGTGGTTAAGGGCAGGCTCAGACCGGGTTATCGTCAGATTTGCGGCCGCGGGCCTGGGCTTTGCGACGGCGAAGATTGGCGCGAAGGGCTGCGCCCAGACGGTCTTCTTTCGATTCGGGCCCTGGTCTGGTCTTGTCGGCGGACGGCTTTGCCGTGGTCGCACCCTGCGCGTCCCTGTTCTGGCCATCTCTAAGGCCTGCGTCTTGATTGCTTCTGTCTTGATTATTTTTGTCTGGCCCCGTCATCGTCTCGCCGTTCATTGTCTCTCGGTTCGCTGTCTCACTGTCCGTTCGGCCGGGCCGCCCGCCAACCTTTTTACAGGGATTTAACGGGCTGGCTGCTATCAGAGAGGCTCGAGATGTCGCATGTGGCCGGGCTGTCCGTCAACTTGGGGGCCAAGCATTTGAGAACCTTCGTTTTTTCGCGCTGGTTTCAGGGTGCTTTCTGGACAATCTGCCCTTGCGCGACGGGGTGGCCTGTGGCACTTTCCCCGCGCTTTCGAGGGGTCCCCCCGAACAAGCCTTCGCTGCCGTAGCTCAGGGGTAGAGCACTCCCTTGGTAAGGGAGAGGTCGAGAGTTCAATTCTCTCCGGCAGCACCAGTCATCCCCACTTCATCTCATCCAGCTTGCAAGGTCACGTACCGCTACGAATATCGTCGGCCAACACCGCCAGTGAAGCGGCCTTGCCTTCGAGGTTCGTGAAGGCGAAGGGGTTCAGGAACTGGCGCCCCCAGAAAATATTGCGATCGATCTGGCTGAGTTTCGCCTCGTCGCAGACCGCATTCCAGTTTTCCCCAATGCAGCGCACCTGCTCTTCAATAAGGGCAATTGCCTCTTCGTGCGGAACACGAAAATGGTGGGCGGTATCAAGACACGATGTGATCCTGCTCATGCGGTTCTGACCGCTGATCAGCATGGCCTGCGAGGCTTCCTGACCGGCCCTGCCTTGCGGGCAGATGTCATAGGCGGGCGTAAGTGTCAGCATACTGCCGTCCCAGAACGCGGCATGGTTGCGCGCGTGATCGTCGGTATTGCCGCACAGAATATTAAACACGATGCGTGCGAACAGTTCGCGCAGCGTGTTGGACGGAGCGGTAAAGCGATGCCGGACAATCTCGGCAAGGTCCTGATAGCTGGCATAGCGCGCCATCATCTCGTCGAGTGCAAGCATTGTCAGTGCCGAGATCATGATCCGGCGCTGCCAGCCTCCCTCGTCTTGAATGCGGTCAAAGCGCTTGACCAGCAGCACATCCTTTCCCGAGGCATGGGCGAGCGAGACCGGTGCCGCGTTGATGCCGCACAGCACGGCCAGCCGCATCGCGATAAACTCCGCCTTCACCACGCTGTAAGGGTCCGAAGAGGAGGAAAACTTTGCAACCAGTTTGGCCGTGCCGTGCTCGATCAGCGCCTTTGGCCGCGCACCACCGATGGAGCTGCCGTGATGGAGCGCCTGATCGAGTTCGGGCGTAAGCGGGATTCCCTTTTCGACGCGCTGCGCGGATTCGATCAATTCGTCCAGATTAGCCCCAGTCGGGGACCGTGGTTCATAAACAGTCGGTGAATGCTGAAAGTCGAGTGCACCAATCCGGTCGGACCCAGATTCGAGCAAAAAGGTCAGCTCCGAGAGTTCAAGATTATCGAGTGCCCTGCTCTTGCTCCCGAACGTGCGGTTCAGGATCACGCGCCGCCCCCAGGCATCAGGTGAGGCATCACGCATACATCCGGGCATGGTCAAATCGGCGGGCAGCGGCAACTCGCCGGACCGCAATGGCAATTCCGGCAGATAGAGCGGTATAGCTTCCGGTCGTTCCAGATAGCTCTTACCATAATTGAAGGCGACACGCCCGCCATGGGCGTGAAGGCGCCCAGCTACAACCGGCTCGGTCGTGCCGGGCAACCAGACCCAGACGAAGGCCTCATCATATCCCGGGGCCCTAGAATTCATCTTTGACCCGCTTTCCGGCCTTGTAGATATGTTTGGGCAACAAGGCGATCCGGTCATCCATCCGGTCGCTCAGTGCCGAGAGCCCCACATCATCGACATCGAAGAGCTTCACTCCGATGATGGCGGCCGCCTCGAACATCAAACCGATCTCAACCTTGGGATCACCCTTTTCCATGCGCTGCAGCGTGCTACGGGCAACACCGAGGCGCTCTGCAAGTTCGTGCTCGGTCATCCTTCGCTGCTTCCGCCCCAACCGGATCATCTTGCCGAGCAGCGTGACCCCTTCAAGCGTATAGCGCGCATATGTCCTTTTCTGCGTTGCAGGCATCGAAAACCTCTAAAATGACCTACTCATGAGACATATGATAACAATATGCCTTATATGTAGGTCATTACCACACAATTCAACCATTCTGTCAATCAATTGACCGTTTCATCAGTCAGATTGTTGATATGTGCATTATATAGCGGTCATTTTTAATGAAAAGCAGCGCAATCAGGTCTTCCTGTCAAAGGGTGTTGCAACCAGCCGCCGTGACGCCGGCCCGAGCAGCAGCAGCAGTCACCCCCACTTCATCCCATCCAGCTTGCAAGCCGATTTCCGCTGGCGAAGGCTGCGCGTGTGATCACCCCGTTCAGGTGATTGGCTGATTGTGCCAGATAGTCATGCCCCAACCCTGCAACACCAAACGGGCTGGCAAACGCGGCGGCCGTGAGCGATACAGGCGGTTGCCCATCTACCGCAAGGGTAAGTGATCTTGTGCTGTGATCAATCAGCCCCAGGGCGCGGTGCCTGCCACCATCATTCACGCCGTTGCCCGCATTCGCGCCACCTTGAAACGTGCCCCCCTCATCGTAGACCGCCAAGGTCAGTGAGGAGGAGGGTTCACTCAGATAGAGCGCGACACGGTTCGCCCGGCTCATACCGTGATCAGCGGCCTTTTGCAGGTAGAGAAGATGTTTTGAAACGCCCGTCGCGACGGGTGCCCCCTCCCACTCCACAGCAAATGTCAGCAAGGGGTTTGACGGATCATACCCTTCAAATGGCGTCCCGCCGCTACCTGGCACCAAATGCGGCCGACAGGCCTCCCGCACCATGAGTGTGCCGCTTGTCTGCAGGTCGGGATTGATGATCGGTTCAGCAGGCCAGCTTGTCGCCTGCACAAAGTCGAGTAGGATCGATTTTCCATCGCTCACGGTTGCACCGTCCGGGTAGACGTAGATTTTAACGATCCCGCTTTGGGCATCATTGAGGGTTACTTCAACTTCGGTGAATGCATCTGTCCTCAACCCGGTCAGCAATTGCAGGTGGGTGCCACTCACCACGCCGGGGCCGGACCTTATTCTTGAGGTCTGGGCAAACCAGCCCGGACCTGACTGATATAGACCGAAGTTCAGCTTGTCGGCCGTGTCTGCCTTGACGCGGAACACTTTCTTGATCCGCCTGGCTGTCACGGATGGCAGCGACGTGTAGAGCGCTGAACTGGACTGACCACTGGCGCCGGTCACCCGTGCCGCGCTGACCGCCCCGTCTGCCCCGAGCGCCGCGTTGGGGATAATTGTCGCGCCGTTCTGCAGGCTCCAGGTTGAAAACTCATCCGACGCACTGACAAGCGGCGTTGCCGGACCATAGACGTGAAGCCCCCGGCCTGTGCGTACCGGCGTGGCCGCAGGCAGCGTCGTGAGCCACCCTTCGGGGTCAGCCAGTATGATCGGACTGGCGCGGGTATCCGAGACGACCGCGTTCAAGGTCAGTGCGGCACCGTTCGCAAAATAGGCTCCCTCTTCGAAGTCAGCTGCCCAGTCCGCCCCCGGGAACATATCGCGTATTCCCGGTCGATGCCCGGCACGCGGCGCAATGCCGAAGCCAATATCCAACATTATGCCAGCCCCACGATGTCTGTGGCGGTTGTGCCAGTCCCCTCCACCCCCACTGCACGGACCGCCAGCACTGCTCCGCTGCTCACGTTCTTGAAGGTCACCGTGGCGCCGGCTTTCATGCGGACGACCAGATGCCCCGCAGTGCCGACATAGATCGCGCGGGTCACCTGGGCGAGGTCTGCGCCATTGGCCGGTGTTACCGGGAAGGCGTCTGTTGCCGGGCTTTCCAGGCCGGTTGCATAAGCATCAAATCTGTCCATGTGATTTTCCTTTCGGGGGTTAAAATGAAGTACCGGGAGCATGCGTGACATGCCCTCTTATCTGTTGTGTCTGCTGCGTCTGTTGTGTCGGCTGTATCCGGCCTGCCTGCTGTGCCAGAAGGTTGGCGATCAGGTCTGTTTTGGCGGACGATCCGGCGCTGGAACCGAAATAAAAATTTCCGATCGCCACAACCAAAGACCCCAGCGCACCCAGCATCACATTGAGCGGGGCTTCGGAGCCCGGTGGGAGTTTCGCAAAAATCATCGCCGTCAGGATACCGAAGAAACCCGCAAGCGCGGCGCTGGCAATCAGCCCCGGCATTCTGTCTCCGGTCTTCACCTGGCGTTCACGGGCATGAGCCCGGTCACGCGTGGCCAGATGCTCCAGATCCACTTCAAGCTCTTTCATCTGCCGCTGGAATATGAAATCTGCCTGCTTCAGCTTCCGCAGGTCTTCGGGCGAAGCTGCCAGTACCGCCTGTTCAACGGCCTGAATGTCCGCTTCCCCCGCACCGTTCTGCCGCTCCTCCCCCCACAGCGCGGTTGCAATGCCACGCACAGCCACGCCCGCCATCGGGCCCGCCAGGGCTGTCGCAAGGCCTGGCGCCACACTTGCCACGATTTTCTGCCACTCCATCTTTTTCCACTCCACGGGCCTGCTCTCCTTTGCTGCCAATCGACAGAAAGATTAAGCGCACGCACGAAGGCGGGGATAAGTGGATGATTTTTTTGAAGCGCCGCTTTTTAAACGTCAGCGTCTTTGCAAAAAAGCTCGTGCAACAGGTGGATAAGTTGCACCACTTCATCACTTGCAAGCGTATAGAAAATTTTCTGACTCTCACGACGGGTCGAAACCAGCCCATCGCGACGCAACCGCGCCAATTGCTGCGAGAGGTTGGATTGACTGATGCCGATCCGGTCCTGCAGGTCGCCCACCATCAGTTCACCGGCATGCAGCTCGCACAGCACGCGCAGTCGATGCGGATTGCTCATCGCATTGAGTAATTGCGCGGCTTTTTCCGCCTGATGAGGCTTTACTTCTATATTCATGTTTTCTAATATAACTTAAATGCCGAAGGCGATAAAGGAGTTTGATGTGCTGACCGATCTTACGCCAGAAGATGTGAAATCCAAGCTGGATGCGCATTCCATCGTTCTGATTGATGTGCGCGAGCCGAGAGAGTTCGCGGCGGAGCGCATTCATGGTGCCTTGAATTTTCCACTCTCCACATTTGATCCGGCCTATCTGCCGACAGGCGGACCGACGATTGTCTTCCAGTGCGGCACCGGCAAGCGCTCAGCCATGGCCGCTGACAAGGCGTCTGTTCACCTTGGTGGTGAGACTGCCCATCTTGCAGGCGGCATCACGGCCTGGAAGCAGGATGGTCATCGTGTTGTTGCCATTGATCCTGAAACCGGCGCCGTGATTGATCCTGGAAAATAACCTCAATATGGCGTGTCACCATTGATGGTGATGCGATGCATGCGCCGATGGCGCGGCCAATAATCTGCGACCGCGTAATGTTGTGTCACGCGATTGTCCCATACCGCGACCGACCCTTTGGCCCACGTGAAGCGTACCTGAAATTCCGGCACCTTCACCATGTCAAACAGGACATCCAGGATATGGCGACTCTCTGCTTCATCCATTCCTTCGATATATTGCGTGAAGGTTGAGTTGACGAACAGTGCCTTGCGCCCCGTCACCGGGTGTGTGCGAATAACAGGGTGTGAGCGCGGCGGATATTTTTTGAGGATTTCCGCGAATGAAGCTTCGTCTTTCGCATTGTCATAGTCGGATGCGCCATACACTTCGATCGAATGGACGGCCCGCTTTCCCTCCAGCGTCTGTTTCAGATCCTCCGGCAAAGCATCATATACCGCATACATGCTTGCCCAGAGCGTGTCTCCGCCGCAGTCTGGAATGTCCGCCCCGTAAAGCACCGACCCCATGGGTGGCTTGTCGCGCCACGTGACATCCGTGTGCCAGATATTTGTCACCGGTTTCCGCGCTTCGTCATTTTCAAGGACAGACACCTGGGGATGTTCCGGTATCTGATCGAAAAATGGATGTGGTGGTTCAAGCTCGCCAAACTGGCGGGCAAAGCGAATGTGGCTTTCCGGGTCCAGTTCCTGATCACGAAAGAAGATGACCTGGTATGCGTGAAGAGCCGCTTCAATTTCCGCGAAGGTGCCCTCCCCAATCGGCTTGGACAGATCCACACCGTGTATCTCTGCCCCGATTACCGGGTTTAATTGCCGCACATGAATGAGATTGTATTGCATGGGCTTTGCCTCCTGCCTCCCGTTATTTGACAAAAGGCTATGCGCTCACCTTCTCCTCTCCCAATTCTAATAAGACATATGTATCATTCACGTGATGAATAATACGAGGCAGCACCATGAACTTGCGCAATGTGGACCTTAATCTTCTGACGATTTTTGATGCCATCATGACGGAACGCAACATGACCCGTGCCGCCGAACGGGTGGGTATGACCCAGCCAGCAATTTCGAACGCTCTTTCCCGTCTGCGTGCCCTGACGGGCGACCCTCTTTTCACACGCACGGCAAAAGGTATGGTCCCAACCCCGCGGGCTGATGCGCTGGCCCAGCCTATTCGTCAAGCACTTGACCTTGTCCGGGCGGGCCTGACAGACGCAACCTCCTTTCATCCCGATACGTCCAAACGCAACTTCGTTGTAGCGATGGGAGATTATTGCGAAGTCGTTTTTCTGCCGAAGATCATTTCCATATTGTCTGTGGAAGCGCCCCATATTCAGATCACAGCCCTGGCGCCTGCCGGCTCCACACTTTCAAAAGAAATGAAGGATGGCACGGTCGATCTTGCCTGGGACACGCTCCCGATCGACAGGACGGGCTATGTGTCCGAGATTGTGTTTGATGATCGTCTTGTCTGCATCATGGCACGAGACAACCCACTGGCACAGGCCCGGACACTCAGCGCGCAGGACTACGAAACCGCCGCGCATATCCGGCTGGATCCAGGGCACACCTATGTGCATGCCTTTGACCGGTATGTTCGTCATCTGGGTATTCACCGTCGCTTTGCGGTCGAAGTCAGCCGCATTATTCCGATGGGGTATATCGCAGCCGAAAGCCAGTATGTCGCGACAGTTCCCTATCACCTCGCCCTTCGATTTGCGGAAACCCTGCCGATCGCCATCAAAGAGCTGCCACTCGAAATGCCGCGTTCGCCGGTTTATCAAAGCTGGTCTGAAACGCTTAAAGATGATCCCGGCCACAGATGGTTCCGGAACCGGCTAAAAGAAATTCTGCGCGCACCAACGATGGCGGGCTGACCGGAAAGAGGTACGTCAAATGGGTGAGCAGCGCATCAGCGGCGGTTTTGCCCCTGGCTCATCATAGAACGTGTCGATCAGCTCCCACGCCGCCTCTGCGCTTTCAACATAGGTAATAATGTCAAGATCAGCGGGCTCGATAACGCCTTCTTCGACCATCGCCTCGAAGTTGACCACGCGGCTCCAGTATTCGCGGCCAAACAGCAGCACGGGCATGGGCTCAATCTTGCCCGTCTGAATGAGGGTCAAGGTCTCAAACAGTTCGTCCAGCGTGCCGAAGCCACCGGGGAAAA
>Ga0070728_10006906_pt1 | contig 10560 bp, 8 predicted proteins | sample tdDd471_FD_66723 | JGI IMG/M metagenome (GOLD analysis project Ga0070728, IMG submission 66723) | Marine sediment microbial communities from the Atlantic coast under amendment with organic carbon and nitrate - tdDd47.1 | ecosystem: Environmental > Aquatic > Marine > Coastal > Sediment | place...
GCGTTTTTCGTCCGTGGTAGGAGTGGTTATGAAAAAGACAGATAATACCATGATTAGCCTGTTGAGATATCTCAGCTAACCATGTACATTCTTATCTGCCTCATTGAAAGAATATTTAGAAATATTTTAACCTGAACTAACAAGTAAAAGCAAGGTTATTACCCTGATAGCCACAACGACCACTTCTTCTTCATATGATTGGTCTCTTTTGTTTAATTAAAAATCGTTGGAACCATGTTGAAAAAGTTATTTCTCTTCGTAACAATCACTTGTTTCATTACTGCCGCCGCACTACTGAGTAGTCTTTACTGGTTTGTAGTCGTAGAACCAGGTGATGAGATCAAAGTTGAAAATATTCATCAGATCCTCGGCAAAGAAAGTCATGTCTTTTACAGTGATGGAGAAACGAAACTCGGGGTGTTTTTTGATACTGCACATCGTCAGTATGTCTCATACAGTGATATTCCCAAGGACTTCGTCAATGCCATGGTGGCTTCTGAAGATAACAGATTTTTCTCTCATTTTGGCTTTGATATTGTTGGTATTGGCCGGGCGATGATTAAAAATATTCAAGCTGGCCGGGTGGTTCAGGGGGGCAGTACCCTGACCCAACAAACAGCAAAGAATCTTTTTAAGCGAACAGAAAGATCTGTTGAAGCAAAACTCAAGGAATTAGTTTTTGCCCTGAGGTTAGAATATTACTATCCAAAAGAGAAGATTTTTGAGTTTTATGCCAATCAGTTTTATGTAAGCGGTAATGGTCATGGACTGGGCGTGGCAGCCCGATACTACTTTGATAAATTACCAAATGAATTGACACTGATTGAATGTGCTTTTATTGCCGGCAGTGTGAAAAGGCCGAATTACTATAACCCCTTTATAAAGAAAACAGAGGAGGCGTCGCAACTTGCCCGCTCACGTGCAAAAACTCGATTAGAATATGTCCTCGATAAAATGCAGGATTTGCGTATGATCGATGTTTTCACTTACAATGAAACTCTTGATTTGGAAATTGAGTTTAAAAAAGGGAAAGTTGGTTACGATCTTGATTATGTAATGGAGTTGGTCCGCGATGCAGTCTCTTCAACAGAGGTTCTTGATGCTCTAGAAACTCATCAAGTCAATAATATTGCTACTTCTGGGGTTCGAGTCATAACCACAATTGACCGAGAGCTTCAGGAAAAAACGCTTGATACTCTCCGTGGAGAGTTGTCTCGGTTGGACGTGCGTCTCAGAGGCTATGAACGGCAGGAAGTACAGACCGAGCTTGCAGATCTTGATTATACAGGTGATTCGTTTCTCAGTAAGGGCGCATTTTTGTTTGGGGCTGTTGCTGATATTGAAGGCAAGGGCAAAGATATACAAATTTTAGTTTCTCTCAATAAAAAATTGGGCGAGGGTGTCATCGATTCAAAAGGACTTTCTGAACTAGTCGCAGCGAGGGTAAAATGGCAAAAAAATCGTTGGAGTAAGAGTGGGAAAGGGGACCAGTCTAAACTTGTGACCCAATTGCAGCCTGGGGACAAGGTTTGGGTGAGAGTACGGGAAGTGCTTGAAGATGGCTCTGTGTTGTTAGACCTGAAAAAATATCCGAAAGTTCAGGGTGGGGCACTCGTTATGAAAGATGGCGCCATTAAAAGTATGGCGGGTGGGGCTGAAAACCGATTTTTCAATAGAGCAATTCAGGCGAGGAGGACCATGGGCTCGGCCTTCAAACCTCTAGTTTACACTGCTGCATTGCAACTTGGTTGGAATAGTGCCGATAAATTGAAAAATAGTCGCGATATCTTTGTCTATCACAATCAACCATATTTCCCTCGACCAGACCATACAAGTCCATATGAGTGGGTATCCATGAGTTGGGCAGGTGTGCACTCTGAAAATGTTGCCTCTGTGTGGTTGTTGTCTCATCTTTGTGACCAGCTTACAACTGAGCAATTAAAAGAGGTTGCCGACAACGTTGGTCTGGGACCAAAAGTCGTCGATGGTGAACAGGAATCATATAGGAGCTATCGAACGAGGATTCGTGATAGTTTCGGTATCCAGGTAAACCGAGAGGTTTTGCGAACTACTGCTTATCGTCTGGCTGTTGAAAATCTTGAAACGGATTTTATTTTTGACGGATTGATGAGAGAATACGAACAATTAAAGAAAATACCCTATGGGCTTAACTATGATAATTTTTTAGAGGATATTGACCTAAAATTAGAAGAAGAGGAAGAGGAACTAAAAGAACACCAAGTGACTGAGCTGGAGTTTCGTAAAACTTTGCTTGCCAATCATTATCTTTTACTTAAAGCTCTCAGAGAGCAATTGACTACCTACATATCTTTAAGCGATACCATTGCTGGACTTGACGAGACAGCTTCTTTAGTACCTTTAGGGGGTGCATCTCTCTATGTAGATAGGTTCTCCGGCGAGTTTCATTTCTTGGGCCTGGAGGACGTAAAGAATTACCTGGAACCGATGGACCATGCCGAACTCAGAAATCATCTCGCTTGGTTGACTGAAGAGGAAAAGACACGATTCTGGCAAAACATCAGACTGAATACTTCTTTAACTGTAGGGGTATTTGATAAAGTGGCTGAACAGGTAGAATATGAGTATCTAAAATTAAATGAAGCATTGCCTTACAGTATTGAGGTTCTTTCCCAGGTAGATGACTTTCGTGTTACGGTGGGACTCTATTATCTTATCCGATTTGCCGAGCAGCTCGGGGTAAAGAGTGCACTCGACCCCGTGCTCTCCTTCCCGCTTGGATCAAATGTTGTTACCCTGCTAGAAGCGACTCGAATGTATGAAGGCATGGTCACAGGACAGGTCACCACCTTTGGTGATAGTGAGCAGGAGGGGAGTAACGATTCAATGGCGATTCTAGATCGCATAGAATCTGCCGAGGGGGATATTCTTTTTCAGCCTAGACCGCAAGTGAAACATCTCGTCGATGCCAAAACCCGTATGGCTATAGGAAACGTGCTTGAAAATATAGTGAAATTTGGCACAGGAAAAGGCGCTAATAAAGCTGTTAAGTTTCAGGATGATGGCCAAGGAACAAGCTCAAGCATTGTCGAATTGAATCTTACTGTGCCTTTACTTGGCAAGACTGGTACAGCCAACAGATATACTAATGCTTCCTTTTTGGGTTATCTGCCAGGAATTGCCGAAAACGGGGTGGCAATGAGCATTCGTGACGGGTATGCTATGGGGGCCTATGTTGGCTTTGACAACAATGATCCTATGCGTAGAAATACAAGCCGTATCACAGGTGCTGCAGGTGCTTTACCCACATGGTGTGAACTCGCCAATGCTTTGTTGCAGGAGCACGACTACGCCAGCAGGCTTGACCCAATTGATCTATCGTTTTATGGTCTAGGGCTAAAAAGAGATGATATTGGACAGATTAATGTCGGAGTAGAACCCAAAAAGGGTGGTCAAGTAAGCGAACCTGTGGTTCAGGTGAGTGGACAGGTGCGTCATCAGCCGTCAATTTTGACTTTCGGCAAGACAACAGACACAGGTCGTTTTGTAATAGAGAGAAATTTTCAACCATTCTGGAAAACGGCTACAGAAGCTAAATATTGATACCCAGAACTGTTTTGGAGTCCTTAAGGTATAATACTCCTAATTTATTTTTGTATCTCATTCCGAAACGAAACGTTTGTATCAATCGGGGCGTTTGGAAAATATACCAATGGTGTTTTCTGGATATTACAAAATTCAAGGGTCTTAAATACCGAAAAAATAGGGCAAAAGAGCAGTCGCAGAACGTAAAATATTTAATATTTTAAAATTATTACCGATACGAAAATAATTATATAAAACATTAACGTCAAATAGATTGAGAAAACAATATGAAGAAAATTGTAAGGGCTGCTTTTGTTGCTTTTTGTGTCGTCACCCTGGGTGGTTGTGCCCTTCCGGAAAAGCCAAGGGTAAGTAGTCCTCCATCAACGAACTCCTCCGACCAATCTTCCCCTGTTTATGTGCAGGATGGCAAAGATTCAGAGATTTCCGGGCAACCCGGCTACCAGGCTAAAGATAGCCAGCAGCAAGGAATAGTTGCAGAAAGCACAGAGGTGATTGTACCCTCTGCTGTGTATATTAATGACAGAATATTTGAGTACGGACGTAAGCTTGACCGTTGGAAGGAGCTGGATAGCCAGTCTGTTAATATGAATCTGAAAGAAGAAGATACTGCGCAGATGGTTGGCTGCTTTCGTAGCTTGCAGAATGTCTTGAGCGCTTACGGTGAATTGCGGACCAAGATGCTCCAAGCACAGGAATTGGCTATTGCAGCTCAAGTCAGTGATGAGGAAATATTTGAACTGCAGAAAAGCGATGTTGCTTTTCTTGAAAGTTCTTGTGGTCGAATATTGGCCGACTCAGAAGATAAAAGTGTTGGCTGGAATCAACGGCAGGAAGGAGCTGACCTGAATCAAGTCGAAACCCTGATCGAAAGATATGCGATCAACAGGGAATATGAAGAAATCGTCCAAGTATGGACGAAGATTCCGAATTCTCAGATTAGCCGAATCCATATTGGAACTAAAATTCTCTATGGTAATGCGCTGATGTATCTCCACCAAGAAGAAAAGGCGGCAGAAATTTATCAGCAGGTAGTTAATCAGATGTCCAATTCTGATGAGCAGGCCACAGATTTGGTTTCTTTGCGGAAAATGTTGGCGGATCTGTATACAGCTTCTGGCAATTATAGTTCGGCATCTCGAGAATACAAAAAGATTTCCGAGGATTACAGAAATCTAGGCCGACTTGAAGATTGGTCCAAGCTGCAGCTGTCGTTACTCGATCGATCGAAGGATAGCAGTATGGAGCTTAAGCAATATGCTGAAATGCTCAGGGATTATCTAGGGTTTATCCCTGAACGAGATGGGTATATGATAATCTGGCAGACAGAAAAATTCCAGAGTAGTTATCCGTATTCACCAGTTACCTCAAACGTTGAATTTATAAGAGATTCGGTTCAACAGCAGGCAGATAAATGGTTTAACGGCTTTATGAGTGAAGTTGATCAACTTGCTTCTGAAAAGAAATATACTAAGGCCCTTAGATTATTGGAAACAATGCCGACTGATATCGTGAGTGCCGAAAAGCAGCTTGCGATTAAAGCCAAAAATGAAGAATTATTGCTGGCGGAGGCAGTTGAAAACGAAACAGGCAAAATGGCCAAGATACAAGATCTGCAGAATCAATGGAACAACGGCCTCCTGCTGGTAAAAGGTGGCAGATATGAAGAGGCTATCTCCGTTTTCACCGAGTTGCTGGATACCGAATACTCTCTTAAGGCTGAGAACAAAATCGAAGAGATATCTTTGGAAGCGGCCAAGGCTGACAGAAGAAAAGCGGCTGAACTGTTCATTAGATTTACCAAAACGTCGGAGCTCGAGAGCAAAAAGAAGCTTCTTGTTGAATCTCGTAAACTTTTAAAAAATATTCTGATTAAATATCCTGAGGTGGAAATTGCTCCAAAGGTGCGTGGTAATATTAAGCGGGTAGAGCAGGAAATGAATGCTATCGATCCTAACCTTGTCTTCATGGCTGACCAGGAAATGACACCAGTAGTTCAGGATGACGGGATTGATAGCGCGTTTTCAATGCCTAGGACCAACATGACGACTACTGAGCAGGCTCCGATCATCGAGACCGACATCAATGTACCGCTAAACCAGTAAAACGTCATTCTTTCCCAATAACAACGACCACTGTTTATCCTCACACTGGTCGTTGTTATGTGTTACTCCTTAAGTTGGATCTTCAGGAAACCTTCCGCCACACTGATGGAGTCTACTCCGTCAGCAAAAGTTTTCCAGAAACCCTCATCCGTACCGAATTCCCTGATGAGATCAATGTTTTTGATGCCTCCCAACCAGGCATTGGGCATTGGTACTCCCATTAGGCTGACACCTTTCAGCTTTATCACAGGCCTTTCGTTTTTGTAGGCCAGTTCCGCACCAGCTCTTACTTTCAGCGTTTTTCCACCAAGCATTGGAAAATCGGGATCTAATGGGATGAGAAGTTTGATACTCACCATGTTGTCAGCGAGGTCGATGGCCAACTTTTCTGCCAAGTCGGTGTTTTTGGCAATCATGGAGTTTAGTTCTCTTTCTGTGAAGTTAATATCCCGGGATACTCCTTTTTCACTGTATTGTTCCGGTATCAAAACTCCTTTTTTGGTATATTCACTCTTCTTGGGTGTCCCCTTGTTAGTAAAACTTTCAAAATTCTCCAGTTTAGCAGCTAACTGTTGTGTTTCCTTTTGAGAGAGCTCAACGGGTGTAAAAGATGACGGGAATAAAAATACTTTGATCACGAAGGCGGTGGCTAAAATTGCAATACAGACTGACGCGCACACCATACCAAGTACCTGCATTCCAGAAAACCCCTGTTTTTGAGGTGTTACCGGTTGCTTTACGATTTCTCCTGTCATAGTTTCTTCCTAATATTTAATGTGGAAATTGATTGTTTCATTGATTTTAAGGTAACTGACTAAAAAACATTATATAGATAACTTACTGTATGTCGAAGTATGAAAACATCAAAATGAAAAAGGAGATGATTATGGAAAAAAAGATTCTTGTTCCGCTAGCCGAAGGTTTTGAAATGATAGAGGCTCTCAGTATTGTTGATGTTTTTCGTCGGGCAGGGGCTCATGTCGATTTAGCTTCAATCGGGGACAGTCTTCAGGTAACATCATCGCACAACGTACAGGTCAAAGCCGATAGGACAATTGTTGATTGTGTTAATGAGACATACGACCTGATCGTCCTCCCTGGCGGAATCCCAGGGGCGGAAAATTTGAAAAACTCAGTCATCCTTGCGGAACTCTTAAAAAAGCAGAACACCGAGGATAAATTGTTAGGAGCTATCTGTGCCTCTCCTGCAGTTGTTCTTGAACATCATGGTTTGCTTGATGGAAAAAAAGCAACATGCCACCCTCTTTTTATTGATCAACTGAGCACACAAGAGAATGCTGGTGAAAAAGTAGTTTTTGATAAAAATTGCGTGACCGGCAAGGGAGCTGGGGCTTCAATTGATTTTAGTCTGGAACTGCTGGGTGTTTTAATGGGAGAGGACAAAAAGAAAGAGGTAGCCAAAGGCATGGCCATTGATTTGTAAAGATTGTATGTATATGAGGTTGCGACAGGAAAACTCATTTTTCTTCCTGTCGCTGTCGCTCTTAGCTATGGCCATTGTCAAGTGAATGCGTAAGCAGGTCCACAAGTGAAACAAAGTTAAGGGCAATTTCATGGGTCGCAGCAAGATTAACTAGTGGGGCGGCACCATGATCAAGTGCCTCTTTCCAACGCGAAGCACAAAGACACCAGCGATCCCCCGGATGCAATCCTGAGAACCCTGCCATGGGCATCGGAGTGGACAAATCGTTTCCCCTGCGCTTGGAAAAATCTAGAAATTCCGCGGTTACCTGAACACAGACCCCGTGTACTCCGTAATCATCGTCGGTTACTTTGCAGCTGCCGTCCCGTGTAAAACCGGTCATTGGTTCGATGCTGCATATTTCTAAAGGAGTACCGAGAACATTTTTATATTCCGTCATATCTTTAGTCCTCAAATTAAGTTCGTAGGTGGTAGGTCCATACAAGCTTTTAGTTTATTTCCTATATTAGTAAGTGCTTGGATGTAAATCGCAATTTTTTTTTACAGGTTTTCTCGCTTGAGAATGGATTGCAGCAGTCTATACGTGAATCCCCAAAGGTAGTAATCTTCGAGGGGATAGACCGGGAACATTCGACCTGGGACCATTTCCACGTTTTTATGCAGTTTACTGTTTTGAAAGAGTCGGGCATTGAGCCAGCAAGCGCTCTGAATCTCATGTTGACAGAGGGTAAGAGGAGGAGGGCTGTCAATAGTGAATAGAAAAGGTTCAACCCAGAGTGGCGTCTTAAGATTCTGACCGGCAGGTTCAAGAGGAAGGCGTTGCTCAAGTTGCCCTACGTCAAGGAGTATACCTGTTTCTTCTTTGGTTTCTCTAATACAGGTGGCGAGAAGGTCTTGGTCTTTATCCTCTTTCCGGCCACCGGGAAAAGAAAAATGGCCTGACCATGGGTCCTTTGGGTGAGTAACCCTTCGGAGAACCAGAAAACTCTCGGATGGCGCGAGGCTTCTTATGATAGCGACGGCAGCCGATGCTGTTTGAGGTGGAGAAAACATATTCATTGCAAAAACCGTTGTGTCTGCAGATATTTGTCAAAAGTGATTTGAAATTGTTCTTATACAAGTTACTCTTTTTCTTTGTATTTGCAACTTAGGTCTGAATATAGAAATCCACCTGACAATGAGATAGAAATCGATTTAAAAATAGTTATACTATAGTCGACTTACTCAAAAGCTATCTGAAATCATTCAACTACAGGGAGAAGGATATGGATCATGATGTAACAGTTTTTAAACCTTATTCGTTTCAAGTTGGTCAGAAAATTCGTATTGAGGGTTCTCGTCGAAAAGGGGATTGGGAGATAGCAGCAATTGGTGAGCATAAGATAACCTTAAGATGCCCAATCTCAAAAAAAGAATTTGAATGGACGAAATTCTGCTATTTGGTGGATGAAGAAAAAGGGGTGGAATGGCCTCAAAAATCATAAGGTCATTAGAAATATGTGTTTGTTGTTTTTTTCATATAAAAAGACCCCGGGATATCGGTTGGTGGTGGCAGCAAACCGGGATGAATTCCTCTCTCGGCCCACCTCTGTACTTGATTTTCTTGATGAAGAAAAAACAATTCTTGCCGGGCGGGATCTTCAAGGTGGTGGAACTTGGCTTGGGATTACGGATCAGTTGAAATTTGCTGCCATAACCAACTATCGTGAACCGGGTGCAACCAGAGCAGATGCCCCTTCACGCGGTGAAATTCTACTGAACTATCTCGCCGGCGACGTTGATGCTGGCCAGTATCTCAGTTCGCTTTTCGCAGATGCTGGTAGATATAACGGTTTTAACCTGATTCTTGGAGATAAAGAAAATCTCCATTATTATTCCAACAGATCGTTTGGACCGCAGCAACTTGCCCCAGGTTTTTATGGCCTTAGTAATAATCTGCTGGATGTTCCCTGGCCTAAGCTAGCTCGAGGAAAAAAATTGCTTCGACCCTATATGGTTGAGAAAGATAGAATCGATTCTTTACCTATATTTAAACAGCTTGAAGATCAAAACCGTCCTCCTGATAACCAATTGCCTGATACTGGAGTAGGACTTGATTGGGAGCAACTGCTGAGTACGATCCACATCGAAGGGGCAGATTATGGGACCAGGTCGTCGGCAGTGATTACGGTAACGAATGAAGGGAGAATCGAGTTTACAGAAAAAACGTTTAAGAGATCTTCCACAAAAGATATAACGTCCCAAGTAGCTCATTATTGTATGAATGTTTAGCACGATCACCGTTGCAGGAAGTGCTCAGGCGATTGCTGATTAACTGAGTATTGGCGGTAAATGTTCAGGATTGTTGAGGGCGGAAATAAGTTTTTCTACCTTAAAATAGGGTTCAAGGATTCCTGTGTTCGCCTCAAGTACGGGGATAGCTTTTGCGGCAATCCTGGTTGCAGAATCGTTAAAGTTGTATTCTTTTTTTATATAGACTCCTGCAGAGCGTATTAATGCCTGGAGTGTCAGTTTCATATTTCCTTCTGCTGAGTACCAGGCGTGTTCCAATACTTCGTGAACCTCGAAGAAGAGTCCAAGGTTCCAGAGTACCAGAGCCTGGTGGATCGGATCTGTTATCTTGCCTTTGATGACCTTGATTGCTTTTTTGTATCGATCGTATCTATCTTCAAGATAATCTCGATAATAATCAGCCAGGGGCTGTTGCCGAAAATTATCCACAATCTCGGTGAGTTTATCTGAGTTACCGGTTTCGACTGCCTCTGCCAATCCTTCTGAAAGATCGTTTCGGATGTCGCGGCTGAGTCTGTCTTCGAACGGGTTAAAAAGATGGTCTGTCATTGATCTCACCATTTTTTTTGATGATGAGCGTAATGGACGCTCATTTCATTTAGTTATTATACCTTCGCTGGTTTGTGGTGCTGATGTTTTTTTATAACAAAATAAAGGACTGGTACCGCCATTCGGCTGATCAGAAGTGAGGCTATTTCGCCAAACATGAGAGAAATAGCCAAACCCTGGAAAATCGGATCAGCGAGGATCACTGAAGCTCCTATTACCACTGCCAATGCCGTCAGCAGCATTGGCCTAAAGCGAATTGCCCCTGCGTCGACAACAGCTTTGGCAAGCTGATCTCCTTGTTGGATACGTAGCTCGATAAAATCGACGAGAATAATAGAATTACGGACTACTATACCAGCTCCGGCCATAAATCCGATCATTGAGGTCGCGGTAAAAAAGGCACCAAAACCCCAGTGAGCAGGAAGGATACCTATGAGCGAGAAGGGAATGGCAGCCATCACGACCAAAGGAGTGATGAAATCATTGAACCAGCCGACCATGAGCATATAGATAAGAATCATGACTACGCAGAAAGCAAGTCCGAGGTCACGGAAAACTTCCAGAGTTATATGCCACTCACCATCC
>Ga0070728_10006907_pt1 | contig 10560 bp, 8 predicted proteins | sample tdDd471_FD_66723 | JGI IMG/M metagenome (GOLD analysis project Ga0070728, IMG submission 66723) | Marine sediment microbial communities from the Atlantic coast under amendment with organic carbon and nitrate - tdDd47.1 | ecosystem: Environmental > Aquatic > Marine > Coastal > Sediment | place...
CAATCGATGCGCAGGTGACCCTCAATTCGAGTCACAGGGTCGACAATAATTCTTTTTGCCATGATTTCCTCCAATTATGACTGGTGAGCGGGCTTATGATTGCCGGCGAGAATAGGTAGTTTCTTGACCAGGAACAAGTAGGCCATGAGTTCGACAGCGATGATTCCCAGCGTGATCATGATTTCGGAAACGGCAGGGAAGTAGTGCCAGCCGTCACCTGGATTGAATGCGACCAAAAAGGCGTCGAAGCGATAGAGAATACCTGCCATGACGGCCGAGATGGCGGCGGCAAATAGCCGACGAGGCTTTGAGCGGTTCGCTTTCGGGAAGAGAATGACGATGGGAATGATAAAGAGGATCATTTCAATCGTGAACATCACGCTGTTAAAACCTTCTGTGACAAACGTGCCGATCGCGCCCCGGACGACCAGGTCCAATATCCGAATCGCAACATACAGGCTCAATAGCCAGGGGATGACACCGGAAAGCTTGGACAGGATGGGGATCTCAAGGGGACGATTCAGGTTGGCGGAAGCATAGAGTGATTCGAAAATAACCATTCCATAACCGAGCACGATGGCAGAGATCAGAAAGAGAAGGGGAAGGAACATGGTCTGCCACAAAGGTGAAACCTTGTGTCCTGCGACAATCAAAAGACTGCCCAGGGAAGATTGGTGCATGGTGGGCAGGAGTACTCCCAGCCCGATAAAGAAAAACATCAACTTCTGGACCCAACCCGCCAATTTGGGCCGATTGGCACCCTTGAGCAGTGTGGGAGAGAATTCGATCCACAGGACCATGATGTAGAGACTGATACAGGTTGCGACTTCAAACATGACTGAGTTGGTATTGGCGTATTTTGGGTGAAAGATATTGTGCAAATTCCAATAGCGGCCAACATCGACGATGATGGAAATACTGGCCAGAGAATAGCCAAATACGCTGGTCAAGAGGGCGGGTTTGATTAAGGGGTGATAGGTCTGCTTGTTGAAGATGTAAATCAACAGTGCCATGGCATAACCGCCGCAGGCGAGAGCCGTGCCTGTCACCACATCGTAGACGATCCAAAGACCCCAGGGGTGACCGTCGTTCAAATTGGAGACGGCGCCGAGTCCGAGCGCAAAGCGCTTAACCATCAAAATGAGTGCAATCAACGCAAACAGGGCGAGCACTATGAAGGGGCCAGTGAGAATCTTCCCACCGAGAGCTTTTGCCTTACTCATCATCGCCTCCTTCCTCATCACCTTTCGGGGTGTTTTTATAGGCCACGGTGACCAAACCACCGAGCAGGGCTACGGGTGCGATCAGGCCCTTGTATAAGGTGTGTTGCAGCGTTTCTGATTTCCACGCAGCTGCATAATCTGGGAGCTTGGGAAGCCCTAACTTTTCGAAAGGTACCCCAGACATGGTCAGGACCTGTGTGCCACCTCCTTCGGTGTCTCCGTAAATGTCTGCCACGTAATGCGCGACTTTGTGGGATTGAAACTCACCACTGCCCAAGAACCGAACGGGATAGTCCGCAGCTTCGCCTGGCTGAAGTTCAAGGCGCCGTTTGGCCTCGACCAGCAGATCCTTTGTTTTCCCAAATAGCGAGGCACCCGTAGGACAGTAATCCGTGCAACCCGGTCGTCCACCTTCGGCGATGACGTGTTTACAAAGGCTGCACTTGCGAATGCGAGGTACAGGGCTGTCGTATTCGAAACGTGGAATCGTAAATGGGCAGGCGACTTGGCAGTACCTACAGCCGCAGCACGCATCGGGGTTCCAGCTCACAATGCCTGTGGTGGAATCTTTGGTCAATGCACTGGTTGGGCATGCGGATTGACAGCCCGGGTCTACACAGTGTCTGCAGGCTCGTTTAATAAATGAATAGCCATCTGTTGCACGGTCTTTCATCTCCGCTTTGCCGTGTTTGTACACCTTGATTTTGTTAAAGCAGTTGCTGTTTAGGTCACTTCCAGAATCCCAGGTTCCCTGAACGCCATACTGTTGCTCCAGTGAGGTTCCGTGTTCTTTTGGCAGATCGTTGGCCCTTTTACAGGCGACCTCGCACGACTTACAACCGATGCAGAGTGTGGCATCGTAGAGAATGCCAAGGGCATCGTCGGAAAGAACCCGCTGTTCTCGGGCCTGGACCTGGGTTGAAGCTGCAAGTGTTCCAGCCGCAGTGACTTTAAAAAAGTCTCTTCGTTTCATCGGCTTCCTCCTTCTTCAACCCTGGTCTTCAGGTTCGTTTTTCAGTTTCTTTGATGCCTTAACACCCGCCGTCACTGCCGCGCCAGCCAGGGCGCCTACAACTGCTGCCGCGCCGGGGCTGATGCCGCCGGATTTTTCCTGGTTCACGCTGCCAAAGGCCTGCGGAGGCGTCACAGAGAGCACGTTGGCCTGCTGATGAATTGGCTTGGTAAAGCCAACCTCTTTTTCGGTGCAACCAAAACAGGGATGTCCCGTGCCGATGGGCCATGCCCCTACATCACAGAATTTCTGGGTGGAGCAGTTTGCATAGGTTTCCGGGCCTTTACAGCCAAGTTTGTAGAGGCAGTAGCCGAGCCGATGCGTTTCGTCCCCAAACTGTTGGGCAAAGCGCCCCGAATCGAAATGTGGGCGTCGTTCACAGTGGTCGTGGATGAGTCTGCCATAGGCGAACAGGGGACGTCCCTTTGAGTCGAGTTCGGGCAACTTATTCATAGTCAGGAAATAGACTACTGTTGACAAAAGATTGTAGGGACTTGCCGGGCAACCGGGCAGGTTGATGACCGGTTTCTCAATGTTCAATTCTCCCAGTACTTCCTGCAGACCTTTCGCACCCGTTGGGTTGATTCCCGCAGATTGAACACCTCCCCACGAGGCACAGCTGCCAATTGCGACGCAGGCCAAGGCATGCGGTGCAACCTCAAGTAACGTTTCCTGAGGTGTTTTCCCCGCCACCTTGCAGTAGATGCCGTTATCTTTGGTCGGGATTGATCCTTCGACTACCAGGATGAATTTACCGTTATTGAGCTTGACGGAATCCATCATGCATTTCTCGGCCTGATGACCGGCGGCCACTAGCAGCGTTTCAGAGTAATCCAGGGAGATCGTGTCGAGGACCAAACCTTCTACCGTTGGGTGCAGTGATCGTAGTAAGGTCTCGGTGCAACCGGTGCACTCCTGGAAGTGCAACCAGATTACCGGGGTTCGGCCCGGCGTGTCGACTGCGGCAACAACCTTGTCGACCATGGCGAAGGGGAGACCAATGGAGGCCGTCAAGGCGGTTGTAAATTTGATGAATTTGCGTCGACTTATGTTGTGAAGGGCCAGCTTTTCCTGAAGCTGGTCGCTCAGATTCATTGAGGTTGTTTCTTCATACTTTGTTTTCATTTTTTCCCCGTTTGGCTCTTGCTATCTGGGTTGGCCAACCCTTACCTTGTATCTGCATTGACCTGATTTTGCCTTGAACTGACACTGATCTTCGTATTGGCTGTTGCATTGGACGCAAATTAATTCCATCTCTTCATCGAGGACCACACAGCGGTGGATATACGTGTCAATCAATTGTTCAAACAGGGCCATCTCCTTCAAAGAAAAATGGGATTCAAGATCTTCAAGCCGTTGGTTTCTGCGTTGCTGATAGTTTTTGATGATTCCCTCACCAACAGCCGTCGGCGTCAGATGAATGGTTCGACGATCCTGACTGTCTTCGGTGCGGGTCACAAGTAAATGATGAACCAGGCGGTCCACGGTTTTGCTGATGGCCGGCTTGCTGATGCCCAGCAAGTCTGCCAACTCCGATACGGTTCTTCCTCCAGACATGGAGATGATATTTAGTAATTGAAACTGGCTCTTGGTGAGCATGGGAGCTGCAGTCTTCATATCGTTGGCATCCGAGACCGTTTGAATGATCTGCGCCAAAATATACAATTTCTCCTGCAACCTCTGACTCTGCTCAAACATGTAACCACCATTAATTGTTAACCAAGATTAAATATAATTATGTAGTAGTGGGTTGTCAATTCAATTTTACATTTTTTTTATATAATGAGACTGGTTTTGAAATATTGGATTTGGGTGTAAAAATAAGGCCCCTTTTAAAGAATAAAAATAAAACAAGTTAGATGTTTGAGTGTCGGTTTTCGGTTCCCCCAATCCGAGTTGTTATATTGGGAATATGTCCATATCGCCATAGCTTTAATTGGAGCTTTACAAAATATTTGCAGAAAAATGTCTGGTGATCTGGCTTCTGTGAAGCCCGGAAAACGAAATAAAGGCGGTGGTCTACAGGGGTATCGTGGAGATTATGGCCTTAATTCGATCGGTTCGTTTGTGGTGCAGCTTGCAGCGGGTCAGGCATTTTCCCATTTGAGGTTGTAGTCATCATTGTCTTTGGCTTTTTCGATCATATCGCTCCAGAGCTCCAGGGAAGACAGGGCCTCTTCCTCATCGAGAACAGAAATGGCGAAGCCAGCGTGGACGAGTACGTATTTTCCAACATCGGCTCCATCCACCTGGGCGAGACAGACGAGCTGTTCGGCGCCTGAGAAGTCGACCTTGCCCATGGGTAGGCCTTGTGACTCATCGATTTCAAGTATTTTTCCGGGAATGGCAAGGCACATATTCAGGTTGTCTCCTCGTGTTCAAGCTTGAAATAATCCGAAGGCTTATCATGCCAATCCAGGGATTCATAGGTGCCTTCAATTTCATCGATCATGATTTGAAAGGTCAAGGAAATTTCGTTGTGGAGGTCCATTTCCATGACATGCAGGTCGTGATTGTCGTTGAGATTCCTGAGGATGACATCGCCCGTGGTTCGAAATGCGTCCATGACCTCCTGAACGGGGAAGCCTTCTTTGTAGCGTAAGTTGGCGGTTTGTCTTGAATAGGCGAGTGCGGAAACGCGGTCCTTCGAGCGTACCGAAACTGAGAGGAACTGGTAAACGGCCATGATATCCTTCCTCAGGATTTCACTGTCCATTGCCTGATAGGTGGGGAACCGACCCTTATTCTTGGGGTCCTTGAAGGTCTGCAGGATTTCCTCGATTAAATGGGCGCGATCGTCTTCCAGGGCCTGATAGATTTTAAAGTTCGGGTTGAGAGTCAGGGCTTTGGAGGCCTTCAGGTTGCGCTTCTGCCATTCGTAAGGGTAGCTCTTCATGTGTTCAATCATATAGAGCAATCTTCTCTGGATGCGGTAGCGTTTTGTGGGGTTCCAGTCCAGGACCTTGCGCGTATAGGAGGCATCGACACGCAATTGTTTATCGATGTACTGCATCATCCAAGGGCGTTCAAAGGGGCGTTTTCCAATAATTTTCCCCAAGATGTCCATGACATAGACGCCAAGCGTGGCCAAGATTTTGGGGATATAAATGGCGCGTTTACTTTTTCCAAAAAAATAGAGCGTTGAAATGAGGAAGAGCTCCTGGTGGGTGACTGGATTGTTTGGGCTGGCTACATAGCGATCGAATTGGCCGAGTTCAGAAGTTTTGCGAATGATCTTCAGGATGAGTTCATTCAGGCAGTTTATGTGAATGTAGGTGATCGCTGATTGCCCGCGTCCGCCCAGCATGTGGGATTTCCAGGATTTGGTGGTCCAAGTCTTCAGGAAATGGAACATCGGTCCGTATTCACACCAATCGCTGAATGCCGCGCCGAAGCGGACGATGGAACATGGAAAATGCTCCGAGTAAGTCTCCACCAGTCCTTCCCCAAGTTTTTTCGTGCGCGCATATTCGAAATTCGCGTTTGCGGGCGAGTTCTCGTGGATCACTTCACCTGGTTTCGGGAATTCGCAGGCGGCGATGGAGCTGGCGAAAATGAAACGCTTGATGTTCATCTCTTTCGATAAAGCAAGGACGTTTTCGGTACCTTCCACATTGGTTCTGTAATATTCAGGGTTGAGATCGTAGTTGAAATCGTAGTAACCGGCGAGGTGGTAGACAAAATGAATGCCACCTTCTTTTTCCATGATCGCTTTTGCCCGTTGCATGGCTTCTGGAGAACAGATGTCTGCTTGGATCCATGTGATGTTAGGGTGTTCCAGAAATTCCTTTTCAAGGGGCAGCCGCCTTGAAAGGGCGAAAATTTTAAAATAGGGTTTGATCGTGACAAGAAAGTTCTTGCCGATAAAGCCACTGGCCCCGGTGACCAGAATCGTCGGCATGGAGAAACGCGTCACGAGTTGTCTCCGGGAACGCCTCGAGTATCCTGCGGTTGCCTTTTGCCTGCTTGGGTCGCGAGCCAATAGATGGCGGCACCCATGATGAAATCGCCGAGGCCTGACAGTAAAACGACCCAGATACGGTCGATAAAGATGAAATAATTGATTAGGAACAAGGTGGCGAGGAATTTGGCACGAAAGGAAAAGGAGACCATTGCCTGATTGCCAATGGGGTCACGGGCCGCTGCCAAGTAAGCCATGACCATGACCAGGTGAAAAACACCACCCTGAATTCGGAAGAAAGGCTCCGAAATGGCATGGTACCCAAATTGCTGAAACAGTGAAGATGGCATGCACACCAGCCCCAGAAATACGGCGAAGGAGTGCAAGGCGACGAGATAGAGAAAAATTTGAAGATGCTTCTTACCCATAACGCTATTCTTACCGGATCACGTTCAAATGTCCAAACAAAAAAATAGAGGTTGATCCTTTAATGCGCTTTAGCGGAAAAAAGCATAGAAGATTTCAGGAGCGTGAGCAACCCAATGAGCGCGAAACTCGGACTTGATTTTTATCTCATATAAGGGTGGAACTTACGTTGGGGGGGCTGAGTTTAGGGTGTCAATAACTACCTGCTTACCGGTTAGGAGATCGGTCATAATAGTCTGCATTTTCATGAGTTTTATCTGCTGTTCTGGGGATATTTTGACATCAAAACTCAATACTGGGTATGTTTTCTTGGCAGATTTGACTTCATCCATGTATACCCGCTCCTCAACAACATTTCCATCGGTGTCATAGAGACGGCAGCCAATGGCATATTTCCCTATTTTTTTGCCGCCTTTTATGTCCTTCCACTTGAGCCAATCCGTTTTCATTTTCACCGTTAATATTCGAGGTTTGGCCAGGTTAATATCGATGGGTTTAAGAACGCGTTCGTCTTCTTCATTTCGAGGTTTATATCCTTTTTGTGCACTAGCAATGCGGTTCAACCCTTTTACCTTCACTTTTATGTCACAAAATTTGTCCTGACTATTTTTGCTGTAATAGCGTACCCGATAAAAATGAGTGGATTGGTCTACTGTTTTTTGAAAGATCCTTTCGATTCTTCCATTAATGGGATTGCGATAGATTCCTGAAGTTTGAACAGCTAATTCAATCGAACGATCTTGTATGTCATTGTTATTCTCTAGGTCTTGAATTTCCGTGGGTACGAAACTGAGGACATTGATGGAAATTTTCTGATAAAGGCAAGACGTCTGGATGGCTTTCATACTCGCACGCCAATCGTTTCGGAACTCTTCAGAAGCCGACACATTATCCTGATGACCCCAGGGACCGGTAATAATGATAAGGTTCTTCTTGCCAGAATACGTTCCCAGGTAATTGAGGAATTGAGAAATCAGTTTATTTTGATGATTATATGCACTGTGAACATATTCGTTGTTCAAAAAGTTGTTTTTGGCGAGTGGGTCGTAATAAGGAGAAGTCTGAACCTTTTGTGCTTCTGCATCTTGGGCCCCAAAACGGTTGGACATTCTTGGCATGGGCCTGAAGTCATGGACTGCCTTGTTGGGGTTGCCAGATTTCCTGGATTTCCCAAAATACAAATCCTCGGCAATGTCGAGGGCCTGAAGAAGTGCTTTTTTGTCTTTGGTAAATGGCACAATCTCAATGATGGTGCTTGCATTGATGGCAATGCCGGTTGGGCGCTGTGCGTTGAAATCCTTTTCGAGATTCTTGCGCAATTCATCAAATACGCGGCGCATCTCTCGGAAGGGAGAGTTTACAAAATCGAGTAATACCATGTATTTCTGTTCATGATCAGCAGGATCGTCTTCATTAGGGTTTCTACTGCTTATTTCCTTGAAATAGACGATGTCCTGTAGTTCTCCATTTTCATAAACCCTGAAGTCATTTTTGTTCAAACCGGAGGAATGGTTTCCTCCGAGGCTTTGGACTCGAACATCGAGCTCAACCAAATTAACGGTCATTTGTTCTGAAACGATGATGGGATCATGGCTCTCATTCGGTTTCGAAAAACAGAATCCAAGCATTGAACTACAAAATAACGAACAAAATAAATATATCCTCATGCCATTCTCCTCGATTTATCGGCTGGGCCACAGCCGCAGAGTAGCAAGCTCTATTCCAGGCAATTGTTGCACGCCTTCTAAGATCCAATTTTGGGTGGCCTTTCTCATTGAAATAAGAGCAGATCCATGCAACTTTTTTTTGGTAATAGGCCAGGTCGTTTTTTGAAAGTGTCACATTTTATGGACAATGGTTGTCCTGAAGTAGCAGATCAAACAGTCTGATGCCAAAAAGTCCGATAGGTGCATTGAAATTGAAGAGACCTCAAAACCGGGAATTGGGCTCATGTTTGTTTCTGGAATATTGAACAGAGCGCAGGGATGCATCTGGTTTGATAGAGCAGCGATCGACAATCTTTTTTCAAAAAAATGTTGACCGGACAGCCTGTGCAGCTACCAGGTCTGAATAATTATTGTAGAAGGCTACGTTTCAATCAAAACCATTCAATGGGTCTGCCCCAGAGATGTTAAAAAGGCCAAAGTGATTGCATGCCATAAAGGCCGGTATGGGAACGTTTGAGGAGGCGGAGCTGGATGTTACCTCCGCCTCCTCAGAGAATTAGGCCTGGTCTTCAATGCGTGCGATTTTCATGGTGACGGTTTTGCCGTTGACATCCCACTCTTTGACTTTTTCCGGATCAACTGACGACTCATTCAAGCTCAGGCACAGTGTTTCGCGTTGAATATAGTCGCCAAATGCGCTGAGGCAAGCCTCGAAATGGGTTTTATCTTCCTGCGCGAACAACATTTCGAGCTGAATGCGGTCCTCAACTCGGAAGCCAGCTTCCTTTCGGAAATTCTGGATGCGGTTCACCAGTTCACGCGCATCACCTTCCAGTATCAGCGTTTCGGTCAGATTGGTATCCAGAGCGATGGTGATACCTTCCTCCGAAGAAACGACCTGGCCAGCTTTCTCCTTGCGGTCGATGAGAAAATCATCGCTGGTCAGAGTGTGGCCGCAGAGTTCGATTTGATTGGTTTCAATCAGGGAGACAATGTCGTCGTGGCCCATTGCTTTGATGGCAGGATTTAATTCACGAAGCGCCTTGCCCAGGCGAGGCCCAAGTGCTTTAAGATTTGGGCGAACCGCATATTCGACGAGTTCCGTTTCATCATGCATGAAATCGATGGTTTTGATGTTCAACTCGTCCAGAACGATATCGCCCAGTTCGTCCAGAGCACGTTTCTGATCCTCTGTAGCTACCGTTTTCATGGATGACAGAGGTTGGCGAATTTTCAGGTCGTGTTTGGCTCGCAGAGATCGACCCTGGGCAACCAGTAGGCGAACGTAGCGCATTTCGTCCTCGATATCACGATCGATCCATGACTCAACGGCGATAGGGAAGTCGCAAAGGTGAACACTTTCCTTGTTGGACGCATCGCGATCCTCGCGGGTTGCGACCAGGTTCCTGTAGATTTCCTCACTGAGGAATGGCAGGAACGGTGCCATGACCTTGGAAAATTCAGCCAGAATATAGTAAAGCGTATCGTAGGCGTGGTGCTTATCGACATCATTTTCAGCGCGCCAGAACCGACGACGTGAGCGGCGGATGTACCAGTTCGTCAGCAGATCGATGAAGTGTTCCAACTCGGGGATAACCTTGTACAGATAGGAGCCTTCCATATGATCTGTCACCCGTGTGACCAGTGTCTGGAACCTTGAAACAATCCAACGATCCAGTTTATTTGCAGAAGGCTGATAGTTTAAGGCAGGCCGGTAGTTATCCAGGCGGGCATAGGTGACGAAGAAACTATAGGCGTTCCAGAATGGGGAGACCATATTGCGGTAGACCTGTTCAATGCCTTCGCGTTGGAACCGAACCGGTTCAGCCCGTACGACGGGAGAGTTGATGAGATAAGCCCGCAGGCAATCCGCACCATATTCTTCAATGATTTCCATGGGATCTGGATAATTTTTCTTCGACTTGGACATTTTCTGACCGTCTTCGGCCAAAATGATACCGTTCACAACCACATTCTTGAATGCGGGCTTGTCGAAAAGCGCCACAGCCAGGACGGTCAACGTATAAAACCAGCCCCGAGTTTGGTCCAGCCCTTCAGCGATGAAATCAGCGGGGAAGGACGCTTCAAAGGATTCTTTGTTTTCGAAAGGGTAGTGATTCTGGGCATAGGGCATGGAGCCCGACTCAAACCAGCAGTCGAAGACTTCGGGAATACGACGGTAGGTGTTGCCATCCATGGTAAGTTCAATGTCATCGATAAAATGAGAGTGAAGGTCGTCGACCTTTCTTCCGCTGAGCTTTTCAAGCTCTTCCACGGAGCCAATGGCTTTCAGGTCGCCCGTTTCTTCACAACGCCATACGGGAATGGGCG
>Ga0070728_10006908_pt1 | contig 10559 bp, 8 predicted proteins | sample tdDd471_FD_66723 | JGI IMG/M metagenome (GOLD analysis project Ga0070728, IMG submission 66723) | Marine sediment microbial communities from the Atlantic coast under amendment with organic carbon and nitrate - tdDd47.1 | ecosystem: Environmental > Aquatic > Marine > Coastal > Sediment | place...
TCTTTCTCTCTGAAGAAGGTAATTGTATCGTTGATACTTTCAATAGCTTTGTTGAGCGATTGTGCAGTAGTTGGGCTAATTTCAAACATTCTATTTTGAACATCTATAATCAAAAGTGCTGGCTTCATTGAACTCCCTAAAAATATCATGTTGCTATCTTAATCTTCACTGTCCCCATATTTGACACTTATTCAGCTCAGCGTTTGAACTGAGTATTTGTAATTGCAATCTATCGCTAAATGAGCACAACACGATACAATCTATGCAGAATACTCATGAATGAAGGATAACCCAATGGCAACAGCAACGCCAACGCTTGATGAAGTGACCTATAAAAAGCGGATTAACGCTTGGGCAATGTACGATTGGGCAAATTCTGCCTTTGCCACAACCATTTTAGCCGCATTGTTACCTGTTTATTATAGTACCATCGCAGGCAGTACCCTCCCTAGTGAAGCAACAGCCACCGCTTATTGGTCAATTACGTTGAGTTTATCACTGTTTGTCATTGCGATTATGTCACCCATTTTAGGTACGATCTCTGATGTGATGCGTGGGAAAAAACGTTTCCTCGCTATTTTTATCGGAATTGGGGTCGTCGGTACAGGGTTACTCATCTTTGTGAATACAGGGGACTGGTTGCTTGCCTCGCTATTTTTTGTATTGGGGCGTATCGGCTTTGGAGGCGCAAATGTCTTTTATGATGCCTTATTACCACATGTTGCAAAAGAAGAAGATCAAGATTGGGTATCCACGCGGGGTTATGCGTTTGGCTACCTCGGCGGTGGGATTCTGTTGGCGATTAATGTCGTCATGTTCCTGTATATCCCTGATACGATATTTGAGAATGCAGGGATTCGTCTATCGTTTTTGAGTGTCGCTATCTGGTGGGCAATATTTTCATTGCCAATCTTGCGTCAAATCCCTGAACCGCCGTCGGCTACCGCAACCCTTCAAGCAGGGCAAACTGTCATCGGTGTGAGTATTGGTAGACTCCGTGATACATTCAGCAATATGCGGAAATATAGCGAACTCTTCAAGTATTTATTAGCATTCCTGATTTACAACGATGCCATCGGTACAATTATTGGTGTTGCGGCAATTTATGGTGCAGAATTAGGATTCGGCTTAGTCGAGTTGGTGCTGGCATTGTTAATGGTGCAATTTGTTGGGATTCCATTTAGTATCATCTTCGGCAATTTACCCGCCACCGATAACAAGCGCGCCCCACTCTATCTCGCATTTATTCTATTTAATGTCATTGCTCTACCTATCGCAGGTGTTGCACTCGCCAATATTTTGCCACTTGAGGTATCAGGCGCACAACCTACTCCCTATATTACCGAGGCTGAATTCGTCGGTGAAGGGATTTATCGCTATGATGATGAGGCATTAACTGCAACAGGAGCATGGGATGAACTTCTGATTTCGGGAGATGATTTAGTTGGCGAGGGAGTCATGGGGAGTTTAACAACATTGCTGACAGGTCGTCCCGATGATGTCATGTATGTCGCCACAGAGGAAGCTAACGCAAATTATCGCTTCACATTTAATGGACAAAACTTGATTCTGACCTACCGCATCAGCCCTGACGGTGGTGTGATTGGGGTCAATGTTGACGATGTACCTTTAACGATAACAGAAGCCGATGCTGACGGAAACGACATCACCATACCCTTAACAATTGATACCTATAACCTCACCACGCGCTATGATGAAAGGGTCACACTAGAATTACCCTCAGCTGGGAATCAAACTGTTGAAATCATCAATATTTCGGATCAAGTAGATACTGCACAAGGTAACCTCATCGCTTTTACAACACTTGAAGTCCAAGTCCCTATTCGTCAAAGTAGCCTCCCAACAATTATCGGCATACTGATTGGCATTCAAATTGTAGGGTTGATCTTTGCGATGGTCTTCCAACGATACTTTATCGGATTAGCAAATTGGCTTGATACACGGCGCAGTATTTTGTTCGCACTAGCTGTTTATTCAATTGTTGCGGGTTGGGGATTTATTCTTAACACAACTGTGGAATTCTGGTTATTGGCATGGATGGTGGCGATGGTTCAAGGCGGGAGTCAAGCACTTAGTCGAAGTCTCTATTCCAGCATGTGTCCATTAGCAGAAAGTGGTGAATTCTTCGGTTTCTATAGCATTATGGAAAAATTCGCATCCATCATCGGACCGCTGTTGTTTGCCTTTGCGGGGATTGTACTCGGTAGCAGTCGTCCCGCTATCCTCAGCCTGATCGCATTATTCCTGATCGGTGGCTATTTGTTAACTCGTGTTGACATCGAAAAAGGTCAACGGACTGCCCGTGAAGAAGATGCAAAACACGGGATAGAACACACTAGCTAACGGAATTTCTAATATGTGCCAGAATGTGATAAGTTCGTCACTTTCTGGCAATCACAATCGGTTGATAGTAGCCACTTTCATCAGGCATCAACCACTGTATTTCACCTAAGCCAACTTGAACGAGTGCATCTGATAACTGGTCACGACGAAGCGCGCGATACTCGGAGGGGAAACATTGGGTTGTTATCGACTCACCGACATGATGTGTGATATACATATTGAGCCGATACGACGACAAATCCCCTGCCCAATCCCATGTTTGGAAGATGATACGCCGTCCATCATTGGTATCATTCACATTCGGAGGGGTTGATTTGGGCGGATTTTTAATCAGCGCATCATAATCGCGAATGCTAATCATCAGCAGACCCTTGTCTTTTAGGTGCGTTGTCATTGTGCGGAGTGCCGTCAATAAATCGGTATCCGTCATAAAATGTGGTATAGCATTATCAAATGACACGACAACATCATATTGTGTTGGATGATCAGGTGATTTCAGCAAATCAGCAACCGCAAATGTAGGTGTAACCATCATATCGAATTCAGGACGATATTCTTCCGCTTTAGCAATCGCTTGTGAACTGATGTCTGTACCATGTATCGTCCACCCCTGTTCGGCTAATCCAAAAACTTGTGTACCAATGCCACAGGTACAATCATATAGCGTGTGATTATCAGGCAAAAATCCACGCGCTTTTAATATCCTATTGATGTTTTTTCCTTGCCGGCGAACTGACACATGCCAATCCGCGAAGATATACCGATAAGCATCAGCTAAATTATCATAAAATGTAGTGACAGAATCCCTCATCTTTAATCCTCACATGATAAAAATGATGATAAGTGTTATACAAAATTTTGCTAGAGACCAAAACAACTTATGCTTAAAGGGTTTTGATACATCAAGAAGCGTAACATATGCCCACTATACTACGTCAAGTATAAGAGAATTTATCTCATGTGAATTTCATTGTCTAATCACAATGTACCTACATAAACTCATTATGTTATAAGAAAATCTGAATCAATTTATCAATATAAAGGAAAATTTCTATGCTAACCGTCGGTCAACCTGCTCCTGATTTTGAACTCCAAAATCAAGATGGAAACACTGTCAAACTCAGTGATTATCGTGGCAAAAATGTGATTATGTTCGCCTTCCCCAAAGCCGATACAGGAGGATGCAATATCCAAGCATGTGCATTTCGCGATACCTTCCCACAAATCGAATCTCATAATGCCGTGATACTTGGGATTAGTTCTGATACGGAAGAAGATTTAGCATCTTGGAAAGTGCTGAAGAATCTGAATTATGACCTGTTGTCGGATGTTCATCACGAAGTCCTTGAACCATGGGGTGCGTGGGGAATCGATCTCAAAGTGATAAAAGTTGGGATAATGGCAACCCGCTCCTATTGGGTCATTGATGAGAATGGAATACTCGTTGATCAGCAAATTGGGGTCAAGCCCGAAGAAAGTGTCGAGAAAGCTCTTGCGGCAGTCGAAAATTTAGCGTCAGCATAATAAATTAGGGTTACATGTGTCGTAAGAGTCAATGTATCATACAACGATATATTGGCTCTTTTTGATTTGAAAGGTGTTTCATGAAATTGATACTGGTTGGTTTTGGGGTAGTCGGACAAGGTTTTGCTGAAATCATGCTCAATAAAGCAGATGAGCTACAACAAAAACGCGACTTTTCGGCTCAAGTTGTCGGTATTATTACTGGTTCAAAAGGGACATTGTATCATCCCGCAGGATTGGATTTATCAGCCTTACTCGATGCAACAAAAGCAGGCTCATTTGAGGGCTATCCTGATAGTGACGATCTTAAACGCAATTGGGATGCTATCGAAATGATTGCCAATGGCGATGCTGATGTCGTGGTTGAAATGAGTCCGACTAATTTAGACACAGCACAACCCGCACTCACCTATTGTCATACCGCGCTCGATAACGATAAACACCTTATATTGGCGAACAAAGGACCTGTCGCACTGGCTTATAACGAGCTCAATACCAAAGCAACTGAAAACAATTTGCATATGCGCTATGAAGCCACTGTCATGGCAGGCACACCGACAATGCAACTAGCAGAAGATGCACTTGGTGGTTGTACCATTAGTGAGGCGCGTGGGATTCTTAATGGCACAACTAATTATATCCTGACGCAAATGGAAAACGGCATGGAATATAGTGACGCACTCGCAAAAGCTCAGGAATTGGGTTATGCCGAAACCGACCCATCAGGTGATGTCGAAGGTTGGGATGCGGCAGGTAAAGTCCTGATTCTATCCAATGCCCTATTTGGTACGTCGCCGACCATGCAAGATTTAGATGTGGAAGGCATTACACAAATCACCGCCGATGACATCAAAGATGCACAAGCCAACCAACAACGCTATAAACTAATCGCATCAGCAACCCCTAACGGCGGAAGTGTAAAACCGATGCGTCTACCCATTACCGATCCGCTTGCGAGTGTGGGAGGTGCAACCAACGCCATCACCCTAAAAACAGATTTAATGGGTGACATTACGCTGATTGGAGCTGGCGCTGGTAAACTAGAAACAGGTTATGCAATTTTGGCAGATTTGCTAGCAATTGATCGTGAAATCAGTTAATTTTTACGAGAATGATCATTAAACGTCAATACTTTAGCATGATTTTATGGTTTAATATTAGGTATGTGTAATGAAACTCTGTGATCGTGTGAGGTAATATGATAAAAGGAACAGTTCTTGTCGTTGAAGACGACATCCATCTCTTATCTGGTATTCGAGAGATTTTGGAACTAGGCGACTATAATGTATGGACAGCCCAAAATGGTTTACAGGGTTTAGAAAAACTGGAAGCGGCAGAAGCTACCCCCGATGTAATCGTATCAGATATTATGATGCCACATATGGATGGGTTTAGCTTCTTAACCGAAGTCCGCGAGAAAGATCGATGGGTCAATATCCCCTTCATCTTCTTAACCGCAAAAGGCGAAAAATCTGACGTACAACGAGGTAATCTTCTGGGTGCAGATGTTTATCTCAAAAAACCATTTGATGCTGAAGATTTGCTTATTGCTGTCAATTCACGTTTAAAACGCTTTCAAGATATGGAACGTGTACACGACGATACAATCTCCCAAATTAAACGCCGTATTCTAATTACACTTAATCATGAATTGCGTACCCCACTGACCTTAGTGGTAGCATATGCTGATTTGCTCAAAGACTTCGATCCCGATAACATGACTGATAATGAGCTAATCACATTCTTACGTGGTGTAAATTCAGGAGCAACCCGTCTACGTCGCCTTATCGAGAACTTTATTTTACTGGTCGAAATCGAAGAAGGTGATGCCGCCAAGACCTATGTTTGGCGCAAATACCCCATTGAAAGCCTTAAAGATATTGTAGTTGATGCCTGCCGCCAAATCTTAGAACAAGATGCGAATAAGATTACGATTACGTGTCAAGAAAATTTACCCTCAGTCATAGCTGATCGTGAATTTTTGACGATTATCGTGCGCGAGTTAGTCGATAATGCTGTGAAGTTCTCTGGGAATAAAGACGGCATTTCTGTTGATATTGTTCATGTCGAGGATCAGATTCAAATTACAGTAGCCGATAGTGGCACACGCAGAATCCCTGAAGGAGACATCGAAAAAATTTGGGATGCCTTCTATCAGATCAACCGCGAACAGTATGAAGATCAAGGTTCTGGTTCTGGGTTAGCGATTGTTCATGGATTAGTCAATATTCATGGTGGTAGCCGCAACATTGTTAGCACTGACAACGGGACGACCGTTACCATTAGAATACCTCTAGCTCCCCCAAAAGAATCCGAAACCTAAGACAGATACAAATATCCTAGAAAATCATAGAACCTATTACATCTAACCATGTGACAGGTTCTTTCGATATTCTAGAATCACCTCCAATAATAATAAAACGTGAAACTAATACGTAAAAATCACGTAAAAGTGTATAATAAAAACAATGATGATTTTGAAAAGTATACTGGCTCTATGCTATACTGAAACAATACTGTTTTACTCAGTTTATTAGGTCAGTGAGGGGATAATCCAAACATGCCATCAATTATACAAAAAGTCCAAACTCTATTTAGCGCAAATATGCACGGAATGATTGACCGTGCGTTGGAAACCAACTCGCTGAAGGTGATGGACGAATACATCCGTCAAGTAGAGCGCAATCTGGAAGCCTTAGAAGATTCTGCGGCAACTGTTGGCGGGAGTGTCCGTACACTCAAGCGCAAATACGAAGAATTTTCTAATCAGGCAGATAAACTGGATCGTGACATCGACACCTTGATTATGCGTGGTAAAGATGATCTCGCTGCGAGAGCGCAAGCTGAACTCAATACCAAGCAAGAACTAGCTCAAGATTATTATGAGCAGTATCAATCCCAAGAAGAACAATATCAAGGCATGTTGGGAATGCGGATGAAGCTCGAAGCTCGCCTCACAACCATCAAACAAGAGCGTGAGAAGATGCGTTCCTTGCTCGAATTGGCAGAAACCAAGAAGGTCATGACCAAGACGCTTAAGAGCATCGATAAATTGGATACTACCGGCGATCAAGAAATTGACAGCTTGCTCGATTCCATCTATTCACAAATCGACCAAGAAGACGCTCGTGCAGACCTTGCTAGCCGTCGCTTGACCGACCAGATCGAAGATACAGTTGGTATTGGTCAAGTTGAATTACAATTGGAAGAACGTAAACAACGGTTGCTCGGCAAAGACTAACGTCCGAAAGTTCTCTGGAAGTTTAGGGAGTAGCGATATCTGCTCCCGACATCATTTCATATCTTTCGTGGCTTAAGTAGTATGCTCTTCCCTAAAAGGGTCTGTGTTTATAGACTCTATTGGATGGTATAACAACTGAACAGCGCATACAATCATAGCAACAAAATACGTGCCTCCAACGTATTATAAGTAGAAACAAATAGAATCGGGTTAACTATGGCAGAAAATGACAACGCACGGCAAAAGGTATTTGGCGCACTCTTAACCAATGCGCTATTACGATGGGAAAGCCTTGTAACCATTATGGTGACAGCTATCTTGTTTCTGTTTGTACAAGATGTCAACATCCCGATTATAGAATGGCAGCCGTGGTTCTGGTTGGTACTCGGTGGCTTGGCAGAAACAGCGTTAGTCGCCTCGATATTAACAGATTCCGAAGCAACTGAAGAAGCACTAGCTGAAGATTTTGAACGTCAGTACGACATACGGCATATCAATAACCGTGTCTCCCGTGAACGCTTACGGGATGCGTTTGAATATCGCCGTAATATGCTCAAATTGGTTGATCGTAGTAAAGGCTCGATGAAGACACGCCTACGAACATTGGTCAATGATGTCAGCGACTGGATTACACATATGTATAATCTAGCCGAACATATTGATTTGTTCGAGAGTAACGACTTAGTTGCGCGTGATCGTCAGCAAGTCCCCCAACAAATCGAAAAAGTGAAGATCCGTATTCAACATGAATCTGATGAACGGGTTATCATGGATTTGGAACGTCAACTCAGTCAGTTACAGCAACAACACATGAACCTTGAAGCAACGGTTAGCAATATTAAACGTGCCGAGATTCAACTCGAAAGCACACTGTCCTCATTAGGGACTGTCTACGCACAGATGTCATTATTAGGTACAAAAGATACGGATAGTGCTAAAGGGCAACGCCTGAGTATTGAGGTTAAAGACGAAATCGACAAACTACAGGACACCATCGACGCGATGGATGAAGTTCAGATGCAGAGTTTGCGCTTCCAATAAGCCAACAAATAAATATAAATGATAGAAGAGCGTGTCTTGTAAGACGCGCTTTTTTGATTCTCATATTACCTGAAACGTTTAATATGACGTTCATCACATATCATATAGATGTGCATATGACGAACCGATGACATTTGTCACATGTAGGATTTTTGGCTTTATAGGATACTGTAAATAGATAAATACACACGTACACAGATTACCGATAACACCAAAACATTCTTAGAATAGATTTACAAACCGCCTTCTCCACACAAGGCGGTTTTTCACGTTAAGCTAATCATCAAAAGATTCTTTTGACTTGCGCTTTTGTTTTCCGCGTAATTCATCCAACCGTTGTATAAACTTAGGGGTCTCACGATTTACGTTAATCGTATCTTCCAATAGATTGACAAGCGTCGAGGCGATAATGACTAAGGTAAGATAGATAAAGGCGACAACTGCATATGTTTCAACATAGCGGAAAGATCGCCCTGATGCCGTTTTTGCAACTTGTGTAACATCGCGGACACCGAGAAATGCCAGCAGAGAAGAATCTTTTATCATGGCAACAAAATCATTACCAAGTGGTGGTAATACATTACGGAATGCTTGTGGCAAGACGATGTAGCGCATGGTTTGTAAATACGTCATCCCAACAGAATACGCGGCTTCGATCTGCCCTTTGTGGATAGATTGTATACCTGCCCGAATCGTTTCGGACATATATGCACCATAAGTGACAGCCAATGCTACAATTGCCGTTGGAGCAGAACTACCACGCCATTCTAAGTCCGAAAAATCAGGATTATTAAAGGTGACTCGCAATCCCTCAATCAGCGTGCTATTAATAAATTCACGCAACAATGGCACAAGAATAAATGCTGTAACCAGTAAAACAATCAACACTGGTAAACCACGCATGATATTGACGTAGATAGTACAAAGATTATAGACAATCGTTTGTAAGACTCTTTTAGCCGTTTTGCTAAATGTTTCTTTAGTTTGTGGCGGCTCAGGTGGGCTAGAACGAATGATACCAACAAATACAGCAATACTTAATGCCAGTAAATATGCCGTAATACTGACAAATAACGTTGTACTGATGCCTTCTTTTAATTGGTCGAAAATACCCGAATAAATGGGATCAGTAATAATGCTGATACCGAGCAGAATACCCATAATAACAAGAAATATCAGCCAATATGGCGTGGTATATAACCGACCCAAGCGCATCGCCCGCCCACGCGATTCTGCAATAACTTCGTCTAAGTCTGGCTCAAGATTTTGATGAGGGGGGGCTGTAGACATAAAATTTCCTTTTAATAATCATTCGTTCCGGTAAGTATAACTCATATTTTAAATCCCTCTCTATATCTTCACACAGAGAGGGATTTATTATTGTTATACCATGTTTAAAAGCAACAAAACGTGGTTATGAGAATAGAGACTATTCTTCTTCTGTTGCGCCAACAAGACCCCATTTTTGATGGATTTCGATTAGTGTTCCGTCAGCTTCCATCATGGCAAGAGCTGTATTGAACGGTTCAACCAAATCTGAACCAATTGGGAAGATAAAACCGAGTTCTTCTGAGATGATTGAACCGGGGAGGAAATCAAGTTGATCAGCATTTACACCAACATACCCTTGTCCTGCAACATCATCCATCACAACCGCATCAACATCACCAGAGATCAAGGCTTGGATTGCAAAGCCGAAGCTATCGTATCCAACAATTCGTTCTTCACCAACAAGTTCAACTGCCGCTTCGTAATTGGTGGTCGCAATTTGAACACCAACTGTTCCTTCACTCGCCGCAAATTCTTCGATCGTGGCAAAACGATCTTCACCCAATTTAATCAAAACACGTTGTTCTGTGCTGATGTAACCATTTGAGAAATCAACTAATTCTTTACGTTCGTCTTTGATGGTAATCCCATCTGCCGCCATATCGAATTCGCCATTTTGGACAGCAACAATCATGCCTTCCCAACCAGCTTCGATATATTCTGGGGTACAATTCAGCAGTCCACAGATATGATTAACCGCATCATAATCCCAACCTTCGGCTTCACCTGTTTCTTCATTGATGAAGTTAAATGGTGTATAAGCATTTTCGACTGCAACAGTGACTACACGACCTTCAAGATCAGGTAATGTCATGGCAACGAGACCCCATTTTTGATGGATTTCTGTCAATGTGCCATCTGCTTCCATTGCTTCGAGAGCCAAATTGAACGGTTCAACTAATTCAGATCCGATTGGGAAGATAAAACCGAGTTCTTCAGAGATAATTGAACCGGGCAAGAAATCGAGTTCCTCAGCATTTACGCCAACATACCCTTGACCAGCAACATCATCCATCACAACCGCATCAACATCACCAGAGATCAAGGCTTGGATTGCAAA
>Ga0070728_10006910_pt1 | contig 10556 bp, 6 predicted proteins | sample tdDd471_FD_66723 | JGI IMG/M metagenome (GOLD analysis project Ga0070728, IMG submission 66723) | Marine sediment microbial communities from the Atlantic coast under amendment with organic carbon and nitrate - tdDd47.1 | ecosystem: Environmental > Aquatic > Marine > Coastal > Sediment | place...
GGCGCGGATCTCTTCGAGCGGATAGAGCGTGCCGATCTCGGTCGACTGGGTGACGCTGACCGCCACCGGCCGTCCGTGGTGGACCGAGCCTTCGGGATAGAGCGACAGCGCCTCGGCCAGCGTGTCGGCGGAGAACCGGCCCAGGCGCCCGGGAAGCCGGACGACCTTGTTGCCGGCGGTCTGGAATTCGGTGGCGTTGCATTCGTCGGCAGCCAGATGGCTGTCGCAGAACGCCATGATCGCCCCGCCCGGCCGCGCGACGGCCGCGAGCGCCAGCGAGTTCGCCGCCGTGCCGGTGCCGACGAAGAAGGCTTCCAGGTCGGTTTCGAACAGCTCCCTGAACCGCTCCACGGTCCGCGCCGTCGCCGAATCGCCGCTATAGGACGGCGCGACCCCGGCGCCCGCCTCGCCCAGTGCCGCCGAAATCTCCGGCGAGACGCCGGCCCAGTTGTCGCTCGCGAAATTCATCGGTTCCCCATGCTTCCCTGCCATTGAGCGCGCGAGCATATTCGGATATCGCCGACAGCAAAACCCATTGGCACACCCCTTCGAGGCGACGCGTCGGGAAAGGCCGTCATGAGCGACGCATACGAGATCAGACAGGCCGGCCCCGGCGACGCGCGAGCCATCCGGGCGCTCACCCGCGAAGCCTACGCGAAATGGGTGCCGCTGATCGGCCGCGAGCCGCTGCCGATGTCGGCCGATTACGAGGAGGCGCTGAAGAGCCACCGTTTCGACCTGATGTTCGACGCGGGCGAGCTGATCGCGCTGATCGAGACCATCCCCCACCCCGACCATCTGCTCATCGAGAATGTCGCGGTGTCGCCCGCCCGTCAGGGCGAAGGCCTCGGCCGCCTTCTGATCGACGGCGTCGAGCGCCTCGCAGTCGCGCTCGGGCATGCCGAGATCCGGCTCTATACCAACAAGCTTTTCGCGGCGAATCTGACCTTCTACGACAAGCTCGGCTATCGGGTGGCGCACGAGGAGGAGTACAGGGGCGGTGTCGTGGTTCACATGGCCAAGGCGCTTTCAGAGCCGGATCCGGTCTCCTGAGACCGGGCCGAAAGCCCGGCTTTCCGAGCCTTTCGACGGTCCCGATGCATTCCGGACTTGCCCGTTCGGGAGAAGTCTGGCATTTTTTCCGGCGAATAGGTCAGGAATGCTGTCCAAATTCTGGACGCATCCGGTGAAATCCGGTATTCTGCCACGCCGTACCGTCGGGCCGACGGAAATGCGGCGCAAGGCTTGACGGTCGGGACCCGTGCCGAACGGCATCACCTCGCACAAGCTTTTGGCGCCGGGCCTGGGGGTTGGCGAAACCCGCCACACGGGCGTGCCGATACGAATCGAGCACGCCCTTTTCGACAGAGCCGAGGCGCTGAGCCTGTCTCGACGCTCGAGCCGCACGATGAACGTGCGACCCGAACGGCACCGGGGCGACCCCCAGGGCGACGGTGGTGCAACGGCGGGTCGTAAGAGAACGAAGGGGGTCGGTATGACGATCGAAAACCGTATCGGATCTTTTTCCGGCGAGGGATCGCCCGTGACCAAATGCACCCCCGATGTATCCCGCTCCAATGTGGACGAAGCGGCCCGGCGCGGCCTCTATCAGCCGACCCGCGAGCACGACGCCTGCGGCGTCGGCTTCATCGCCAACATGAAGGGCCGCAAGTCGCACCAGATCGTCCGCGACGGCCTGCAGATCCTCGAGAACCTGACCCATCGCGGCGCGGTCGGCGCCGATCCGCTGGTCGGCGACGGCGCCGGCATGATCCTGCAGATCCCGCACGAGTTCCTGGCCGAATACTGGGCCGGCAACGGCGTCGCCCTGCCGCCGCCGGGAGACTATGCGGTCGGCCAGCTCTTCCTGCCGCAGGACGCGGAGCTGAAGGCGCATTGCGAACGCATCGTCGAAACGGCGATCGCCGACGAAGGCCTGACCCTGATCGGCTGGCGCGACGTGCCGGTGAACAATTCCTGCCTCTCGACCGCGGTCCTCGACGCCGAGCCGGTCCACCGCCAGGTCTTCGTCGGCAAGGGCGAAGCCATGGACGACCAGGACGTCTTCGAGCGCCGGCTCTACATCCTGCGCAAGGTGATCTCCAACACCACCTTCCGCGAGACCGACGGCCGCGACAACGGCTTCTATCCCGTCTCCCTGTCGAGCCGCACGATCGTCTACAAGGGCATGTTCCTCGCCTACCAGCTCGGCGCCTATTTCAAGGACCTGACCGACGAGCGGGTGACCTCGGCGCTCGCCCTCGTCCACCAGCGCTTCTCGACCAACACCTTCCCCTCGTGGAAGCTCGCCCATCCCTACCGGATGGTCGCCCATAACGGCGAGATCAACACCCTGCGCGGCAACGTCAACTGGATGGCGGCGCGCCAGGCCTCGGTGGAATCCGAGCTCTACGGCGACGACATCTCCAAGCTCTGGCCGATCTCCTACGAGGGCCAGTCCGACACCGCCTGTTTCGACAACGCGCTCGAATTCCTCACCCTCGGCGGCTATTCGCTGCCGCACGCGGTGATGATGCTGATCCCGGAGGCCTGGGCCGGCAACCGGCTGATGGATCTCGACCGCCAGGCCTTCTACGAGTACCACGCCGCGCTGATGGAGCCGTGGGACGGCCCGGCGGCGGTGACCTTCACCAACGGCCTGCAGATCGGCGCGACGCTGGACCGCAACGGCCTGCGCCCGGCCCGCTATCTCGTCACCGACGACGACCGGGTGATCATGGCCTCGGAATCCGGCGTCCTGCCGGTCGACGAGGCGAGCGTGGTGCGGAAGTGGCGGCTGCAGCCGGGCAAGATGCTGCTCATCGACCTCGAGAAGGGCCGCATCGTCTCCGACGACGAGATCAAGTCGGAACTGTCGCGCGCCAATCCCTACCGGGAATGGCTGTCGACGACCCAGATCGTGCTCGAGGACCTGCCGCCGGTGGGCGGCCGGGCGCCGCACACCAACGAGAGCCTGCTCGATCGCCAGCAGGCCTTCGGCTATTCCCAGGAAGACCTCAAGCTCCTGATGACGCCGATGGCCACCACCGGCCAGGAGGCGATCGGCTCGATGGGAACCGACACGCCGATCTCGGCCCTGTCGGACCGGCCGAACCTGCTCTACACCTATTTCAAGCAGAACTTCGCCCAAGTCACCAACCCGCCGATCGACCCGATCCGCGAGGAACTGGTGATGAGCCTGGTCTCGTTCATCGGCCCGCGCCCGAACCTGTTCGACCTCAAGGGCCTGTCGACCCACAAGCGCCTCGAGGTGCGCCAGCCGATCCTCACCAACGAGGACCTGGAGAAAATCCGCGCCATCGGCGACATAGCCGACAACCAGTTCATGACCCGCACCCTCGACATCACCTATCGCGCCGATCGCGGCGCGGACGGCATGCAGGGCGCCATCGACCGGCTGTGCGAACGCGCCGAGCGGGCGGTCGGCGAGGGCTACAACATCATCATCCTCTCCGACCGGCTGGTGCGCCGCGACCGGGTGCCGATTCCGGCGCTGCTGGCGACCGCCGCCGTGCATCATCATCTCATCCGCAAGGGGCTGAGGACCTCGGTCGGCCTGGTGGTTGAGACGGGAGAGGCGCGCGAGGTGCACCATTTCTGCGTGCTCGCCGGCTACGGCGCGGAAGCGATCAACCCCTATCTCGCCTTCGAGAGCCTCGCCCACATGCACGCCCACGGCCTGTTCCCCGAGGAGGTGGATTCCTTCGAGGTTGTCGAGCGCTACATCAAGTCGATCGACAAGGGCATCCTCAAGGTGATGTCGAAGATGGGCATCTCCACCTACCAGTCCTATTGCGGCGCGCAGATCTTCGACGCGATCGGGCTCAACAGCCGCTTCGTCGACAAGTTCTTCTTCGGCACCGCCACCACCATCGAGGGCGTCGGCCTCGAGGAGGTCGCCACCGAGACCTTCCAGCGCCACCGGCAGGCCTTCGGCGACGCGCCGGTGCTGCGCAGTTCGCTCGACGTCGGCGGCGACTACGCCTACCGCATCCGCGGCGAGAGCCACATGTGGACGCCGGACAACGTCGCCCAGCTCCAGCACGCGGTGCGCACCGGGAATGCCGGCAACTATGCCGAATACGCCCGCATGGTGAACGAGGAGAACGGCCGCTTCACCATTCGTGGCCAGTTCCGCATCAAGTCGGCGATCGATACCGGCCGCCAGGCGATCCCGCTCGACGAGGTCGAGCCGGCGAAGGAGATCGTCAAGCGCTTCTCCACCGGCGCCATGTCCTTCGGCTCGATCAGCCGCGAGGCCCATACCACGCTGGCCAAGGCGATGAACGCCATCGGCGGCAAGTCGAACACCGGCGAGGGCGGCGAGGAGCGGCGACGGTTCAAGCCGCGCCGCGACGGCACGCCCAACCCGGAACGCTCGGCGATCAAGCAGGTCGCCTCCGGCCGCTTCGGCGTGACCACGGAGTATCTGGTCAATTCCGACATGATCCAGATCAAGATCGCGCAAGGGGCGAAGCCCGGCGAAGGCGGCCAGTTGCCCGGACACAAAGTGGACGCGGTGATCGCCAAGGTGCGCCATTCGACCCCCGGCGTCGGCCTGATCTCGCCGCCGCCGCATCACGACATCTATTCGATCGAGGATCTGGCGCAGCTCATCTACGACCTGAAGAACGCCAACCCGGCGGCCGACATCTCGGTCAAGCTGGTCTCGGAAGTGGGCGTCGGCACCGTCGCCGCCGGCGTCGCCAAGGCGCGCGCCGACCACATCACCATTTCCGGCTATGACGGCGGCACCGGCGCCAGCCCGCTGACCTCGATCAAGCATGCCGGCTCGCCCTGGGAGATCGGCCTCGCCGAGACCCATCAGACGCTGGTGCTCAACGGGCTGAGAAGCCGGGTCTGCATGCAGGTCGACGGCGGCCTGAGGACCGGCCGCGACGTGATCGTCGCCGCCCTTTTGGGCGCCGACGAGTTCGGCTTCTCGACCGCGCCGCTGATCGCGGCGGGCTGCCTGATGATGCGCAAGTGCCACCTCAACACCTGCCCGGTCGGCATCGCCACCCAGGACCCGGTGCTGCGCAAGCGCTTCCGCGGCACGCCCGAGCACGTCATCAACTTCTTCTTCTTCGTCGCCGAGGAGGCCCGCAAGCTGATGGCGGCGATGGGGTTCGCCACCGTCGACGAGATGATCGGCCGTTCCGACATGCTCGACAAGGAGGAGATGATCGCCCACTGGAAGGCCAAGGGGCTCGACTTCTCGCGCATCTTCTTCCAGCCCGAGGCGCCGCGCGAGGAGAGCCGCTGGACGGCCCGCCAGGACCATCCGATCCACGATATCCTCGACCGCGAGCTGATCGCAAAGGCCGAACCGGCGCTGGAGTCGCGCACCCCGGTGAGGATCGAGAGCGCCATCAAGAACCTCAACCGTTCCGCCGGCACCATGCTGTCGGGCGAGGTCGCCAGGCGCTACGGCCATCGCGGCCTTGGTGACGACACGATCGTGGTCGATCTTGAAGGCACAGCGGGGCAGAGCTTCGGCGCGTTCCTCGCCCGCGGCGTCACGCTCGATCTGACCGGCGACGCCAACGACTATGTCGGCAAGGGCCTGAGCGGCGGGCGCATCGTCGTCCGGCCGCCGGAAAATTCGCCCATCGATCCGGCCGCTTCGATCATCGTCGGCAACACGGTGCTCTATGGCGCGGTCGAGGGCGAGTGCTATTTCCGCGGCATCGCCGGCGAGCGATTCGCGGTGCGCAATTCCGGCGCCATCGCGGTGGTCGAAGGCGTCGGCGATCACGGCTGCGAATACATGACCGGCGGCATCGTCGTGGTGATCGGCCCGACCGGGCGCAACTTCGCCGCCGGCATGTCCGGCGGCGTCGCCTACGTGCTCGACGAGGATGGTACCTTCTCGTCCCGCTGCAACATGGCGATGGTGGAACTCGACCCGGTGGTCGAGGAGGACGACCTGCTCGAGAAGCTGCATCACCATGGCGGCGATCTCGAGCACAAGGGCCGGGTCGACGTCTCCACCGACATGACCCGCCACGACGACGAGCGCCTGCGGCAACTGGTACAGAACCACCTGCATTATACCGGGTCCGCCCGCGCCGCCGAAATGCTCGACAACTGGTCCGAGGTGCGCTCGAAATTCGTCAAGGTGATGCCGGTCGAATACCGCCGCGCCCTGCTCGACATGGAACGGGACCGGCTCGGCGTTGCCGCCACCGTCTGAAAGCCGTTATCGATTGGAAGTTTGAGGTTCGCCCATGGGAAAGGTCACCGGATTCCTGGAGATCGACCGCCAGGAACAGAAGTATCAGCCGGCGTCCGACCGTATCCGGCACTATCGGGAATTCACCCTGCCTCTGAGCGACGGCGAGCTCAAGCGTCAGGCCGCCCGCTGCATGGATTGCGGCATCCCCTATTGCCACGGCCCGACCGGCTGCCCGGTGAACAACCAGATTCCGGACTGGAACGACCTGGTCTATTCCGGCGACTGGGAGGAAGCCGCGCGCAACCTGCATTCGACCAACAACTTCCCCGAATTCACCGGCCGCGTCTGCCCCGCCCCTTGCGAGGAGGCGTGCACGCTGAACCTCGAGAACGCGCCCGTGTCGATCAAGGCGATCGAACAGGCGATCGCCGACAAGGCCTGGCAGATGGGCTGGATCCGGCCCGAACCGGCGGATGCGAAGACCGGCAAGAGCGTCGCCGTCATCGGCTCCGGCCCGGCCGGCATGGCGGGCGCACAGCAGCTCGCGCGAGCCGGCCACGAAGTGCATCTCTACGAGCGCGAACCCAAGGCCGGCGGCCTGCTGCGCTACGGCATCCCCGACTTCAAGATGGAGAAGCACCCGATCGACCGCCGCGTCGCCCAGATGGAGGCGGAAGGGGTGATCTTCCATTACGGCGTCGATGTCGGCGTCAACGTTTCTGCGAAGGAGATCGCCGACCGGCATGACGCGGTGCTGCTCGCCGCCGGCGCCGAGCGGCCGCGCGATCCCGGCCTCTCCGGCATGGATCTCGGCGGCTGCCATTACGCCATGCCCTACCTGGTGCAGCAGAACCGCCGCAACGGCGGCGAGGATGTCAGCCACGAGAGCCCGATCCTCGCCGGCGGCAAGCATGTGGTGGTGATCGGCGGCGGCGACACCGCCTCGGACTGCATCGGCACCGCCTTCCGCCAGGGGGCGCTGCAGGTCACCCAGCTCGATATCCGGCCGATGCCGCCGGTGCGCGAGGACAAGCAGACCATCTGGCCCTACTGGCCGACCAAGTTCCGCACCTCCTCGTCCCAGGCCGAGGGCGCCGAGCGCGAGTTCCAGGCGGCGACGCTGGAAGTGGTCGGCAACGAATACGACCATGTCGAGGCGGTGCTCTGCGCCCGGGTCGACGAGAAGCGCCAGCCGATCCCCGGCTCCGAATTCGAGATCCCGGCGGAACTGGTGCTGATCGCCATCGGCTTCGCCGGTCCGCTGCTCGACACCTTCGTCAAGGACCTGGGCACCGAGACTCACGGCGACGCCCGCTCGACGGTGGTCACCGCCAATACCGACGACTACCAGACCTCGATCCCGAAGGTGTTCGCCGCCGGCGACCTGCGCTACGGCCAGTCGCTGGTGGTCACCGCCATCCGCGAAGGCCGCCAGGCGGCGCGCTCGATCGACCTGTTCCTGATGGGCGAGTCGAACCTGCCGAGCTGAGCTCGACGATCGATTCCTACGGCATGGTCTCCGACAGCCGCCCACCGAGCCGCAGCGGGGCGATGCGGGTCGCCAGACCGGTGTCGTCGTCGGTTTCCACATAGACGCCGCAGACCGTCGCCGCGCCGCTAGCGGGGCCGAACCGGTTCGAGGGGATCTTGGTCAGGAACCGGTTGAGCGGCTCCTCCTTGTCCATGCCGATCACCGAATCGTAGTCGCCGCACATGCCGGCGTCGGTCAGATAGGCGGTGCCGCCGGGCAGGATCTGGTGGTCGGCGGTCGGCACGTGGGTGTGGGTGCCGACCACGAGGCTCGCCCGTCCGTCGCAGAAATGGCCGATCGCCTGCTTCTCGCTGGTCGCCTCGCAATGCACGTCGACGATCACCGCGTCGGCGGCCTCGCCAAGCGGGCAGCCGTCGAGCACCTCCTCCAGCGCCGTGAACGGATCGCCGAGCTGCTGCATGAACACGTTGCCCATGACATTGACCACCAGCACCCGCGCGCCGTTGCGGGCGATGTAGAGATTGGAGCCGCGCCCCGGGGTGCCCGGCGGATAGTTGACCGGTCGCAGCATCCGGTCCTGCCGTTCGATGAACACCAGCGCCTCGCGCTGGTCCCAGACATGGTTGCCGGTGGTGACCACGTCGGCGCCGGCGTCGAGCACCTCCTGGCAGATCGCCTCGGTGATGCCGAAACCGCCGGCGGCGTTCTCGCCGTTGACGACGACGAAGTCGAGCACCAGGTCGTCGACCAGCCCCGGAAGCCGCGAGATCGCGGCGGTGCGGCCGGCGCGGCCGACGAGATCGCCCAGAAACAGGATCTTCATGCGATGGCTGTCCCCTCGCGACCACCGCGAATATCGAGCACGCCCTTTTCGGTGACGATGAAGTCGAGCGGCACGTCGTGGGCTTCGACCGGCACTTCGTCCGCCTCCTGCACCGCATAGGCGAGCCCGATCTTCAGCACGGGACCGGTCTTCTCGAGCCGCGCGAAGGCGGCGTCGTAGTAGCCCGCGCCATAGCCGATGCGGTTGCCGGCGGCGTCGAACACGGCGAGCGGGACCAGCAGCACTTCCGGGTTCATCACCGGCGCCTCCGGGCCCGGCCCATAAGTGCCGAAGCCGCATTCGACCAGCCGCGAGCCCTCGGACCAAAGTCGGAATTCGATCGCCCGCCGGCCGACGATTACGGGCAGCACGATGCTGTGCCCGCGCGTCCGCAGCGCCTCGAGCGCCGGGCGCGGGTCGATCTCGCTGTGGATGGGTAGGAAGCCGGAGACCACCGCGTCGGCCGGCATGTCGAATTCCATCACCCGGTCGCGGACGAAGCGGGCAGCATGCTCGCGCGCCTCGTCGGAAAGCTCGCCGCGCCGCGCCAATGCCGCTTCCCGCTGCGCCTTCTTCCTGTCGCGCGCGTCGATGGATCCGGTCCTCAAATCGTCAAAGTCCGCAATCGAAATGCGGTGAAGCCGCCATGGCCGTCGACAAATCGGATCCCGGGAAACCTACACTGTAGGTGGGCGCCGTATGAAAGGACCCACGGGTCCAACCAGGGACAGCTCCCTAAGGATTCGATAAGGCCCCGAGAAATAATCGTCTAACGGGCCGGGCAGCGACACCGAACCGAGATATAGGCCGGCGATTCCGACAATGCCAGTGCGAAATGCGCATCCCCCGCGCGACAATGCCGAGGGCCGGCGAAACGGATCTGGCTTTCGTCGGGCATGGCGGCGCGCCGTCCCGGCCATGGTCCCCGCCTCCAGGCCGAGGCGGCCGCGCGCGCTTTGCGATTTGATCGAGGCATGCGTCGACATCGACCCCTGCGATGGGCATAAAGGGTGTCGGAATCCGGCGTCGGGGGTTCTTCCGACCGGTCCGCTTCGTTCAGACGGATCCGGTTCATTGCAACCGAAAAACGAAAAGGGACAAGGTGACCCCTGAATCGGATCTGATTTTCATCATCGGCCGGCAAAGAAGCGGAACGACCGTCCTTCGAAAGCTTCTCCACCAGCATGGCGCGGTGGATTGCGGCGAGATCTTTCATGGCGATTTCACGCGCGAAGGAAACTTCTACGCCTATCTGCTGGAGCGAATAGAGACCGAGCCGTCCCTGGTCCACCCGCATCGCCATGCGCAGGTCTTCGCGGAGTATGTCGAAAAGCTGCGCGCCGATGCAAACGGCGCAAAGATCGCCATGGACGTGAAATACTTCGCCTTGCACCTGATCCCGTTGCCGAAAATCGGCATCGATACGATTCCGTTCATCCTGCGCTTCATACGCAGGCAGCAGGCCAGCGTCCTGCACCTCATCCGCCGGAACAAGCTGAGGGTTCTGGTGTCCGCCAAGCTTTCGCGGGAAACCGACCACTGGGAACAGGAAAGGCAGGACGGACCGTTCGAGAACAAGCCGAAAATCTCGATCCATCCGAAGCAGGCGATTCGCAAGATCGCCAATATGCAGGAAAAGGACGAGATGGTCGAAAAACTGCTCGCCAACATGCCCAATTGTTCGCGGATCTATTACGAGAACATGTTTTCGCCGGACGGAAACTTCAGCGAGGAAACGCTGAAGATCGTCAAGCCGATCATGGGCCTCGATGCGACGTCGAATGTTCCCGAGCATATCCGGATGAACCCGGAACCGCTCGAAATGCTGGTCGAAAACTACGCGGATATTCGCCGCGAACTCATGAACTCGTCCTACCGCTGGATGCTTGAGGAAGACGGAGCCGGGACCTAGAGCGTTTCCGGTCAATATTGAATCATTTGACCGGTTTTCCAGGCTTGCCGAGTGCTATTGCGGACCGCGTGGTGGCCTTGATGGCCATGAGCGGGTCGCAATGGTGCCCATGGGGATTTTCTGGAGGCCT
>Ga0070728_10006912_pt1 | contig 10553 bp, 11 predicted proteins | sample tdDd471_FD_66723 | JGI IMG/M metagenome (GOLD analysis project Ga0070728, IMG submission 66723) | Marine sediment microbial communities from the Atlantic coast under amendment with organic carbon and nitrate - tdDd47.1 | ecosystem: Environmental > Aquatic > Marine > Coastal > Sediment | place...
CACTAATGAGCCTATTTCTAGCTCAGGTAAGCATGAGGCAACAAACAAGAAGCTTTTCACTCAATTTTGAGTGAAAATAATCTCCCGGAGTATCAATCGCGGGATTTTGATTATTTATTCGATTTTTGGATGGGTTGTGCAACAGCTACGTCTGTTAGGAATCTGTCTTTATGGCGTTAAAAACATACTTCTTCCTTGGACTAAATTCAACTATTAGCTTGTCGTTAGCCTGCAGTTCAGATGCAGAAATATCATATGCATCAAGTTCCAATTCAGATATTTCAATTCCGTTACTAAGTATGAATTCTTTAAACGAGTGTTTTTTGTTTACCTTGGAAATGGTGATTTCCGTTTTTTGTTTAATTCCCCCATTGATATCTGAATTAAGTTGAGCTACCCATTTCCATGTTATTTGATAGTTAATATAAATTGACACAATTAACGCAAGCAAGCTACCAAAAAACAATCCACCATGATTTAGGTAGATTCCTGCTGTTAGCCCACCAAATATTAGAATCAATTGAAAGGCTAATCTTTTCCAAAATGATTTTTTTAGAAAGTTGAGACGTTCCTGAAGTTCAACAATTTCGTCAGAATTAAGTTTGGATTCCATTTTCTAGGGCATGATTCCTAACGGTAAGATGTATGAGTAGTGGCAGGTTGCGTGGTAATTTCCTGTCAAACCGCTACGCAGTTTGAGCGGGATAAGAACCTTAATATTTAGCACATCTTCTGCCATTACTTATACAAAATGTTGTGCATAGTTTTTATTTATCTTATTTATCTGACAACTCTTAACATTTAAATCATTGTCCACTATCAATGACATTGACATTGACACTAAAATTTCAGTTTCTGCAAGCATTACCCATTTATTCCAATCAGAATCTTGAATGGAAATATGTTTGGTATCTTCCATTGACCAATATTCACTTTTTTCTATAAAAAAATCTATCATTGTATTTACGTCAAATTCAACATCTACTAAGAAATCAGTTGCATTCAGTTTTTTTACTGAAATAATTTTTTCTTCAAAATCGTCGTAAATACTGTTTACAGTCGGTTCGCTTGAGTCATATTCACGTTCTTCATCACTTTCGAATAATTCAGAACCAACATATTTATCAAATAAATAATCAGTTATTACCGTATGTAAATCAAAATTCCAAAGCTCTTTTTGTTTTAATTTCTTTTCGAAGCTTTCAGATTGAGCAAAGAATAACTTAGTCTGTTTGTCATTAAACTCACTCAAACTTGGATATACAATTATAGATTTCGAATCATAATCTTCATTTTCCAATTCAGATACCAAATCCGGATGTAATTCATATTCACTGGTTGCAAAATCTTTGTAATTATTTGAAATAAACACAAGTTCAGGTTGAGAAACAGCACTCTCACTGTCAGTTAATAATTCTTTAATATTTTCCCAAATGAGACAATCCCTATAACCTTTTTCATTTGAATTGAATGGCTTTATCTTATTGATAGCTTTGTTAGCTAGAAACTTATGATCAGTTTTTGGATATTTGATTACATTAATTGAATTGTCTTTCACAATCTTTCGTAAGTGCTTCTGATAACTCGAAACCGATTTATCAATCATAGCCTTAGTTAGAGGATTTTTTTCTTTTTCTCGTGTTAGTTTGTTAAATGCGTTTAATTCCGAATCTATTTTTCGTTCTGAATCTTCAAGTCTTTTACTGAACTTATTCACAACTTCGTCCAATACGACTTCAGTGATGTAAATCATAACATCTCCCTTATTCGCACTTTCAAATAGAAGCATAAAATTGGTTGTTTCTAACCAAAAATCAGCGATTATAATATTTGAATCAAGTACTACTTTCATTTTGTCTAATTATGCACAACGGAAAGTATATGTTTCGGGGCTTTGGCTGTGTGAAAGCCCTGTGTGGCACTGAAACATATACAATGTTAGCGGTTCGTGCTTTTTTGATTTTTAATTAGTTCTGATTCAACTTGCTCCAATTTTACTTCGTTCAAAATCTCATTAATCTTAACTAAACAATCAGTACGTAAAATATTAAATTTATCCGAAAGTCTATCATAAAGAACTTCCAAACAAGTTGGATGTTCTATAATCGAATTATTATTCAATCCGTCCTGATATAAACCCCGTATTTTGGTCAGACTGTTATAAATCTTACTTATTGATTTCGTCCATTTTGGATTTGAGATTTTTTGATAAGCGAATGATGTTGTTAATATATCTCCTCTACGATTATATAATTTGCCGGTTGTAATTGCTTCTTGTGTATTTATAATAGCTTGTATGAAATCAGCACCACTTTCTTCACGCCTAATTTCTCTCTTAAAAGCAGGTCTCGTAAATGCCTGTCTTAACATTGTCAAAATATGAATATTCTTATCATATTTATGAACCTTTTCAAGCAAATCGGAATAATACCAATTCTGTAGTTCAATATGATTCTCGATATAAACTTGTATATCTTCCCAGAACCATATATCTATTAAAAACTTTTGCGTTTTTATTCTTTTGTCATTAATTGTTCTTATGATATCCTGAACTTTTGTATCTCTTGATGAAGTTGTAGCAAATATTAAACTCTCAATTTTAGGATTATCAATCGTTTCAGCAGAAGCAACCTCTTTTTCAATTAATTTTTTTGTCAAAAGGCTATTTGATAAAATTATTCCTTCAGAGTCAGTCAGGCTTTTCTTTTTACACTGAATTCCAGTAAACCGATTTTTATTATCATATCCATATAAATCTATTCCTGATTGATTTTGTCCAGGTCGACCATAATTTTGCCAGCCTTTCTGCTCCCAAACAACATCAACTATTCCTAACAGTAATTTTTCAAAATCCTGCCAGTTTTGAGGAGGTAAAAATGTAATTGTCAGATTTCCCATTTGTTTATTGTCTCTGCATGACCGCCAACGCTCAACTATCGGTTTGTGTGCCTGCGCGGCCCGGCCCACAGTTGGCAAGTACAGCTAAAATAGCGGAAGTGCACCACAAGCACTACGGTATCTATGAAAAACAGCCTGCCCGTTCCGTTCAGGCGGGCGCTCAGAAGATAAAAACTCCTGCGAACTGAAGTAAGTAGAAAGCACCGACCTTTCCCACCTGCCTGCCGGCAAAGGCAAGGCGGCTGACCCGCCTACCGACTGGCAGGTTCATGACCTACGCGGCACGGTGATGTTTGCACTGAAGCTTGAAAGTGGTAGTTGGCGCATTAGTTCTTGTTACCCGCTGGAATTTTTCTAATCAGTTCGTCAAAGAATTCTGTGGTGTATTTCGAATTCAGTTCAATCTGGTTATTTATAGCCAAATATTCGCCCTGGCCGTTCACCAGACTAAAAGCATAATTGTTGCCGGTTGAAGTTTGGCCAATGATGTTGTTCAAGGTTCTACTGTCGGTTATTCCGAAAAATGAAGTTCCGGTGTTCATAGCAAATCCGAAGTTTTTTGACCTTTTGAAATCGTTATCCAAGCACTGAATCAGAAGGTTAAAATCGTACAAATCTAATTCTGAGGTTCGTATGACTGTTAGGCCGCCAATCTTGAAAACATAATGTTCATTAAGTTTCTTATTGATGTTACTCAGGTTGTCTTGAAGCGATTTGACTATTCTCCTAGAATCCTGAAGAGAAGAAATAAAAAACTTGGTGTAGTGCTCAAAGTCAATTTCTAGTTTCTCTTTCACTGGGTATTCAATGTCAGGTTGTTCGTCAGAATCCGGTTCACTTGCATTGAATTCATAGAAGAACCTGAAGAATTTGAGATTGAAAATTCCCCATTTAAATTGATTGTCAAGGAACCAAATAGGCAACCAAAGTGGAATGGTTAAGAATACAATAGAAGATAAAAAGCGTTCAACGCTTATTTTCATGAATGCTGCCGGAGCGTCAACTAGAATTTGCTTTGGATATCTAATCAGTGTAATAATCAAAGCAATTACTAGTATTAAAATGATCGTTCCTATGATTGTTGAAAAGGTCTGCATTAAGTGTGATCCTTGCGGGTAACGATCAGCTAAAATCCGTAGGTTGACCCCTTGCTTTATTTCTTTAAAAATATCTGCTCCTGCTATCATTTGCAGATAGCTCATTTGTCTATGAGTTTTTAGCCTGTTATGCCTTGTTCTTTCAATTGACCCTTGTATAACTGCCATACAATGAAGATAGTTATACCCGCTTCCGGGCTGAAAAAGGTTATAACAATGATTAGCCAATCTATCAGAGCTTTACCTTTTGAGTCAATAATCATAATGATTACGAAGATCAGATTAATGACAATTGAAATCGCAGTGAATATTGATTGAAGTGTCTGAATGGTTAGTGGATCAGAAATTGGCTCCTTGCTCATTGTAAAATGTAACTGCAAGGCATATGGCTGGACGAATCTTACTATTATGATATACAACAATAATAAGATGCAATATTTTGTCAAGGTTCTCTTATTCATTTTCACCAGTTTATCATCCAATATTCGACAGTTTGATTTTCATCATTTGTATTAATTCCTGTAGAAAACCCATTTGAAAAAGCGTCTTTGCTTCCTGATGTTTCTTCCAATGAATTGGCATTAGAAATTAAATCACCATATTGATAATCAACAATATAAATTTCTTCTCGTGTCTTTCGTTCCCAGTCTTTATTTGACTTATTTAAGACAAAAGCACTTCGGTAAGGGATAGGAAATATTGAGGTGCAGTTTGTGTTCTTAATATCAGGTTGTTCATCAGAACCAATTATTAGGAGGCAGCTATCTGATGGTAGTCCCACATATAAAGCCTTACTCCTAAATTGATTTTTCAATTCATTATACTCCATTAAGCTTGAAATTTTTGTTGTCATTCGTATTCCGGCTGGGTTCCCGTATTCTTGAAGGTTTATCAAAGATGAATAACCCATAGTCAGCATGTTGTTTGGAATTCTATCTGGTAGAATTGATACAAGACGTGGGTTGAAAGACTTTAGAGTCTGAATATATTCGGCTTGTCTTTCTGGTTCATTCATATTGATACATGAATTTAAGAGAATCAAGAATGCCGAAAAGCTTAGAAGTTTCTTAGTCATAATCAAATTATGCACCATAAGGCATAACAAATTAGTGTTTTAAAGCTGGTTTGTCCAAAGATACACTTAGCGGATTAATTATATAACTGCTGGACAAATTGGATTTAAAACATCGTTGGACGGGGCTCCTTGTTAGCTTTGGGCATAGTTAGGTTCCAGGGAGCTCAACTCCCGGATTGATGATCCATTTAGCTAACTGAAGAATTTGTATCCCTGCCATCAGCTGAAAAACAACAGATTTGCTCATCAACTTTTTCCCCCAATCAAATACTTCAAAGTAAACCCACCATAGTAATTCCCTGGAGCGCCCGGATAGTAATAGCGTGGCTGGCTGCCTCCAAAACCTACTGCATTGATCAGGAGCATTGAGGCATAGTGTTGATCAGTAATATTGTTGATGCCTGCATAAAAATCGATCTGCCAGTTTTTGATTTGGGTTTTGAAGCCCACTTTCGATCTGAATATCAGGTAATCTTTGCTGTATAGAGTGTTGGAGTCGTTCATGGGGATACTGCCTGTGTACTGCGCAGTGAAGTTGCCATAAAATCCCTTTTGACTCAGCAATTCAATGCCCGGATTGGTAATCCACCTGGGAACACCGGTTAGTTGGTTTCCATCATAGTTGGTTCCTTCATTCACAAAATCAGCAAAGTGATAATTGGAATAAGTGAGGCTATTGAATAGATTGAGTGTATACTGCTGGCCAAGATTGAAATAATAATTTGTCAAAAGATCTACACCAAAGTGCCTGTTCAAACCTGCGTTGACACCTACATACTGATCATTGCCGGTTCGCTGTGCGACCAGCAGATTTTTGATGAACATGTAGTAAGTGGTGAGGTCGTAAGTGAAATGCTTCTGCGTTCCCCGAAGACCAAATTCATAATTCCAACCACTCTCTGGCTTGATGTTGGGATTGATCTTGCCATCAGGATAAAGTGTTTCCTGAAGTGTAGGTGGAGAAAATCCCTGACTAATGTTGGTGAAAAGAGTTGTTGTGGAATTGATCTGATAGATTGTTCCCAGCTTGGGTGAAACCACCGGATGAAAAGTGTAGTTACCACTAAGGTTGATAGTGTCAGCATTGAAAGCATCTGTATAGTGATAGGAAGTCAAATTGAAATTGATACCACCAGTCACATGGAAGCGTTCACTCACATGCCAGGTACTTTCGGTAAACAGATTCCCATAAAACCGGCTTTCAAGATTATCAGATAGCAAATTTCCTTTCACGCTTCCATTGGTTTGCGGCCCGTAGTTGTTCTCAAAAGTTTGCCAATCATATTGGTCTCTGAACAATTCTTCTCCAATGGTGAAGTTCAAATTCTTCCATTGTTTGCTGAGCAGACTTCTCAAACCGACCGTAGTTGTTTGCTCCGCCAGGATGTTGAAAGGCCGGGGTTCATAACCATTTCTGTATTTGAAGAAAACGGTGCTTTTTAGCTGCCAGTCATTTCTCAGATTTCTGCTATAAGTGAGTCCAAGCAGTGTCTTTTTGTAAGATTCGTAGCCTTTGGCTTGTCCCCAGGTGAATGCAGCTTTATCAGGATTCTGATCATAATCCGTCTGGCCAATTGAGCTGGGAATGTAAGCTTTCAGATCCGTGAAAATAGCCAGTAAAGAGAGGTTGCCTGCTTTGAGTTGGTAGGAGGAATTGAAGCTGGCTTGTCGGCGATGGTATTCGCTGTTTTGGCGAAATCCATTTTGATGGAAATCCGAGTAAATAGCTGAAATGCTCTTTTTCTGATCTGCTATATCGGCTCGGGTAAGCCATCGCAAACTTCCGAATGAACCAGCAGTCACACTGGTTTTGGCACTGATTTGATTGGGTTGAGGATTGTTTCCAGATATTCGGATCGCTCCTCCAAGTCCGGCACCATAGATGCTGGAGTTGGGCCCTTTGATCACCTCCACCCGGCCGATTAGTTCCTGATCCACATCTTCAATAGAGCTATTTCCACTGCCATCCGTCAGCGGCACTTCGTTGAAATATGCTTTGACCTTTGTAGTACCATAGAGACTCCTTGAGCCAATTCCACGGATGGTGATCCTGCTCGTGTTGTATGCCCCGGAATGCATATAAACTCCGGGAACCCGATTGATGGAATTCACAATAGAAAATGGTGCGTCTCTACGAATCATTTCCGGATTGATGATCTGTACGCTTGTCGGGGTATTTCTGAGGGTTCGGCCGCTGGTACCACTGATCACAATATCATTGAGTTGTAGGCTGGAAGGGGTTAAGGAAATGCTGAGTTCTTCATTTTTATCAACAACTTTTATCAATTTTTGATAGCCTAAAAATGAAACTTTGAGAGTGTCAGGAAGACTCAATTTGATATTGAACTGACCGTGATTGTCAGTAATTGTTGTATCCTGACTGGCTATGATAATTGCTCCTGGAAGCAGTTCTCCAGTGGCTTGATCAGTTATTGTTCCATTGAATTGTGTTTGACCAAAAACCAATTCAGGAATAAGAATTAATAAGATGATTAGCAGCTTTTTCATTTGTGAAGGCTGCAAAGTAAGGCATTTTACCTGTGTTTTGACCAATGATAAAACCTCAGATTGGAGGCTCCACGCTCCACGCAATCAGCTCCTGGCTTTAAGCTTTTGGCTCCTTGCATTTAATTGACCACTGCATTAAATCCTGAGCTATTCGGGACCGTATAGCATATATGTTAGCGACGGAGGGAAGCGCCATACCCGCCAGCGCCGGTATGGCGCAATGCATGTGCGGCTGGGCGCCCTAAAAAATAAGTCAGTGATCCGCAAATCTTCCGGGTTAAATCAAATACAAATCTGCATAAAGCATAATGGCTCCCATAATGGCCAGCATCGTTAGCAAAGGCCAGAGGAATTTGATCCAGGTGGAATAGGTTAGGTTCACCATGGCAAGTGAGGGTAAAATCATGCCTGTTGGGGAAACCATAAACATCAGTCCGGCTCCAAAAAGATAACTTGTTACGATGGTTTCCGCTGGCACATCAATCACCGCTCCAAGTCCGCCCATGATCGGCATGGAAAGTACCGCCAGTCCGCTGGAAGAGGAAATGAAAAATGACAAGACAAAAAAGACAACCATCAGCGCCACAATGAACAGGGCGGGAGGCATGCCGCTCACAAGGTCTGATGAATAGTACAATATGGTATCAATGATCAGTCCATCATTCATGATAATGGTAACCCCACGAGCAATACCGATAATCAGTGAAACCCCGATCAAATCGGCAGCTCCTTCAATGAAAGTTTTGACGAAAACCTGTTCTTTCATTCGCATGAGGAATGCCGAAATAATGGCTGATGCGAAAAATACGGCAGACATTTCTTCCATCCACCAACCGAATTTGGAGACACCCACTACCATGACCACAAAAGAGGATAGAAACACAGTCAGCAATAATGCATTTCTAAAATCAAGCTTTACGCCTTCCTTGTGCTCTGCCTTGAAAGGTGGCTTCACGTCACCTTGTAGTTTTTTTACCAGGGATGCATCCGGGTTTCGCTTCACCATGCTGCCATATCTGATGATATAAGCACTGCTCAAAACCAGTCCTACACCAAGTGTGATCAATCGTGTGACGATACCAGCGGTCCAGGAAACTCCCGCAGTATCTGAAGCGATAATGACTGCAAATGGGTTGGTGGTGGAGGCCATGAATCCAATGTGAACCCCAACGAATATAACAGCAATCGGGATGAGCAGATCATAGCCCGCAATGAGAAAAGCAGGCACTAACACAGGATAAAAAGCGATTGTTTCTTCTGACATACCGAAGGTGGTTCCTCCGGCGGCCATTAGCAGCATTACTACTACAATGAGAATCGCTTCTTTGCCTTTTAGTTTGGAAGTAAGAGAACCAATGGCGGTTTCTAAAACCCCGGATTTGTTATAAACTGCAATCAATCCGCCGATCATTAGCACAAGGATGATAATGTCAGCAGTCTCAATCATACCTTTCACAGGAGCCAGAAAGATGTCAACCAATCCTTGTGGTTTTTTCTCCAGGCGCTGGTAGGTGCCTGGAATCGTCACTGGTTTGAAAATGTCTCCATTTTCAAATTTTTCCAGTTCTATATGAATGCCCAAATCATTCAGCGATTGCTGAGTGGCTTCCAGTTCCTCGTGCTTATCAGGGCCTTCTACAATGAATTTGTCCTGATCATATCTGATGGTATCATATTTACCTGCCGGCATCAGCCATGTACCAATAGCCGCAACAATCAAGACCAAGAAGATAATGGTGTGTGGGGAAAGCAGTTTGGGTTGTTTCATTTCCGGGTGATTCGATTCAATTGGGCAATTTAAACCCATCGGTTCATATTGAATGTGTGAATTACTATGAATCCTACTAAAGTAAATTGTTTTGCAAACAAATTTTATAGTTTCATTATTAAGAACTACTAGCGTCCGACTTAATTCAGAATCAGTAAAAAAAGCCTGTTTAAATGAAATGAGATTCCATCCGGGAAAAGATTTTTCCTCCCGTATGTACGGGATCAAAACTACCGCTGCGGCGGACCGTCCCTACCGAAACGTCGGCCCGGCCTGAAGGGAGAAACGAAAATTAACCCCCAGGGAAACAGGAAGGATGATTTTGTAGTGAATCTTTCATTTCGAGAGACCTTTCTCGGCCTTTATTATTAAAAATAATACTTGCCGTTTTATGTATTTTATTTAGTATTGCTCCTTAATAAAAAAGTTTTATACAATAATTAAGAAAATGAAATCTAGATATTTATTAACGCTAATTTGTTTTATAGTTGTTTTTTGGGCAGGAGCACAAACCTTCGCTCCTGGATTTGAGGGGTTTAGCAGGAAAAAAACCACATTTATTACTTTGAAAGATGGACAAGAGTTGTCAGTATTTGTAAAGAACCTGGCTTTTAAGAAAGGGTTGATTGATGAGCTTAAAGTAATAAAAGTCAGCGATGGAAAAAAAGTAAAAATTAATCCGGAGGATATTGATCACATGTATATCCCACCAAGTGGCCTGGCCAAATTATCTCAAACGGTTCAAGCAGCCACAAACCTTACAAGAATTCAAGATGGAGAGCTTTCTTCAGAACATCTGGACGATGGATACCTTTATATGGAATCTTCTCAGGTACAGGTGAAGAAAAATAAAGTGCAGTACTGTATGTTGCAGGTAGTAAACCCAACTTTTAGCAAGAAGATAAAGGTTTACAATGATCCATTTGCTAAACAATCTATGGGTGTGGGTGTTGGCGGAATGACCCTGGCTGGGGGACTGGACAAATCTTACTATATCAAAAAAGATGGAGAAGAAATAGCGCAAAGGATTAAGAAAGCGGAATATAAGAAGGATATGGATGAGCTATTTTCAGAGTGTCCGGATGTTCTTGGCTATTTCGGTCTAACCATGCCAGTGATTTCGGCGATATGGTGCCACTCTGAGGATGGCGTAATTTGTCAATAATTTTTCAAAGTTCTATTAGTTTTCTCATTGATTCTCCTTTCA
>Ga0070728_10006913_pt1 | contig 10552 bp, 5 predicted proteins | sample tdDd471_FD_66723 | JGI IMG/M metagenome (GOLD analysis project Ga0070728, IMG submission 66723) | Marine sediment microbial communities from the Atlantic coast under amendment with organic carbon and nitrate - tdDd47.1 | ecosystem: Environmental > Aquatic > Marine > Coastal > Sediment | place...
CGCCGCGTCGTCCGTCGACTGACGGCGAGCACCAGACCGGGCACCACGTAGCGGCGGCGGGACACGCCGTGCGGCACCCGCAAGGGACGCGCCGGAGATCGGCCGATGTGATTTCGCGTACTTGCGTGCGACGAATCGGCGAATGCGGCGAACCTCGCCGGCGATCGCCGATCCCGGAATCACAGCGGTTCTCGCTCGTCGCGAGCCGCCTGTCGAACGTCGCCGCCAACCTGGGCCGGATCTCCGCGTTGCCTTGCGACGAATCGGCGAATGCGGCGAACCTCGCCGGCGATCGCCGATCCCGGAATCACTGCGCTTCTCGCTCGTCGCGCGCCGCCTGTCGAACGTCGCCGCCAACCTGGGCCGGATCTCCGCGTTGGATCTCCGCGTTGCCTGTCGAACGTCGCCGCCAACCTGGGCCGGATCTCCTCGCCCGCCTCCTTCGCGTTCCCCGCCTACCTGGGCCGGATCTCCTTCGCGTTCCCCGCCTATGATCCGCGGCGGCTCTCCTGGGACTCGAAGACCTTTACGAGCAGGTTGCCGACGGCGCCGAGCAGCATGAAGAAGGCCCCGACGATGAAGAGCCAGACGCCGACCGTCTTCCACTCCATCCCGACGGTCTCCCACCGCTCCAAGGTGGGCAGGAATGCGATGCTGCCCACCAAGAACGTGGTGTTGCCGAACACCCCGATCCCGGTGTGGATCCAGCCAAACTCTTTCACCAGCGTGCGGACCGCGCCGCCCATCCTGCGCTCCACTTTCGTGAGTATTCCCGCCGCTCTCTACGCGCGGCGGCCTTCGGAGCAACGCGAGGGACTCGCGATCCGACCGTGGCTCGGCTCACGCTCGCGCCGTGATATGAGATCGCCATGGGGGACGCGGGCTACGACTTCGTGATCATCGGCTCGGGCTTCGGGGGGAGCGTCTCCGCGCTGCGGCTCGTCGAGAAGGGGTACCGGGTCCTCGTGGTCGAGAAGGGCCGTCGCTTCGCGGCGAAGGACTTCCCGAAGACGAACTGGGACCTGAAGAACTACCTCTGGAATCCGAAGGCCGGGCTGAAGGGGATCCTGCAGCTCAGCTTCTTCGACCACGTCTCGGTGCTGCACGGCGTCGGGGTGGGCGGCGGCTCGCTCGGGTACGCCTGCACGCTGCCGACCCCGTCGGACGCGTTCTTCGAGACGGGGTCGTGGGCGGGGCTGGCCGACTGGAAGGCGGAGCTCGCGCCGCACTACGAGACCGCGCTGCGCATGCTGGGCGCCGCCGAGAACCCGCGCCTGACGCGCGCGGACGAGCTGCTGCGAGAGATCGCGCGCGACCTCGGGCGCGAAGAGCACTTCCACCCGACCCGGGTGAGCGTCTACTTCGGCGATCGCCCGGGCGAGCGCGTGTCGGATCCCTACTTCGATGGCGAAGGCCCGGACCGCGCCGCCTGCACGTTCTGCGGCGCCTGCACCACCGGATGCAGAGTGGGCGCCAAGAACACCCTCGACCGGAACTACCTCTACCTCGCGGAGGCGAGAGGGGCCGACGTGCTCGCCGAGACCGAGGTCACCGCGGTGCGCGCCCGTGACGGCGGGGGCTACACCCTCGAGACCCGCGCAGCCTTCGGCCGGGATGCGCGCGATCGCAGCATCCGCACCGAGCAAGTCGTCTTCGCGGGCGGCGTGCTCGGGAGCGTCCCGCTGTTGCTGAGGATGCGGGCGGACCCGCGCGGGCTGCCGAAGCTCTCCGCGCGGGTCGGCGACCGGGTCCGGACGAACAACGAGGCGTTGATCGGGGTGGTCGACCCACGCGGCACCGACGACCACACCGAGGGCGTGGCGATCGGCTCCATCCTCCACACCGACGAGCACAGCCACCTCGAGCCGGTGCGCGGCGGGCGCGGGAGCGACTTCTTCCGAGTGCTCGGGATGCCGCACTCCCCGGGCGACACGCTCCTGAAGCGGCTCGGCGGCGCCGTCGTCGGCTACGTGAAGGACCCGTTCACCTGGGCGCGGCTGTACACGAAGCGCTCGCTCTCGGAGCACGCGTTGACGCTGCTCTACATGCAGACCCTCGAGAGCACGCTGTCGCTCCGCGTCGAGGGGCGGGCGCAGCGCCTCGTGACGCGGCTCGATGATCCGTCGAGCGCGCCGACTCCCTTCCTCCCCGAGGCCAACGCGCTCGCCGACCGCTGGACCGAGAAGATGGGCGGCGTCCAAATGACGATGCTCACCGAGCTGCTCAAGGCGATCCCGACCACCGCCCACATCCTGGGGGGCGCGTGCATCGGCGCCGACGCGGAGGAAGGCGTCATCGACGAGAGCCATCGAGCCTTCGGCTACGACGGCCTCTACGTGATCGATGGCTCCGCGATGAGCGCGAACCCCGGCGTGAACCCGTCGCTGAGCATCACGGCGATGGCGGAGCGCGCGATGAGCTTCATCCCCGCCAACTGACCCCCTCCGCCGACGGCGCGCCGCTCCCGGTGTAGATTGATCGGCATGTACGCGAGGCTTGCGCTGCTCGGGCTCCTGGTCGTCGGCTGCACCGCTGGAGGGCGCCCCCCGACGGGGCGGGACGCCGGCACACCGCCGCCGGGGATGGACGGCTCGGTCCCGCCGACCGGTGACGCGGGCCCGTTCCGCTGTGACCCGGGCAGCACCGGGTGCACGGGGAACGTGTTCTGGGAGTGCGGCGCGGACGGCGCGTCCCGGTCGCTCGAGACGACGTGCGACTCGGTGTGCGACCCGCAGCTCGCGTGCGTGCTCTGTCAGCCGGGCACGCGGCGCTGCATGGGCAGCGTGTCGGAGGTCTGCACGGCCAACGGCCGCGCGTGGGTGACCGGCCGCGACTGCAGCGAGTGGGGCAGCACGTGCGGGGGCGACGGCTACTGCGGGGACGCGTGCGCGGAGGCCGAGCGCACCACCTCGAACGTCGGCTGCGAGTACTGGCCGGTCCCGCTCGCGAACACGGGCGAGCTCGACCCGACGACGTTCGACTACCGGGTCGTCGTCGCGAACCCCAACGACGCGCCCGCGAACGTGACCGTGACGCGCGCCGGGGCGGAGGCGTGGTCCGGCGCGGTCCCCGCGGGGGGCCTCACCGAGATCCCGCTGCCGTGGGTCGACGGGCAGTCCTTCAACGTGCCCGAGGGCAGCTGGCAGAGCTTCGTCAACGCGAGCGGCGCCTACCGCCTGACGAGCGACGTGCCGGTCATCGCCTCGCAGTTCAACCCCTTCGAGTACTCGGTCGGCGGCGAGTTCTCGTTCACCAACGACGCGACGCTCCTGTACCCGTCGCACGTGCTGACCGGTGACTACGTCGGCGTGAGCTACCCACCGCTCAGCCGGCGGACCGGCTCCGAGGGCGGGATCGGCGGCGGGCTCAGCGCGCTCCGCTACCCGGGCTACATCGCGGTCGTCGGCACGACGCCGGGCACGACCACCGTGCAGGTCACCGCGCGCGGCGAGGTCGCGGCCGACGCCACCGGGCGCTGGCCCGCGACGCGCACCGGCGGCTCGTTCTCGTTCGAGCTCGCGCAGGGCGAGGTCGCCCACATCGTCGCGGGGGTGCCGCCGGAGTGCACGCCGGGGCGGCCCGGGTTCGTCGAGGACCGCGAGTGCATGACGGTGCCGATCATCGGCGAGCAGTGCGATCTCTTCCAGACGTGCCACGAGCGTGACTACGACCTGACCGGCACCCGCGTGGTCGCCGACCAGCCCGTGGCGGTCTTCGGCGGGCACACCTGCGCGTACGTGCCGACAAACGCCCAGGCGTGCGACCACCTCGAGGTCCAGATGCCGCCGATCCAGAGCTGGGGCCGCGCCTACGTGAGCGCGCCGATGGCGGACGGCTCGACGAACGGCACGAACGTCGTGCGCGTCCTGCCCGCGTTCGAGGCCACCGAGGTCACCGTGAGCCCCGCGCAGGGCGGCGTGAGCGGCGGGACGCTGTCGCCGGGCGAGTACCTCGAGTTCGACGCGACCAGCCCGTTCAGCGTCACGGGCACCAGCGCGGTGCTCGTCGCGCAGTACCTCCGCGGGCAGTACGCCACCGAGCCCGAGTCGGCGCGCGGCGACCCCGCGATGACCGTGCTCGTGCCGTCGGAGCAGTTCCGCAGCGAGTACACGTTCATCCTCCCGAGCTCGTACAACGCCGGCACGAACGGGCAGAACCACCTGCTCGTCGTCCGCCCGCCCGGCCTCGAGATCCTGCTCGACGGCGCGCCGCTGACCGCGACCTTCACGACGATCGGCGGGAGCGAGGTCGGCGTGGTCCTGCTCGACGGCGGCACGCACACGATGACGGCCGCGATGCCCTTCGGCCTGATCGCGTACGGCATGGGCTCGTTCACGAGCTACGCGACGCCGGCGGGGCTCGACCTCGAGCCGATCACGATCTTGATCTAGTGCTGCGTGCATACGGCGCAAGGAAGGCCGCCGAGCGAGTCTGCGAGCGCAACCCAGGCTCGGGATGCTGCCGCTCGAACTGTCAGGACTCTAGTGCCCTGCGCTCGAGCGACCCGAGCAGGAACGACGGACGGGCGCACCGCGGCCCCGGGAACCGCCGGCTCCCGAGCCACCGATTCACGCTCGCGCCGAACGGTGGGTTCGGCGGCGCCGCGCCCGTCGGGGCGAGAGCTCGTCCCCTCCCCAAGTCGTCAGGAGCGGCGGCGCCGCCAGGCGATCAGGCCCAGCAGCCCGAGCACCGCCCATGGGCCGCGCGAGCCCGACGACCCCACCGTGCGGCAGCCGCAGCCGCCATCGGTGGTGCTCGGATCCTCGCCGCCCATGAGGCCACCGCCATCCATGTCGTTCAGGCCCGGGCCCGTCGAGGCGTCGCCCATCGGCGCGCCTGCGTCGACCCCTCCGGCGCCCGCGTCAGCCGCGCCGGCGTCGGGCGTGACCGGGTCCGGCTCGCCACATCCCTCGATCATCGCGTTCCCGCAGGTGTTCGAGGCGAGGTCGCAGACGTCCTCGGTGCACTCGTCGCCGTCGTCGCACTCGGAGTCCGCCACGCAGCAACCCTCGATCGGAGCGCTGCCGCACGAGGCGGTCGCCGGGTCGCAGACGTCCGCGGTGCACACGTCGGCGTCTTCGCACTCTGCGTCGTCGAGGCAGCAGCCGTCGACCCGGTCGTTGGTGCACGTGCTAGTTGTCACGTCGCAACGATCGGTCGTGCACGTGTTGGCGTCGTCGCAGTCGCCGTCCGTGACACAGCAGCCCGTCACCGCGTCGTTGCTGCATGCGCCCGTCGCGACGTCGCAGGTGTCGGTCGTGCACGCGTTTCCGTCACCACAGTCGGCGTCCGCCGAGCAGCATCCGGCGACGGGGCTCGAGCTGCAGCGGTTGGTGGAGAGGTCGCAGACGTTCGTGGTGCAGACGTTCATGTCATCGCAGTCCGAGTCCGCCGTGCAGCAGCCACTGATCGGGCTGGCCATGCAGGTCCCACCCGGCCCGCTGCACGCGTCCGCCGTACACGCGTCGCCGTCGTCGCAGTCGCTCTCGACGTTGCAGCAGCCGTCGATGGGCGCCGCGGCGCACCCGCCGGGCTCGGCACACATGTTCACCGTGCAGGCGTTTCCGTCGTCGCAGTCGAGCGGCGCCCCCATCGTGCAGACGCCGCCCACGCAGATCTCGTCGCCGTCGCACACGGTCGCATCGGCGCAGCTGGTCCCGTCGCTCGCGGCCGCGTCGGCGGGGCAGGTCTCCGTGGCTCCGTCGCAGACCTCGGCCGCATCACAGACGCCGGTCGAGCCACGACACTCGGTGCCCGCCGGGGCGACGCTGTTGAAGGGGCACGCGGCGCTGGAGCCGCTGCACGTCTCTTCGATGTCGCAGTCGCCGACCGCCGCTCGGCACACCCGTGTCGTGGATGCGAACGCGTCGACGCCACAGGTCGCGCGCCTGCCGTCACAGGTCTCGGCCACGTCGCACGGCCCTGCTTCGGCGCGACAGGTGGTGCCCGCGCCGCGAATCTCGCAGGTCGCCGTGCAGCAGGACTCGCCGCCGTTGTCCGGGCCCTCGTCGCACTCTTCGCCATCCCCGAGGCGTCCGTCGCCGCAGCCGTCGGCGAAGAACGTCAGATCGTCGATCACGTATCCGTCGCCCGCCACGGCGGCGATTTGATCGATGCGGCAGCGGACGATCCCCGACGCGCTGATGGTGAGGGTGTCGAACTCACCGACACCCACGTCCGGGTTGGTGACCTCATCGGTACCCAGCGAGCTGTCACCAGCGTCGAAGCACTCGAGCCTCGCGCCGTTCGATCCGACGTCGAGCGCGGTGACCGACACGTCCCGCACCGCTGACGAGAACGTCCACTCGAGCCATCCCTGGTACGGGGGATCTCCGAGGTGGTTGGGCGGAGAGCCGCCGACCAAGCCGAAGAGGATGGCTTGGGGCGCGGCGCCGCTCTCCGCCGAGAAGCTGGCGACGCCGACGGACGCGTACTGCGTGGTGATGGGGGTCCGGTTGGGAATCGGGGTCCCCGACGGGTCGGTGTCGAAGTTCACGACCGTCTGCGCGCTGGCCGGCGTCGCGACGAACAGGAGGACACAGGCGCAAAGGCGGAAGGCGGTCTGAAACATGCGCCAGTATTCTGGTAAGTGAATCCCCGTGTCCAGGATAAATCCGTTTCTACGGGACGCGGCGGTGCCCAGGGCGGCGCGCCGGAGGGGAGTGCGCCGCCGCCACGCCGCTCGGTCGAGCGGATCGAGCAGCGCGGTGAGGAGAACGCCGAGGACCTCGTCTCGCCACGCTCAGTCGAGCGTGAAGCCCAGCCCCTCGTCGATGCCCTCGCCGATGATGTCGAGGTCCTCGCCGGTGATCGCGCGGGCCGCGAGGATGCCGCTCATCACGGTGCCCTCCATGCACGCGACGTAGAAGCCGTTGTCGGTCCAGTCGCCGGTGATCGTGAGGTTCGCGTAGCCGGTGTCGCCCGGCGCGATGCGGTGCTGGTTGGTGTCGGGCAGCGCGAGCGTGCAGCGCTCGGACGGGCCGCAGTTGCTCCGCCAGTACTGGCTGTCGAACCGCTTCACGCCCTCGGCGTTCAGCGGGTCGACGAGGAGATCCCAGTCGACGCACGGCGGGTTGTCCGGGTCGACGGCGTCCGGCAGCAGGGTGGTGAAGTTTCTCTCGAGGAACTCGAGGGCCAGCGCCTTGGCCGCCGCGTAGCGGCGCGCCTCGAACTCGGGGTCGTCCTTCGGGTCGGGCGGCAGCGCCTCCATCTCGTCGGGCTGCGCGCCCGTGAAGTAGTGCACGCTCTTGGCGTCGTGCCGCTCGGTCCAGCCCTCGGACCAGAGCGTCTGGCTCATGTCGGCCCACGTGTTGAGCGGCTGCACGAACAGCGAGAGCAGCGGCGGGGGAGCGGTCCAGCCGAGCCCCTCCAGATCGCGCTTCATCCACACCTGAAACGACGCGGTCTCGACCGCCGACACCTGCTCGACCATCCGGCGCCAGCGCCAGCTCCGCTTCATCAGCGCGTCGCCGACGAACGGCACCGTCTGGATCGGCATGCCCCACAGGACCTGGTCGAAGTCGCGGCCCCTCTTCAGCGGGCGCAGCTCGCCGGTGTAGCCCGAGTAGTACGACTCGAGGTCCACTCCCTCGACCTTCTCGGGGTCGCGCAGCTGCGCGTAGTCGGGCGTCGCCGGCCAGCACGGCAGGCCCGCGACGTCGAACAGCGGCTCGTACGCGTAAGGGTCGTCGCCGCGCAAGGGGGCCTGGTGGTCGATCACGATCTCCTCGACGGCGTTGGTCTGCTCGGCGAGCCGGACCTCGTGCACCTTGTGGAAGAACGCGAACTTGACGCCGCGGCGCTTCAAGACCTCGTAGAGCGGGCCGAACACGGTGTCGCCCATCCCCGACTGCATCTTGAGGTACATGCCGCCCTTGTAGGTCAGGCCCATGCGCGACAGCGTCCGCACCGCGACGCCGGCCGCGATGCGCTTGTCGTCGGACTGGCCGTCGACGTAGCTGAACGCGGCGTCGTAGATCACCCGCACGGGCGGCGACGGGATCGTCTCCTCGTGCATGCCGTGCCGGCAGAGCCACTCGGCGAAGTCCCACCGATCGATCCTCGAGTAGCCCCCCTCGAGCAGCACGCCGTCGACGATCACCCCGCGCAGCAGCGCGGCGAAGAAGTCCAGCCCGTACACGAGCAGGCTGAGCGGGCGCGAGAGCGTCGCGATGGTCTTCCAGAGGGGCCAGAGCAGGTCGCGGATCGCGTCGCAGACCTTCAGCAGCAGGCCGCAGCGCGCGTCGAACGCGACCGCGAGGTCGTGTGCGATCTCGAGCGCCCACGTCAGCAGCCCCGCCGCGAGCCGCACGAGCGCGTCGGGGCGGCCCTGGCGCGGGCACCCCGTCGACTCGGCCCACTGCTGCTTGGTGGTCGGGAACACCATCGCCTGCAGGTCGTACAGCGCGCGGTAGCCGAACACGACCTCGATCGCGCCCTGCACGAAGAGCGACAGGTACGCGCAAGACGAGTTGAGCGCCTCGCCCTTGCCGGGGACCGCGCGGTTCATCGGGAACGTCAGGTCGATCGGCGCCCATCGGTCCTCGAAGTCGTACTCGATCACCCCGTAGCGATCGACGACGAACGCCTCGCGCCAGGTCGCCATGGGCGCCGGCGGCGTGCGGCCGAGCTCGTCGTAGACCTCCGACATCATGCGGAAGAAGTTCTGGTAGAAGCCGAACAGGATGTGCAGCCCGTGCTCCTGGATCTGGTTCAGGTCGTCGGGCCCGTCGCCGCGGCGCCGCCCGCTCGCGCCTTTGCCGCCGAGCCGCCACCCCATCTGGTAGACGGTGACGTCGTAGCGCCGACGCAGCTCCGGCGTCCGCGTCAGGTAGTGCACGGCGGTGAGCGAAGCGGGCCCGCCCCCGAGCACGGCGATCTTGGTACGCGCCATCGGGCGCGAGGATAGACGCTCAGCCCGCCGCGCGGGCGGCTTCGATCCTGCGCGACAATCGGCGCAGCCCGGCCGCCTCCGCGACCTCGTCCGCGCGCGCGAGCCACGTCGCGCGTTCGTCGCCGGTCGCGAGCCGGCCGAGCTCGAGGCACGCCGCGGCCTCTTCGAAGGGCATCTGCATCGAGCGCGCGAGCTGGGCCGCCTCGCGCAAGGCGCGCTGGGCCTTGCGCGCGCGCCCGTCGAGCCGGTGCTTCGCGCCGAGGTACAGCAGCTCGCGCGTGCGCACGGCGGGGAACAGCTTGCGCCCGGCGGTGAGCTGAGCGATCGCGCGATCGAGGCGGGCGCGCAGCTCCGCGACCGGCGGCGCGCCCTCGATCGCCTCGCCTCCGAGGGCCCGCTCCCACAGCTCGAGGTACAGGCCCGCGATCGCGGAGTGCCCGTTGTAGCCGGTCATGTACATGTTGCAGTCGTCGCCCTGCTCGGCGAGCGCGAGCGCCTCCTCGGCCGCTTCGACGGCGCGCGCGTAGTCGCCGGTCTCCCGGCAGCACTCGATGACGCACGCGAGGCAGTTGTACAGCTGCAGGACCATCGGGTTGTCGCGCACGAGCTGGATGCCCTGCGGCCCCTCGATGATCGCGAGCGAGTCCTCGACCGCGCCGCCGGCCTCGAGCAGGCAGATCGCCTGCATCGCGTGCGCGAACCCGACGATGGGCGGCTCGACGCCCGACGCGTAGATCGCGCACCACCGGAACAGCTCCGCCGCCTCCTCGAGCCGACCGCTCATCATCGTCGCCTCGGCGCGCATGTACTTGCCGCGGTGCTTCCACAGGCCGGCGCCGAGCCGGCCCGCGATCTCGTCGGCCTCGGTCAGGTGCGCGAGCGCCTCGTCGAGCCGGCCGAGCGCGCTGTACGACAGGCCGAGGTACATGTGGGTGCTGCAGCGCTGCAGCAGCGCGCCCGACGCGTCCGCCATCTCCACGCCGCGGAGCAGGTCGCGCTCGGCGACGTCGTGCAGGCCCGAGAGCATCAGCAGGTAGCCGACCATCGCCTTGGCGAACGCCGACTCGGGGGCCGGCCCGAGGCGGCGGGCGATGTTGGTGCCTTCGAAGACCGTGTGCGCGAGCGACAGCTTGTCGCCCTCCCACAGGCAGACCACCTGGAGCAGGTCCGCCGCGCGCAGCGCCACCACGCAGCGCTCGCGCAGCTCGCCGGTCGCCGGCGCCGACGGTCGGGTCCAGCGCCCCATCACGTGCTTCATCACCTCGAAGGGCGTCGTCACGCCGAACTTCGGCTTGGGGAAGCCCGACAGCCGGATCGCCCGCTCGCAGCAGGCGCGCGCCTCGTCGAACTCGATCAGGCTGTAGTGCGCCTCGGCGAGGCGCTCGTTCCAGCGGGCGCGCCGCAGGTCGACCGAGAGCCCGCCGCGGAGGCGCTCGTCGATCGCGATCGCGCGCGCGAAGTAGTCTCGCGCCGCCTGGTTCGCCCACGCGTCGAGCGCCTGCTGGCCGGCGAGCCCGAGGTAGTCGAGCGCGCGCTCGGACTGCTCCGCCTCGGACAGGTGGTGCGCGAGCCGGCCGTAGTACGGGGCGAGGTCCTCGGAGTACCGCGCCTCGAGCCACTCGGCCGCGGCGAGGTGCAGCGGGGCTCGCTGCTGGCCGG
>Ga0070728_10006917_pt1 | contig 10545 bp, 9 predicted proteins | sample tdDd471_FD_66723 | JGI IMG/M metagenome (GOLD analysis project Ga0070728, IMG submission 66723) | Marine sediment microbial communities from the Atlantic coast under amendment with organic carbon and nitrate - tdDd47.1 | ecosystem: Environmental > Aquatic > Marine > Coastal > Sediment | place...
ATGTAATCATCTATCTGATTGCTCCAGTATTTACTGGTTCTTTTATTTTTCATATTACCTCCAGCAAAAGGATGTAATATTTAAGTGATTATTTTAATGGCATATAGAATTGACGGTTACGAATTACTTAGAATATCAACAAGCTATTGCAAGAGAAGAAGCAAATGAACTTGAACAATTTGAATTAGATGAAACAATAAGCGAATATGATTAAAATCATTTTAATGCATTATTTCATTGTTTTTTATAAAGTTGATATTGAATAAATTAATATCATAAGTTGTATGAATTATAAAAATTGTTATGGTGATTGATTTTTTTTATATAAGATAGTTTTTTATAGTCAATATTAAAATTGTCCATCAATAAGTTTCCTAGTTTAATATCTGACATTTTCTTTCCAATATTTGGTATTATTAAATCTCCATTAGGGTAAACAAATAAGTATGATGCATTACGGTTTTTGTTTGATGAAAAAACTAAATTAAGATTATTTGGTATGAAAATATCTATAATTTGTTTCTGTAAGTAAAAGAAATTATCATTGGAAATTTCATATATATCTTTCAAGTGCATTGAACTTCGACGAGGAGAATATTGATATATTTTCCATGTGTCAAATATTTTAATTTTCTCCTTAACTAAGTACTTAGCGAAAACTGTTAAACTTGAAGAGTTATGTTTTGTTGAAACACTACCTAATTTAATCTTAAGATCTGTATTGATATCTTTTAATCTATGACTGATCTCAAGTATTTTATCAAAAGATATATTATGTCCATTCATTACTTTGTTTGTATATTTTCCATCATAAGGTAGACTTATCCAATCACAATAAGACGCAACATTATATAATGTATTCTCATTAGAACCATTTGAAGAAACAATTATAGATAAACCATTATCCTTAGTAAACCTTACTAATTCTTCGAAATTGTTGAACAGTGTTGGTTCTCCACCACTAAAAACGATTCCCTTTGCCCCTTTGTTTTTCATATAAATTATCACTTTTTTCCAAAACATTAGAGACAAATCTTTTGAGTTATTATTCACGGGACCAAAACAAAAACCACAACTAAAGTTGCATCTTTCAGTTATTTCTAAATCAATTATTGGAGGGATATTTATCATGTTTGTTCACTTCTAAAAGGGAAAAACAAATCCGGAGCACTGGGAAATAATCGATAAGGATGAAACCCATATTCCTTAATTGATTTATATAGTTTTTCTTTTGATAATTTATTTTCATTGTTAAATTCTATTAGGTTAAGTAACTTATTCATGGAATCATATCGACAAACTTTACTACTACAAATAATTTTTGTCGTTTTTTTTACACCAAAAAGATGACAACATGGAGATATTATTTGTTTTGCTGCTAAAACCTCTATAAATTTAGTAATATTACAGGTTCCCTTTCTCTTAGGAGCTATGTAGTGATGAATCCAAAACTCAACATCACCCCAATTAATCTTGCAGCAGTTAGTATGCATATCATTCATTTCAATTTCTGCTTCTATTTCATTTGTCGTATGAAGATGTTTAAATTGAACAAAATCAACTTTTAAAGATTTTGCTAATTCTGAAATCTTGATAATATCTTGCATTGAATAGTTCAATTCCATATTTTTATCTACAATAAAACTTAGACCTAAAGCAGGAACAAAACTTTTTCGAAGTTCTACTAAATGCTTAATGTTTTCAATAACTCTATCAAAATTATCGACTCCACATTTATGGATTAAGCTATAACTACTAGATGATACTGCATCCATTGATATTCTTACGAAAGCCAATTTACTGATATTAACTTTTCCAAATAATTTATTAAGATATAGTCCATTTGTTATTATACCTATTGCGATATTTTTCTTTAAGCAATAATTAATAATGCTTTGATTTTCAAACACAGGTGTTTGTTCGAATAATTCTTTAAATAATAATGGTTCTCCTCCCCCAGAGAAATGAATAGAGCGACCACCATTTAATAAAAAATTATCAATATACTTTTTTAGATATTCAATCTCTATTTGAAACCGACTTCGATTTTTATGTGTAAAACACCAAGAGCATTTATAATTACAAAAATCTGTAGGATCAATTTCTGTTGAAATAACATTTGTTTTTTGTATATTATGTAGTAATAAATTCTCTGGTATGATCTGTTTTGCGGTAACCTTTTTTAATATATATTCCATATTAGTCTTTCATCGATAAAAGTTTTGTAATGTATTGTTTTTTAAATCTTGTCTAAATTGATTTGATTTAATTTTAACTCCAACTCTTTATATTTATTTGAACCTACGGATTTATATGTATCAATGGCTTCTTTTAAATTTGAAATGGCTCGAGGTTTATCATATACTAAGTAATATTCAAATAGCAATTCTAAAATATCTCCTTTGAATATAGGGAAATTATTTTCATTTGCCAATTTATAAGCTTTATTTAAAAATTTTAAGGATTTTTGTCTGTTATTTTGAAACAAAAAGACTTTCCCTAATCTGTACAAAGTATTAATTATTCCAGTTTTCTCAGATAGGGTTTCAAATATATTTAATGCCTCATCCAAGTTTAATTGCGCAACAGAGAAATCTTCAAATGATATTAAAGCATCAGAGTAATTCATTAATGACCAAGCTAAACCGTGTTGATAATTCAATTCTCTATTTATTTTAATACAATCCTTAAAAAAGGGTATTGATTTTTCAACTTTACCTTTCTTTATGTAAACAATTGCAATATGTTTGAGTGTATCACTTTCTTCTTTTTTGTTTTTTGTTTCTTGGCACAATGTTAACACGGGAAATAACTCATCATGTGCTTCATGATAATGACCAAAAAACCAATGTAAAACGCCTAAAAGTCTCCTTGTTCTTATCATATTAGGTACATCTTCTAGCTTATTTGATATTTCTAAACTTTTATCGATGAACTCTTTTGTTTTTCCATAATCATTTTTTTCATGATAAAATCGACTAACTCTATGAAATAAATGCGCAATTTCAGAACTTTCTTCTTCTGTATTAATTTTTATTTTATATTTTTCATATAGCTCCAAACCCAAATCATGTTCACCCTTTTGGTCAATTACTTTTAATAGTAAATTTAAAGCTTTTAAATTTACTTCAGAGTTATCAGTTTCCAAAATGGAATCTAAAATATTCCGACATTCATCCCATTTCCCCCATATTTCAAATATTGTAGCCTTATGTAATCTTAGCTCAACAGGAATATCGTGGAGATTTTTAATTAAGTCATTAATTATATTCCAACTTATTTCATATCTTCCTTGCAACAACAATTCATTGAATAATGGCATTACTATTTTTAATGCTTTAGAATAGTGTTCACTAACAATAAGATGATTGTAGGCAAGTAAATAATCATTTATTGATTTTTTTTCAGTAGCAACTAATATATAATATTCTGATGCTTTTTTATGAATGTCTTTTTTATTGACTAATTTTTTATAAAAAAAATTACGTATTAATTCATGAGTTACGAATTCGTATTCTGTTGTCCTTGAAATTAAAAATCTATTTATAACGCTATGAATTGCAGCATAAGAAGAATCTTTACAAACATGCTCAAATGCCTTTCTATTTACAGGAAAACTGAAAACTGAAAAATTTTCTAAAAAAACTTTTTCTTCAATAGTTATATCCTCATATATTTTATTTAGGAATCCTATTTCTATTTCTTTCTCTATTTTATCTTTAGATTCAGATAATAAGATTTGGGGATCAAAAGGACTTGCTTTACATAAAGAAGCAAATAATGTTAATGATAAAGGATGTCCTTTTGTTATTTTATAAATGGGCTCGATCCATGAGTTTTTAATTTCCAATTCATATTGCATTAAGAATTCTTTAATATGAGACATATCAATGCCTAACAATTCAGGAGGCTTGTAAATATCTGTTAACATTCTATTTTTTCTATTAGTTAATATTAGAAATTTCGTTCCTTTTGAATATTTTTTTATATATGTTAATATCTCTTCAAAAGATTTATTCGCTTTATGAAATTTATTTATTATTACAGTTAATCCAATTCGATCAAGTTGTTGTATTAATATAGAAATCTTATTCTCTGTAAGTTTATTATTATCTGTTAAAACCTTGCTCATGTTGAATGAATCAAATTTTATAGTAGCAATATTTGCAATTTCAAAAAAAAAATCTTCAATAGTTAAATGTTTTGTACATTCAATCCATATTGGCTTAATTTCGGATAATGAACTAATCAATTTTTTTGCTGTGTATGTTTTTCCTATCCCATCAATACCAGCTATAATCACTATATTTTTCTTGTTTATTTCTTCTTTCAGATTTTTGATTACTCCTATCCTATCAGTAAACTCCTCTGGAACAGAAATATTAGTATGACAATAATTTTCAGATATTGATTCCTTATTTATATGTGAGAAAGCTTTATTATTATGACGAATTTTTTGAGATGCTTTTTTCAGAATTAACTTTAATGATATCGTGCAATTTTCTAATTCTTGTCCTAAAATCAATTCATTTTCATATTTACCAAGATTATGCTCAACTTCTTTAGTCAAAGACTCAATTTCGTTAATTTTTTTTTGATCAAAATTATGATTAAGAAGCATATTATGAATTTCATCTAATTTGCCTAAAATATCCAATGTCTCTTGTCTAATGTCGTTTGAATTGTCTAGAACCTTTTTTTCTTTTAGATTGTTAATTTGTTCCTGAGTATTTGCTATCTCTTTCTCAATCTGAGGTGGGACATCTTTTGATTCAACATATTTAGCTTTCGTTTCTTCTAGTATTTTAAGATTTACTTCTAATTCATTTAAATTTGACATATTTATATATTTTCCCATTCAACTATTTTTTTTTCTATATTAAGTTTCGATTTCAATAATTGCATAGGTACATCTGTATAATTAATATACTCGCTTATTCGGATTTCAATTAATAGAAGACTTTCTCTATAGCTTTCTAAAATTTTTCTTCTATGGAGTGCATTATCATCAATTATTCTAACATTACTACTTTCTATATTTGTAGAAAATGGTATAACAGTCTTAGCACCAGCAGCATACCAAGCAATAACAAAGTTATCAGTTATATCCTTAATTTTCATGATAGGATGTTGTTTATCTCCTGTTCTTTCTACAACTTTTCGATTTATATAAAAGGCTAAATCAATAATACGGACAAATCCGTCTTCTTCAAAAGAGCCATAACCTGCAAACGCTTCCATTAGTGCATTGGTGAAAATACTATAAGGAATATCAGTCCATGAAACTTCATTTTTTCTTGAAGATGCAATAATAACTTGACCACTACTTTCTTGAAATTTTTCTAATATTGTTGAAGGCAAAGGTGCTTTAATATCTTTGAAATGTGCTTGACCTCCTGCATGACAACAATCTAAAAGTATAATAATTTTTTTTGATTGAATACTTTTTATCTTACTAGAGAACATTTTTGCTGATACCGATGAGTTGTTAATATCATTTGCATCATAGTCATTTGGGATTAAATAGAAGTCGGGATTTTCAGTTCCATGTCCAGAAAAATAAATTATTACTGTCGATTCTTCATTAGCCCTTGAGGCAATAGTATCAAGGCAATCAATAATGTTTTTTTTCGTTGCTTTATTTTCTGTTAGAGTCATAACATTTTTACTAGCAAATGCGCAGCGATTCTGATCTTTTAAAATGGCACTAAATGCTTCTGCGTCTTTTACAGTAATCGGTAAATCATTACCTACACCAATTATGAGAGCGAATGAATTATTATATAAACTTTGCATATTATTCCCCAACCGAAAAATCATCTCTAAATTGTTTATCATTTAAAAACATATATTTATCTAATTGATTTATAAAATCAGTTATATCAGATTTATCTTTTATTCTCGAAAATTTTCCAATCGGTTTAAAAAAAGACTTCTGAATTTGGTTTAAATTAAATAGTTCATGAGAATTTAAGCACCCTAAACGTAGTTTGTCAACTGAAACTAAAAACAGAAATAGAAGAATTCTATAAGAATACCTTCTAATTGTTTCAGGTCGAAATAGATCTTTTTCAATATGTAATTTTTTAATAATATTTATCGTCTGGTTATCATCCCTAAAAATTCCCCAATATGTTTTACTTTTTTCATATTGCCCAACTTCTTTAACTTTTAATATCTCATAAAATGTAAATACTAAAAAATTATGCCTATCAATATCTATTTCTATAGAGTCGCTTTGTCTCTTTCCTAATTTTGAATTTAAGCAATACATAAGTATTGATTTGCTTAGAATATGATTTGGAATCATTTTGTATGTAATTGCAAATGCTACTCTGTCTTCGTGTGTGTATAATTGCACACCTTTTGATATTAAATAAAAATGTAGTGCATTTAGAATTCCTTTACAATTGCAATATAAAATTTCGTTTTTATTTTTCATCTTAGAATATTTTTGATTGTAATATCTTAGTTCTACATTTATATTATCTAGCAATTTAGAAGGTGTAGACTCGTATTCAGCAATATTCCAGTTAACTTTGTTGCCAAATAACAATTTTGCATTAATATTATTATACCCCCAGGAACACATATGGTTGTTAAATTTAATGAGCTCTGATGAATGACGAAGTCTTAAGCCTATATTGATATTTCTATAATCTTCTATCTTATTAATTAAATGTTGGAGATACTTTCTATATGCAATAGCATTTACTGTTTCATTTTTATTTTTAGTAATTCCAAGAAGATCTATGTCAGAAAAATTATTATACTCACCAGTTGTGAAACTACCTACTAAGTATAAACTATCAAGCTCAGAATCCTTAAACCAATTTGCTAGGGTTAGTTTTAATACTTCTAATATTTTATTATTTGACATATATAATTTCCTAATTAAAGAATCCACTTTGTTTTATTTCTTTCATTATAGATTCCAAATATTTACAATTATTATCTTATAGAATTTACAGATTCACAAAACTTAACTGACAAATGTTCTTATTAGCATTAACTTTTATAACATCATTTAAATATTCACATGCTGTATTGTAATTTTGATTTATATACAAATTTCGGACTTTATTATTTTTCCATTTTGCCCAATCATTGAAATCAGTACTTAAAGTATTAAAAATTTTCAATTTTGAATCATTTGCAAGAATACAGCATGTAAACATTTCACCCTTAAAATTTATAAACCAATTATTTTCTATTCCTAATTTACATGTAAAAGTTTGTTTCTTTATTTTAGTTTTTTCATTTACATAGTTAAATAACTTTGGAGTTAATGCTATTTTTATATCAATGTCTTTTAGCTCATGTTTTAAGTCAGTTGCATCGTCCCAAAATTGAATAAAATTTTCTAAACATATTGAATTGTCAACTATTGATTTGGCTCTCCCAGTAGGAGCTAATTGTAAAAATCTGAATTTTTTAATGTTATATTTGTACAATTCATGAACTAGTTTATCTATTTCTGTATAATTATAATTGGTAAGGACAAAATATATTATTATGTTAAAATTCTCTTTCATCATATTTTTAATTGTCTGTAAAACATTAATAAAACTGTTTTTAATTCCTGAAATTGCTTCATAGTTATCCTTATGAATACTATAGATAGATATTCGTATAGAATCAGGATTTATAGTCTTTATCCATGACTTATTTTCTTCAAGTAAAGAACCATTCGTTATATAATCAACATTTAATCCTATCTTTTTAGCATATTCACTAAGTTTTCTAATATCACTTCTTAAGAAAACTTCTCCACCAGAAAATAAAACTCCTTCACTTCCTGTAGATTTTACTTTGTCGATTATTTGTTTCCAGTTTTCAGTATTAAGTTCTTCATTTTGATCATTTTCCCAAAATGAATTTTGAGAGCAATGCCTACATCGATAATTACACTTTTTTGTTAATTGTAGTACAACACCTGCTGGTTTATTTATTTCCATATATATTTATATCATGTCAAAAGTTGTATTAACAAAGTAATAGCTCTTTTGGAGAATATTATTTTTTCCTTAGAATATAGTGAATTAAACTAGTTTTTCGATTGTTCATTGATTTTTCTTCATTAATAGTACATTTCTCAATTGTAAAGAATTCTTTGAATAGAGAATCAAAAATAACTTTTGGACGATGTTTAAAAACTTCATTGCCATTACTACGGAATAAACCATAATTATTAAATTCATTTAATCCCAAGAGATAACGATTCTTATAGTTATTGTCCTCAGATAAAACATAATCATCAAAAATAAAAACTCCATTATTATTCATATTATTATTTACAAATTCAAAAATCTTATTTAGATCTAAGTCAGAAATAATACTATTTGCAACTGTTAAAAAAAAAACTACATCAAGATTTCTAATATCTGGAAGCTCCTTTGGTATTTTACAATTATAAAATGATATGTTTGGAATGCTCTCTTTAGCAATATTTAACATACCATCTGAATAATCTATACCTAATATATTTTTATAGCCGAGTTTCCATAACATTTTTAATGTTCTCCCGTATCCACATCCTAAATCAAGTATTTTACTTGATTTATTTATATTTAGTTCTTCTAATAATTCTGCTCTATTCGGTGTGGTAAAGTTTTGCAATCCGCTTTGTTCATCCCAGATACTTTGGCTCTGTATCGTATTTTCATTCATTTCTTCAAGTTATTTGTGATAATTCCTTTTGTCAATACAAATTAAAAAAACTCTAAATATAGTTTTAAGAGATTCTCTATATTAATAATAGATTTTTTATAATTGTTAAGTTAAAATATAATCCAATTTATTACCTATTGTTAAATGAGGCAGTTCATATGAAACCCAAAATAACATTAAATCATATTTATGACGGAATTCTATTTACATTCTCAACAATTACTTTAGGTTCTGCTGCACTTTTATCTTTAAAACTAGTCTATATCTTTTTTATAAATCCCATGATAGAGATTCCAAAAAACAATTTATATTTTGTCGCAGGACTTTTTCTTGTTGGAATATCAGGATCATTTATTAGAAATGTTTTAGAAAGAGTGTTTTCTAAGAAAATTAATCAGTATCTTGAAAATGAAGATACTAAAGAGATTTTTGATAAGATGTTGAAAACAGAATTATCTAAAAAAGAACAAATAAATTTAATTTTAGAAAATATAGAATTCCAAAAATATATTTCAATAGTTAATAAAATAGATGCAAATTCGGAGTTATCAGAGATCTCAAAAAATTTTGAAATTAAAAAGGAATTATTTCCCACAAATAATAATTTACTCAAAACACATAAAACGGTATCAAATAAAGAATTAGATACTGTAGTTGTTCCAGCTGGTTGGTCAATGGACTTTAATAGACGTTATTTACTCTATTTCTGTCAACATGGAAGAACTTTTAAAAGTACTCAATTCATGGCGTTCTATGCAAATAAAAAAATTCAATTTGTAGCAAGGTATAGTAAGATCTCTCAGGAAGATATTAAGAAGATTTTAGCTGACAACGTTGAAATAAAAGCCTTTCTAGATGATAACGCACCTGAAAATACAAAACTACTTGATTTCTATAAATTGGATGTATCTGATATACAAGACTCTGGAGTTCTTTCAATTCCGCATAATCTTCCTTCAGCTTTAGTTCAAAACAGAATATACACGAACTTCAATTCATTATTATCAGCTCAAACATCTAATGATATACAAAGAGGTTAGATGAAATAGCATATCTGACTTATGCTTAAGAAAATATAACATTTTCATGAACTTGATTTTCTATGTCACAAATCCTGCTTTTTCAGCTTCGCTGGCAGGATTTCCGCCATGTACGAAAACAAGTTATGAAGGCGTTCTACAGACAACTAGGAGCGGTTTATTGTTTTTTTTGAACAATTTCTATTTACAGGATTATCAAAAAATAAGGAAAAATATGACTATTAGAAAAATTAAGAAAAATGAAATTGATCAATTGGTAGAATTATACTTTCACTACATATCAGAAGAGAATTTACCTTCAATTACAAAAATTAAAATGGATAATATTTGGAACCAAATAGAATCAAATCCCTGCATAAATTATTTTGTTTTGGAAGTTGAAGAAAAAATCATTGCATCTTGTATTTTAACTATTACTCCATCCTTTATCAGAGGTGGTGACGGATTTGGTATAATTGAACATGTTGTTACAAATTCTGACTTTCGTCGAAAAGGATTTGGAGAATCAATTGTTAAATATTCTTTAGACTATGCTTGGGGAAACGGCTGTACAGAGGTTATGCTATTATCAGGTTCTAAAAATAAAAATGCACATAAAATGTATGAAAAAATTGGTTTTGATAAATATCGTAAAACTGGATTTATAATGTATAAACCAGGAAAATAGATATTTAAAATTTAATTACCTCCACAAAAACAAAATCTTCAAAAAGAGGAATTGTTTTAATTTAATACTTATAATATTATTAATTTATGAATTGTGATTTTCTTGAAATTGAAAAAAATCAACTCTTTAGAATAAGTAAGCTTTGGCAACAGTTGAATGAAATACATA
>Ga0070728_10006920_pt1 | contig 10542 bp, 14 predicted proteins | sample tdDd471_FD_66723 | JGI IMG/M metagenome (GOLD analysis project Ga0070728, IMG submission 66723) | Marine sediment microbial communities from the Atlantic coast under amendment with organic carbon and nitrate - tdDd47.1 | ecosystem: Environmental > Aquatic > Marine > Coastal > Sediment | place...
GTGTATTGCTCCAGATGGGCTTCAACACGATAGAGGGATGAGATAATGGCAATAGGCATTGTTAAATAGTTTATGGTTCGTCAGATTTGTTTATAGGTAATGAGCGGACTCGTATCCGTGTAGCTTCGATAACTACTACTGCCCCAGCGTTTAAGTCATCAGTGATATTCGCAAGATTAGCTAAAATTATCCGTGTTTGTTCTTCTGCCAATCGCAAACCTGACCAACGTAGCAGGATAAAAGACGGTTTATTAGTTTGCATATGAGCCAACAATGTGCCGAAGTCCGTATCAGCTGAAAGAATTACCCTATCTTCAAGATAGGCACGTTCCAAGATATCCTGATCCGATGCTGTACCTAATCCGTAATCGTTGACATGAACGGCATCGTGATCGGTTTCAGATAGTAACTCAGCAACACGAAATGATAAAGCATTGTCCACCAGAAATTTCATAGATTGACAACTTGTGGCAACTGTCTTTCCCGAAGTGCTGCCGACGCATAATGCAACGATTCGATAATATCCTCAGATTCCAAATCAGGAAAATCAGCAATGATGTCATCTGTTGTCATACCCGCCGCAACCATATCAATAATGGATGCTACAGGTATACGTAATCCACGAATGCAAGGCACACCATTCATTTTTGCTGGGTCAACAGTAATTCGTGTAAATGCCATGTGTTCTGCCTCCGCATATTTTTGCTATTATAGCATTCAAAGGGGATTAACTATTCACTCTCATCCAAGTCGGATGACATTTGACGAGCTTCAATTTTCTGGCGTAAGTCTGAACTTTTAATCACTCGTGAGTCATTCCAAACTTGTTCATAAGCTTCATCAAGTTCAGCTTGATTTTCGTAGTAATATGCTAGTACGGCATGAACTTGCGCGCGAGTTAGGTTGTAATGCTCCATTACATCTTCGATGGTCGCCTGACCACCTGTGTGCATCCGCGCCACAACTTCTGCTTTCAAGTGTTCCTTACCCATAACTCGTGCTGTTCCATCTTTAAACACGATATAATCTTTGATGTAATGTTCTGCTTGCATCATATATCCTTAGTCAATCGCTATGACAGAATTTCTAATTTCATCTAACGAGAGTGCTCCACCTGCTATGGCTTCTGCATAAACTGACATTCATTTATAATAGTTCCAATACCACTTGATCCTTGCAAACGCTGATTAAGTAGCAATATACCGCCGTGATTTCTGCCTTCTGCCAGCCAATTAAACCCTCTATCTCGAAATCCTTGATCAAATGTTATTAAAACTCGATCATTTTTCGCTGAAAATTCGAGATGGGTTTCATCATCAGCCTCTGCCAACGCAACGTCCTCACATCAGATAACATCAATGCCATTTTGCCGTAATTGAATAGCAATTTGCTTGGCAATATGTGTATCCGTATAAAATCTTAACGTCACTATATCACACCTTTATGTGAAGAGGTTTAAATATCAACTTTATTTAACTCTAATTTCAGCCATGTCACAAAATCATGATACCAGTCGATAAGCAGTTTCCATTCGGATGGTCCATCTGACCACCACACAAGTTTGGATGTTGCATCATATTTTTTCCACTCAAACCCATAACTTACCCCATCATATCCTACGAGCGGATTCACATTAATCAAAGGAATTGCTATATCGTTTGCATTGTTCAACCATTCAAACAAGATTGATTCATCTATTTCAGTTCCACGATAAATGAGGTGTTTTGCATCTTCAAACCAATCCTTCTTTATCAGCTCATGATAGGGTTGTCTTGGACCTTTAATTTGTCGCAAATAATGAGACTTTGTTTCTCTATTGTAGGTGATTATCCATTGAAGGTTAGGACCAAATGATGGATTTTCCCAAAGTTTTAGAATTTCAAACTCACCCATCGTTTGCCTCTGCGTTCTTCGCTTCTCTGCATCTTTGCGTTTTATTTTTTCTCAAATTGATTACTTCTGGATATATGACATACCATCCACTACATGATTTTTAATCTCTTCATGCTTCAGTGATTATAGCATTAAACCGAGACAATCGACTGAGTCTCTTCGCCTCTCAACAGTGTATGGTCAATTCTTATAACGTTCTGATAAAATGGTCGTATGATAGGCGCTTATGACCGCATCTAACTTATGAGCCAATCAATACAATCGAAAGGAATCCTAATGACTAGCTTTTTCACAGTAGAAGAAGCCCATATCACATTGCAATTTAGTGATGATGCACAAGCACGCGCAGATGCGATTGTATTTTTGGGTGAAAATCGCTATGCACCTAGTGTGCCTCATCTAACCGATTTAGTCAGCCAATCTGACCCCGGCACCCGTTATCTTGCCGCCAAAGCCTTAGGGAAAATTGGTGACGAAGCCGAAGCCTCTGTACCGACATTGCTTACCGCCATGCGTGATAATGATATGTTTTTGCGCGCAGGAATCACAGGGGCATTGATTAATATTGGATATCCAGCTGTACCGGGTCTGACAAAAGCCTTGTTTGATCGTAATAAAGCTGTCAAACGTGCCGCCGCTAAAGCCCTCGGTAAAATTGGCAGTGATCGTTGTGTCCCTGCGTTGATCAACTCCTTGGCGGATGATGATCCCGGTGTCCGCAAATTTGTTCGCGAAGCGCTGGAACGCATTGACTCACCAGAAGCACGGGATGCGCTAAATGATGCCTAAATAAAGGTGGGATCACTCCCACCTTAAAACCATATAGATATTTGATTGCTTATGAATCAAGATTATCGAAGACTCGATATTATTAGTACCCCACACTGTCGCTTGCGTCCAGTACGTCAGTCCGATGCCCCCTCCATTTTAAAACTCTATAGTAATCCCAATGTCATTCGTTATACTGAGCATCATTATCCCATGCAATCTATAGAGGAAGCCTACTACGCTATACAATTTTATCGTAAAGGTTATCTTGAAATGTGGATGTATCGTTGGGGGGTTACTCTATATGGAGATGATACCGTGATCGGCACAGCAGGGCTTCATCGGATTAACCGCGACCATCACTTCTGCTCTATCGGCTACGAGATTGACGAACCCTACTGGAATCAAGGATTTTCAACAGAAATTGTAAAGGGACTGACTACGTATGGATTTACAGTCTCTCAGTTACATCGTATCGAAGCTGAACTGATCTCCCAAAACGGCGCATCGGCGCGCGTTCTACAAAAAAATGGCTATCAATACGAAGCCACTCGTCGCCAACATTTACGCAAGCGCAGAGTATATTATGATCTTGATGTCTATGCTATTTTACGCCCTGAATGGGAAGTTGGACAACTCTCTCATTAAAATTACCACAAACGCCCTATCCATCCGATCAAGCGCGTCAACAAATTATGCTTGATATAACCATTCTCTCGATACCATTGCGCGGTCTCTCGTAAACTCGTCATGAGGTCGATTTGGGGTGTGAATAACTCGTTATAGGCTTTGCTCCCATCAAAGTATGCATTTGTCCCACCTAAGCGGGTTTGGTTAGCATCCATCGGCGTTTGAATTCCAATGCGTCGCAAGACTTCAATTAAACGCGCAGTCGGTTCAAGCATCCAATCTGGGCTAGTGAATATCGGGGCAGGCACATCACAGGCTTCTGCAATCATCTTAAACCATTCTTGATAAGGGTAATTAGCCGTATTCAGAATATACCGTTCCCCTGTGCGCCCTTTTTCGACAGCGTTGATGTGTGCCTGTGCAACATCTCGTACATCAATTGCCGCTAATCCTCCAGACGACATTGGGGTAAGCCATTGAACGCGGGCAGTCTCGATAATGAATGTGCCTGAAATCGAATTGAGATCACCAGGTCCGATAATGACAGTGGGATTCAGTATGACTACATCCAGTCCATCAGCAACAAATTCCGCGACGACTTCTTCGGCTTTTAGCTTTGAGTACGCATACCAGAAGCGTTCTGGTGGCAAATTAAAAGCTTGGCTCTCGTTTGCCGCGCCACCATCATCACGGAAGCCAATCGTAGATGCACTACTGGTAACGATTACCCGTTTGACCCCCGCCAATTGCGCCGCCGATAAGACATTGCGTGTCCCATCAACATTGATACGGAGCATCAACTCTTTATCGTCATCTTTCCAATAATCCGCTTTTGCCGCAACATGAAACACCACATCACAACCATCACACGCCGTTTTCAGGGTTTCCACATCATCTAAATCACCTTGAATCCCTTGATAATCGAGTCCGTCTAAAATAGCTAACTTTTGTGATGAGCGATAAAGAACACGTACTGTATGTCCCTGTTCGTTGAGTAAACGTACCAGATGTGATCCGACAAATCCTGTCCCACCTGTGACCAATGCTTCCATACAAATTATCCTCTTTTGAGTGTAGTTTATGAACACTATCTTATAAAAAAAATAATTTTAACTCTTTTTTATTGAATTTTATTAGATTTTTATAAGCACGATCTACAACTATCTGATACGATAGACTCAATGGTTATTTAATCAAAGGGGAAAGAACCAAATGAAAAAACTGTCAATCTTATTTACACTTGTTCTTTTGTTGATCCCAGCCGCAATGGTTAACGCACAAGAACCCCTAGAAGTTGGTGTTCCTGTAGCGGGTGAAATTACGAATGCTTCATTTGAAGTTGAATATACATTTACAGGCAAGGGTGGCGACGTTATCATCCTCTCAATGCCAACACTTGATGAAGATGGTTACTCAAACGATCTTGATGGAGAAGTTATCCTGATCGATTCTAGTGGCGAAATTGTCGCTTCTACAGCACAAAACTATGATTTCTACGTGGCACTTGTCACACAATTACCTGCTGATGATGATTATCTTGTTATCGCAACCCGTTCTGATGGTCGCGCAGGCGACAGCGCAGGTACATTCGAGCTCGAATTGATCGTTCCAGAAGTTCTTGCTATGGATACATCAGTTGCTGGTTCAGCTGGTAGCGAAACAGGGTCTGAATACTTCGTGATTAACTCTGAAGAAGATTTCCTCTTCCTCTACGAAAAAACCGAAGGTGATTACTTCCCAGAAATCGAAATTAAAGTATTGAACGATAACAACAGTGGTTTAGATGACTTTGCAATCGCATCTGGTGAAGTAAACCGCGTTGCTATGGGTGACTTTGCAGCTGGTATCTATGTTATCGAAGTCAGCGAAGGTTTCAACTACTACTTCGATCCAGTAACTGCAGAATTTGAAGTCGGTATTACTACAACCGAATAAAATCTGCATCAATAGTTAAACACTAATAAAAAACGAGACAGGAGTTAAACACTGTCTCGTTTTTTTATGGGTGATGAGTATTTATCCTGCGGTTGGACCAATCACCGGACCACCGAGTTTAATCACAGGTTGATCCATCGGCGTTAGCCATTTATTCCAAGCACCACTTTGATAAAAGTACCTTGGATGGCTAGGATTAAATTTCGTTGTGATTTGATTGACCATCTCGTCTGACATCAACAACAATGGATTAACGATCCATGCTCCTTTATACCGAATCTCAAAATGTAAGTGTCGTAAGCGATCTGATGAAGCATCGAGTTCGCCTATTTTTGTATCGACTGAGATTTGTTGTCCGACTTGAAAAGTTGGTGTGTTGGTGAGATGCTGATAAATGATGGTATATAACCCTGTTTTGGTGAAGATACCATAGCGATCTTCTTTCACAAATGTGCAATCAATGCCTGCATATACAGGTATTCCAGCATTGTTATTGCCAAAATCTAAGCCACTATGTAAGCCCTGTGCATAACGGTCATACCCCCATGATTTACCATAGGTATAGGCATAATCGTTATTGCCGAAGTATTGCCACCAATGCGTATTGTCAATATCAACAGGTAATCGCTTAACCAGTGTTTTGAGGCTTGGGAGTGTTGATACATCGGGACCATCGTCCGTCATCACTGCGACACTCTCAACAGTCCCAGGTTCAACTAGAAAGACAGTTGAGCCTGATACATTTTTCCATGCTGACCAACCATCTTTATGATGCAACCATACATAGCCATCATTGGTGATTTCTGATGAAGCGTTACATTCAATGACTGTTCCTGCTGGAAGCCACTTAATAAATGTGCCACTCAAATCGGCTTCACTGCGGACACGGACATCGGTAGCGGCTTGTAATTTGATGATTGATGCTGTTGGCGCACTAGGGACAGCTGCAGGAGCAGATGGTACAGCAGGTGTGGCAACTGGTGCGGGGACAGCAGGTGTTGTAGTGGGTTGCGTAGGTGTTGTGTCTGTTGGTGCAGAAACTGCTTCCATAAACACCCAGCGTCCATCTAAGGATTCTGATGCTGACCATCCATCTTGATGTTGCCACCAGATATAACCATCGGCTTCGGTACGGGAGTTAGACAGAGTTTCAATTGTTTCGCCCTCACTTAGCCAACGCACATCGGATGCTGATAGTGTGGGGGATTGGCGGACTCGTACTTGACGATTGGTCTTGAAGTAGAGGGTTTCCGCTTCGGGTTCTACATTGTTTGGAGTTGGTATATTGGCGACCTTTTTTAAAAATTTCTGGCTCTTATCTTCGGTGCGTTTGGCTGACCAACCTTCATCATGTTGAATCCATACATAACCATTGAGTGTCGTTTGTGTATCGGTATCTGCAATAAATTCATATCCTGTGGGATATTGTTTTAACCATTGTCCACCGGGTTCGCGCCGTACCGAAATGGGTCCATCAACAACTTTATAGATTTTTTTGGGCATTATCTATTCCTTCACTAATTAGGTGCTCAACCTATTTTAGTCGGAACAGACGATTTCGCCCAATTTAGCCACCTGTTAAGATAACTGATGAACCACTCATATCGTCAGGGATAACCGTTGGTAAGAGGTTACATAAACCACCATAAACTAATTCCCCAGCGAATACCCATCCAAAGCCATTGATTTCGTACCATCCATTACTGCTTAAACGGCTCGCAACCATCGCTTTATTCATCTTTGCGACGACAGCATATTCCATACCGGGTCCTTTACGTATATCAACGGCACTACCTGTAAAGCTCTCGATAACACAATCTGTCTCATTAAAGATAACACTGGGTTGATTCATTGCAGGTTGTGGAATCGGCTCATTAGCTGAAATAATTGCGACGGTTTGACAAGTATCACTTAATGCTACAACTTCCTGATAAATCCAACCGAGTCCACCTGTTAACGCAATACGATACCATCCCTCATCGGTGCGACCATCCGCCATTAATACATCTGTCGAAGCTAGTGTCCGGATCACATTGGATGTGCGATTGGGATTACTACGGATATTTACCAGATTACCTGTTGTGTTTTTGACGGAACACGTCGGCGTTGATATACGGGGTAAATTCATGCAATCACCCGTTTCATCTACCACACTGCCACCGACCCAGCCAATCGTGCCATCGGTATTCAGGATTTGAAACCACTGATTATCACTAATTGCAATAGCATCAACGCTGACTCTGTCGCTGAGCGAGCTAATCAAAGTAAATGTTATATCGGGACCACTACGGATATTAACGTTGGCATCCCCTGTTGTTGATATTTTACAACGCGGTACGCTAGTGGGCTGTGATGAAACCGTATTATTCTCATTTACCGTCGGTAGGGAAGGTTCAATCGGTGGTGCTTGGATAACAATGGTCGGCTCTTGTGTCGTCTCTGCTTGTGGAGTTGTGTCTACTACGATAACAGCTTCAACAGTAGCGGTGATTTCCGAGTCATCGACTGGCTTATCTGTTGGGCTAATGAGCGCAACTAATCCCCCCATAGAAAGCATGACAAGAATCATGATACCACCAATGACGAGTGGGTGACGGATGAGTTTCCGTCTTTGACGAACAACAAAATTGGGTGAAATAGTAGGTTCTGAATACATAATACGCTATTCCGTCTATTTGATCGACTGATGTATCCTCAGTATAATGAGATCGCTTTGACACTACCCCATGCCCACCTGACGTTTACCTGACTGTTCCCCTACACACTACACCTTTATTTCTGATGAGTCAAAATATTTGTTGAAATCTGACAGTTCTCTCAATGGATAACGGAATCTATTAATTGCCATTCTGTATCATTCGTATCCCAATAGGGATATAACGCAATGCCATCAACGCGCCCTGCATAACCAGCTTGAACACCGTTCAACGCAATTATCAAGGTTTCAACTTGTGTCTGATGTGAAGGTGTCCATTCTTCGGATGTGGGGAGACCAATCATCAACTCAACAGGTGAATCCATCAATGCTTGCTGGCTAGTCGTAACTTGATATGTTACCCAGTCCAGATAATCGCGTGGGAAAATTAAACCCGAGTCATATGCCATAAGCGCAATTTGATCGACATGTTGAGCGACCTGCTGGAGATAATCCACATTCCAATGATGTGATTCAACGGGATATGGTATTGCAGTGACAGGATGATCGAGGCGTAAAGCATGAACAGTTATCGAAAAAGTTGCTTCGGATGGTAGTATTTCACGGATTAATTTTAATGTGTCAAGGAAAGCTCCGTTATCATTGGGGATTAACTCAGCATTGAGGTGAATACCATCAAAACCCAGATCATTAATCACAAACCTGCTAAATTCTGCGATTTGTTGACGAATTACTTCTGATGTCAGCCGATTGTAGATAAATTCCCCATCAGGTTGAGTGATAGATATGGGCACACCTATCCACGCTAAAACCCGAATATCGGGAGCAGTTTGTTTAAGTATGGCGACAAACTGCTCGGCGTGATCGTAGGTCGGATTGAAAAAATCACCTGCTTTAAGGTAACTAACATATACATACACATCATCGACGTTCTGTGATGTGAGTGTTGTAGCGAGTTCATTTATCTCTTCGGTTGAATAGTCATCCATTGACCATGTAACACCCATCCAGACTGCGATTCTTAAGTTTGAGTCAGCTATCAATGGCTTAGTATTCAGAGGCGGGAAAAAGAGATACACCGTCAATCCAACCAATCCAATTAATATGATGACGATAACAAAAAATAAAAATCGTCGCTTACTCATATTCGTTATATTCGTTAAGGACAGTCTTGTGACGCATTGTCGATGGCTCGTTGGATTTGCTCAATGCGATTATCAGGATTGGGATGGGTACTAAAAAATTCAGGCTGACGACCACCGCCCGCTTGCTGTAGAACCTCCATCACCTCGACCATTGCTTGTGGATCATATCCTGCCGACAGCATCAGACAAACCCCAAGTGTATCCGATTCGATTTCATCATCACGCCCATACTGCATATTCACGAGACTACCAATCAATGCCACAGCTTGCGTCGTTTCTCGATCGCCCGATGCGACCCCAACCGCCCCAATCACACCGTTGGTTAAATCATTTTTTGCGATGCGTTGTGCGCTGTGACGGGCTAAGACATGGACAATTTCATGCGCTATAACACCTGCCGCCGCATCTTCGGTTTCTAGCTGAAATAATAATCCTGTGGTGATGAATACGGGTCCCCCCGGTAAGGCGAAGGCATTGATTACATCCGAATCTAAGACATAAAACTCAAATTGCCATGGGGTTTTGTTCGCAATACTATCTTGGACGAGCCGATTGCCAATGTGCCGAATCTGATTTTGGACATCACTATCTTGATATAAACCGCCATACTCTTGAATCATCGTCGGTGCAGATTGGAGACCCAGTGCAATCTCTTGCTGAACGGTAAGGCTCACATATTGTTGCTCGCCTGTGACAGGGTTAAATTCACTTGATCCCAAATATGAGATGAGCGAGATAATCGCAATTATCACGCCGAGTATCAGTCGCGCTCCACCACCGCTATTATTTCGTCTCATTGTTGCCTCCCATCAAGGGTTCATCATAGGTATCGAGCATCTCGTATACGCCACCTGCGACAGCCCCAAATACGATATGACTGATGGCAAGTAAGGGATTATTGATTGCAAAGAACCACTCGAAAATGAGTGTCCCTGCATAGAGGTTAATGCCATAAATAGATAAGCCGAGAATCCCACCGCCAACGATACCGACCCCTAATCCCCAACGATGTACCACAATCGCAATTACCAGCGTAAATAAGATCGATAGCGCATAATGGGTGAGTAGACCAACAATCAGAAAACTACTGTTATCTGCCACCAATGCCGATGTTCCCATCGTGAGTGATGCAAAATAACGCAGAATAATCGTTGCATCAATCTGGAGCAACATCGGCGATAAAACCATGTTCAGCAATAAAAAGACCGTGCCTGCAATTAACCCTGCAAAGGGGATGGCACGCCACATCACGTTTCGTTGGATCGCGTCTAACATCAATAATCCCTCAAATTTCAAATTGTTATACCTTATTATAATGCGACTCTTTAAACTTGCCGAAATGATCTTTTAGGATGGTGTATTTCACGTTAATGGAAAATCATGCCCATATGAAATCATAAAACTTATCGAGTGAAGTACTTAATGAATATCCAGAATACTTTTGGAGTTGTAGGGGAGTAGCCACGTCTGTTCCCGTAGTTGAACACACCGGTTCAAGCCTATATAAATTCAACT
>Ga0070728_10006925_pt1 | contig 10538 bp, 7 predicted proteins | sample tdDd471_FD_66723 | JGI IMG/M metagenome (GOLD analysis project Ga0070728, IMG submission 66723) | Marine sediment microbial communities from the Atlantic coast under amendment with organic carbon and nitrate - tdDd47.1 | ecosystem: Environmental > Aquatic > Marine > Coastal > Sediment | place...
GGGAAGATGTGACCCGGCCGGGCCAGGTCGTCGGGCTGACAGGCCGGATCGATGAAGACCTCGACGGTGCGGGAACGATCGGCGGCAGAGATGCCGGTGGTCACGCCGCTGGCCGCGTCGATGCTGACGGTGAAATTCGTACCCAGGCTGGCGGTGTTGCGCGCCACCATGGGCTGGATGTCCAGCTCACGCAGGCGCTCGCCGGTGGCGGAAAGGCAGATGAGTCCCCGCCCGTGCTTGGCGATAAAATTCACCGCTTGGGGCGTGACCTTCTCCGCGGCGATGATGAAGTCGCCCTCGTTTTCTCGGTCCTCGTCATCCACGACGATGATGATCTCACCCTGCCTCAGCGCGATCAAGGCTTCGGCAATGGAATCGATCCGGGTCGGGTTGTCGGTACTCATCGTGATCCTCCCGGTCCTCGGGCTCCGCGACGGCGAAAACCCTTGGCCTGTAGTTCTTCGACGGTCAGAGACTTGCCCGCGGGACGAGTCGCAGGCTGTTCACCGGCCCAGGCCGGCAGCGAGGCCAGGCTTTGACCGGTACGGGCGGCCTTGACCAGTACGTCCATCTCCAGGTTGACCTGCCGGCCCGCCCGTAGACGCTGGAAACTCGTTGCCGCCAGGGTGTGGGGAATCAGATTGACGGTGAAGCGATCGCGGAAAGGTCCGGCGTCCACCGTCAGACTCACACCATCGACGGCCACCGAGCCCTTGGGAGTCAGGAAGCGGGCCAGTTCCGGCGGGAGTCCCACCGTCACCAGCAGACCGCCGCCGTCCCGCTTCACCGCCAGCACCCGGCCGGTGCCGTCCACATGACCCTGGACCAGATGCCCATCGAGAGCATCTCCGGCCCGCAACGCCGGTTCCAGATGCAACTGCTGGCCGCTCCGCCAGGTCGTCAGAGTGGTCAAATTGCGGGTTTCGCTTGCGGCCTCCACGCTGAAGACCGATCCCTTGCAAGCGGTAACGGTCAGACAGATCCCATTGACGGCGATGCTGTCGCCGAGGTTGGCGGTCGCAGCAGTGTTGGCCGCTTCGATATCGAGGCGCATCACGCCGGCCCGCCTACTGCGGCCGCGCAACTTGCCGATCTCCCTGATCAATCCGGTAAACAAGTTCCGCCTCTTTCAGGTCATGACTTCGGCCAGCACATCGCTGAACCGCATTCGGTCGTGGATGACCAGCAGGTCGTCCCCATGGGACTCGCTGCGGGTCGGGGAGAACTGCCGGTGCGGCAACTCGCCGCCGCCGAACTCACCGGGCCAACGGACACCGTGGCCAAGAACCGCCGGCGCCAGGTACTGCAGCCAGCGATCCACGACACCGGCGGCCAGAAACGAGGCTGCCAGCCGGGGCCCACCTTCTAGCATCATCGTCAGGACACGTCGCTCCGCCGCTGCCACCAGGACATCCGCCGGCGCAATCCTGCCCCCTCGTTCCGGACAGAACACTATCTGTCCACCGTCTTTCTCAACCGCTGCGCGTCCGGCAGTGTCACGGGTCGACTCGCCGGCAAAAACCAGGTAGCTGTCCCGCCCGAAACCACCGGTCCAGCTCAGGTCGCTGTCAACGTAGCCGGCCAGTGGTTCCTGCCGGGGAACATCGGAATCGGCGGCCGCCAGCCGGCCATCCAGACGGGGATGATCGGCTCGCACGGTCCCTTCACCCACCAAGACGAGGTCGACCCGGCGCCGGCGGCGATGAACGTCGTGGCGGGCTGACGCACCGGTCAAGTAGACCGGTTCGATGGCTTGGCGCATAGCTTGCGGCGGCGCGAAACACCCGTCGAGGCTGGTGGCGGTCTTGAGCTCGACGTACAGATGGGCGAAATTGTTGGTCGCCACGAAGGGCCAGATCAGTTCGAGAGCCTCGGCCGATCTCACATCGCCAGCCACTTCCAGTCCCCGGTCCCGCAGGAAACGACAACCACCGCCGCTGACCCGCGGATTGGGATCGCGAATGGCCACCACCACCCGGGTGATCCCGCTGGCTGCCACCGCTGGCGCGCAGGGCGCAGTGCGGCCCTGGTGATTACAGGGTTCCAGGGTGACGTAGAGTGTGGCGCCACGGGCTTTTTCGCCGGCCTCTTGCAGTGCCACGGGCTCAGCATGGGGCTGGCCGGCGCCCTCATGCGCTCCTCGGCCCACCACCACGCCGTCGCGGACGACCAGCGCTCCCACCGGAGGATTGGGCCAGGTCCGATCCGGGACCCCACACGCCAGGGCCAGGGCTTCACCCATGAATCGGTGATCCACGGCGGCCTGGCTTTCAACGGTGCCTTGCAGGTCGCGGTTGCTCATGGCAATCGATCTGGGGCTTTAAAACGGAGGAAGCTGGACGGCAGGAATACCTGGATCATCGTACCGGTACCGATACGATGACCAACCGTCAACTTCTCTCATCCAGACTCTCACTGTCGGCCCCGGAATTTCACCGGGTCAGCAACCGTCCATCGCCAGCGGCGATGCAGTCGACGGGAGCTCGCGGGCTATGACCGCCGGTGGGGAATTTCACCCCGCCCCGAAGTTGAGGTACGTGCCCAGCCAGCGTCACACTAGGGCCGGGCTATTGGGTTGTTATCCAAAGATTAGCCGGTTGAACAGGGTCCGTCAAGGTGCAGCTAAGCCCTGTGCCCAATGGACATCAGCCCTGCGGCAGATAACGATCCGGCGCATTGAACACGATCAGGGCCTGATAGCCGGCATGGACCGTGGCACTGTGCCGCATACCGGCGGGAATAAAAAAGTTGCTGCCGGACTCGTGGATTTCCGTCCGCCCCTCCCGACGCAACTCCACCTTGCCGGCCACGGCGAACTCCCATTGCTCGGCGTGGTCGTGTTCCGGCACCTCCACCGTCTCGCTGAACTCGATGAATACCACTTGTTGTGACTCTCCCTGCAACATCCACCCCTGCGCACCAGGGATGGGCAGATCGATGCGTGGGCCTCGCTTCAAGAACTCCGGGATCATTCCGAATCCGAGCATCGCTCGTCCTCCTCGTCAAAGTCTACGGACCGTCCCTGGCTCGGCGTCAGGGCGCCGACTCATAACTCCGGCAGTTTGGCCGGCGGCTGCCACAATTCCACCTTGTTTCCCGCCGGATCGATGAACCAGCCGAAGTGACCATACTCGCTTTGTTCGGTCTTCTCCATCACCTCGGCGCCGCCCTCCCGGACCCGTTCCAGGCAACCGGGCAGGTCGTCGACCATGAGGTTGAACATGAACGGTTGCCGGGAGGGCGCAAAGTATGAGGTGTCCGCAGCAAATGGCGACCAGACCTGGTATCCGCCGGCAGGCACTGCTTTCGGCAGGAAGACTGCACCGTGTGGGTGCTGCACCGGTACATCCAACCACTGGGCATACCACTGGCCCAGCTCTTCGGGATCCGGCGACTTGAAAAACACGCCCCCCAGCCCGATGACCTTGGCCATGATTCAACCCTTTCGCTCGGGCACTCAGGCAGGAGTCGGAGCTCAACGCCTCATCGACGATCCCATTTGATGTACCGCGGTTCACTCACATCGATACTGCAGGCCGCAAATCGTCGCCACGCCACGTCGTAAAACTGGGACGCCGGCAGCCGGCTGTAACCCAGCTTGATGTCGTACAACGGTTCGCCCTGCAGGAAACGCCAGTGGTTCAGCAACGTCGGCACCGGCGAGTGCTTTTCTATCTGAATGAGTCGGCGATGGCTCGAACTCATGGGGATGGGCGGGTCGTTGCGCTTGGCTGCAAAATGGATCAGGTCCAAGATCTCCCGGTCGTCCACCAGGGGCTGCTCTTCCCGTTCGCTAAACCAGCGCTGTATCCGAGCGGCCAGGTGGCCGTCGTACCCACCCCAGGTCAGCTTCAAGAGGTACTTGTCGTAGGTATCGATGGCGTCCATGACGAACGCACCCAGCAGGGCGCTGTAGCCGTGCCGGGCTCCGATCCACAGCAATGCCAGATCGTCGCAGACTCCGTCGCCGGCCTGCCGGCGAAAGAACGCCTGATCATGGTCGGGAAACGAGTAGTCGGCATGGCGGTTGCTGCACAGTACGCCCAGGTGGCGGAGCGTTCTCAATTGCTCGTCATCGAACACCGTGGCACCGGGATCTCCCAGTCCACAGAGTTCAAATTTCTGGCGATCCACGATCAGGATCTCTCCACCGCCGAGATGGAACGGATAGCCGGTGAACGTGCGTTTGTGCTGGTACATGGTCGCCTGGCGGTAGGACCAGTCATCCATGCAGCCGGCCAGAACGAGCCCTATGAGAAAGGGTCGCGTCTCCACCGGGCCGCCGGCCAGGAACTCGATACCGAACAGAGGTCCGTCGGGGCCGACCAATTCCAGTTCCGGATCGGTCAGCCGCTCCATCAACCACGTGCCAAAGCCGCGCAGCATGTCGCCGCGTCGCCGCCGAACGCGGTGACCTTGCAGATTGGGGTCGCCCCGTTCGAGTACCGTCAGTATGCGATCGAATGTGGCGTCGGGAAATCGCAGGGCTGTACCAAACTCGTCGGTGAACCAGCCGTGGCCGTTCTGGGCCCGGCCCAGCACCGATTGGGGCAGCAGGTCCGCCAGCACCTGGGGACGGGCCGCAAAACGCTGGGCGAAAAGATAATCGAAATCCAGGGCGACCAGACGGTCGAACAGCTCGCGGTGCCGGTTCAGGTCCAGGGTCCGGAAGCCCAGCCAGCGGCTCTCCCGACGCTGGTCACGCTGATCGTCGTTGCGACCACTGACCTGGTCCAGCAGGTCCTCCACCCGCTTGGCCGCCGCCTGTTTCCTGCCTCGCCTCCTGCGCACGGCGCCTCCTGCTCGGGGCTTGATATCCTATCCGGTGAACCGACGCACCGGCGGCGAAGGTCAGTTGATCCCGGGGTTCGGATCCGAAGCGTTCCCGCTCTCGTCGGCAACGTCCTGCCACTCGGCGAACAGTGCATCGACAAAAAGATCCGCATCGAACTCCGCCAGGTCCTCCACCGTTTCGCCCATTCCGACGTAGACCACGGGCAAGCCCAGAGTCTCGGCAATCGCCACGACGATTCCGCCCTTGGAGGTGCCGTCGAGTTTGGTCAGTACCAGTCCCTGCACGGGGATGGTTTCAGCAAAAACCTTGGCCTGGGACAGGCCGTTCTGCCCCGTGGTGCCGTCGACAACAAGCAGGGTCTCGGGGTCGCGCCCCGTTTTCTTGCGAATGACCCGGGCCACCTTGCCCAATTCATCCATGAGGTTGGTCTTCGTGTGCAGACGCCCCGCGGTGTCGACAATCAACACGTCCGCACCCCGGGCTTCCGCTGCGTTCAGGGCATCGAAGACCACGGCCGCAGGGTCGGCACCGGCCCCTTGCCGCACGCAATCAACGCCGACACGCTCGGCCCAGATCTCAAGCTGCTCGACAGCCGCGGCCCGAAAGGTATCGCCGGCAGCCAGCAACACATGCTGACCTTCGTTTTTCAACAGGTGAGCCAGCTTCGCGATACTGGTGGTCTTGCCGGTGCCATTGACACCGACGACAAAAATGACCCGCAGCGGAGTTTCGGGAACACTCGGGACGGTGTCCGGGGCGTCTTGCGTACCGACTTCCGCAACTTCGGCGGCAGCGGTTCGGGCGGCCCCCTTGCCCTTTTTCTTCTTCTTTTTCTTTTTGCCTGGCGCGTCGCCGTCGGCGTCCCAGCTGATGGGTTTTACCGTCGGCTTCGCCGACGTCAGAATCTGTTTCACATCTCCGCGGATCACTTCGAGGACCGACTCGAGGGTGGCCTCGCCACCCTCCTGCTTCAAGCGGCTCTCGATGTTCTGGGTGATCGAAACGGCCGACGCCACTCCCATGTCGGCGGAAATCAATAGTTCCTCGATCTGTTCCAACGTCTCGGTGTCCAGACGCACGTTTCCACCGAACAGGCTTCGCAGCCTGCCGATCAGACCCTCCCGGGTCTTGCGCAATCCCTGTCTGAACCGGTTGATGGCTCCTCGGATCACTCGCTGGCCTCCATGGTCTCGGTGTCGCTGATGGTGCCCTTCTTTTCGGAGGAGTCATCGTCGATGTTCGGGTCCTCTGCAAGCTCCGGATCATCGGTCTCCGCGTCCGGCGCCTCGAGGTCCTGGATCTCGGCATCCCGAATTTCGCCTTTCTGGACTCCGGGGGCCCGGAGCTCGGCTGCCAGCGCCCCGGCGAAATCCATGGCGCCCTGGCCGGTGTCGGCTCCCAGCTGCTGATCGCCCGTCTCCCGTTCGTCCACCGCACGGCGGCGATTGGCGATGGCGTTGCTCAGGTCCTGGTCGCTCTGGCTGGCGGCCACGTCATGGAAACTGACCGAGACGATACTGCTGCAACCGGGCTCCATCATCGTCACCCCGTAGAGATGGTTGGCCGTCTCCATCGTCAGCTTGTTGTGGGTGATGACCAGGAACTGGGTGTTGCGGCTGAACTCGCGCAGCATGTTGACGAAGCGACCGATATTCACATCGTCCAGCGGGGCGTCGGCCTCATCCAGCATGCAGAAAGGCGAGGGTTTGACGAGATAGACCGCAAACAGCAACGACAAAGCCGTGAGACATCGCTCGCCACCGGAGAGCAGCGACACGTGGTCCACCACCTTGCCCGTGGGCTGGGCCGTGATGGCCAGGTGGCTTTCCAGGGGGTCATCGGTCTTGACCATCCGCAAGTCGGCTCGACCGCCCTTGAAGAGGGTCTGGAACACGGCGATGTAGTTGCGCCGAACCTCCTCGAAGGTGCTGATGAATCGCTTGCGTGCCGTGCGATTGATCTCGTTGATGGCCGTGACCAGATCGTCTCGGGCCTTTTCCACGTCGTCTCGCTGGTTCTCCAGGAATTCCAGGCGTTCCCGCTTGGTTTCGTACTCCTCGAGGGCCAGGTGATTGATGGGTCCGAGAGAGCCGATCTTCTGCCGCTTCTCGTCGAGCAGGGCCTCGGCCTGGGAGATCTGGAACACGCCGTCCTCACGTTCCAGTTCCCGCGGCAGGTCGTCCTCCACCAGGGAAGCGATGAGATCCTGGAAGCTACCCTTGTACTGCTCTTCCAGCCGTTCTTCCAGATTGTTGCGGCGGATATCGAGGGTCGCCAACAGGGTCTCCATCTCGTGGGCCTGGTCGCGGAATCCACCCCGGGCCTTCTCGATGCTCTGGACCCGTTCGTGCCAGCGGGCGGTCTCCTCGTGCAGGGCCTGGATGCCGTCGGCCGCTGCACGCACCACCTTGCGACGGCGCTCACGCTCTTCCATGCTGCGGCCGAGTTGCTCGCGTCGCTCGGTCAGCTCTTCGGCCAGGGCGACCATCGATCCCTTGCCCACTTCGATCTCCTGGGCCAGTCGTTCGCGGCGGGCAAAGAGCTCGGCCACATTCTCCCGTAGATGCACCAGCGCCGTCTCGGTCTCCCGTTTCTGACTCTCACGACGCTGATGAGTCAGGCGCAACTCCTCGGTCAGGGCCCGGGCTTCATCCCGTGACATCTCCGCATCTTCCACACGGCGGCGTAAATCATCCCGGCGCGTCGTACTGTCCTCGCGCCGGCGGCCGCTCTCGGCCAACCGATCGGCCAGGCTCTCTTCTTCGGTCACGAGTTCGGCAACTTCCTCGGCCAGGCGGAGGCGTTCGGTCTCCATCTCCGCAGCCCGGGCGCCGGCGGTCTCGCAGCGATTCTCCAGCTGGGCCTTCTCGACCCGCAGCCGGCCCAGTACTTCGTCCATTTCGCCCAGACGACCCCGGCCGACGATCAGCTGTTCCCTGAGCTCCTCGCGGCGGGTCCGATTGGCAGTCACCGCTTCCTGGGCCCGGGTGACATCCGCCTCGATGGTCTCGATCTGGGCGGCCAGCTCTTCCAGCTTCTCCTTGCGACCCAGAATGCTGCTGCCGGCACTGTCGCCCCGCCCACCACGGACGCTGCCGTCGCTGCCGACGAGCAGACCGGTACGACTGACACAAACGATGGTGCCGGTTCCCCGGAAAGCAGTGGCCGCGGCGGCGGCGGCTTCGTCGTCGTCGAACAGATAAGTCCGGCTCAGGAGGTTGCGTAGAGCGGGAATCTCCGTACCCTGGCCGGCCACCACGTCCAGGGCCCGCCGACCGGCGTCGAGGGTGTCGCCCCCAGTCGGATCGACGGCCTGGAATCCGGTGCCACACAGGAAGCTGCCTTGACCGATCTCCTCGTCGCGCAGCACACGGACCAGATCGATCGCCGCAGAGATCCCATCGACGACCACCGAATCCAGCACGCCTGCGAGCAACACTTCCAACGCCAGCGTGTCTTCGACCGGGACTTGCAGGAGGTCGGCCAATCCGCCGCTGATGCGCTCTTCGCTCCCGTGCCGTTGCAGGATTTCCCTGGAGGCCTTCCCGTAGCCTTCGTACTCTTCGGCCAGGCGGCTGAGCAGCTCGTGGGTCGATCGAGCCGCTTCGCGTTTGGCAGCTAGTCCCGAGACGTTTTCCTGCAGTTCGGTCGACTGAAACTCCAGGTCCGTCTCGGTTCGCTCGATATCCGCCAGCTCGTTCAGCAGATCGGCCCGCCGCTCCGAGGTCTCGGCACGCCGGGTCTCCAGCTCCGTCATTTCGCTCCGCGCCTTGGCGCCCTCCTGCTGGATCGTTTCCCGATCCTCGGCCAGGATACCCATGCGCTCACGGCGGTTCTCCTGCTTTACCTGCAACTCGCGCAGTTTGCTGCGCTGAGATGCGTCGTCCTCGATGACTTCCAGATTCAAGCGGGTGGCCTCGTCCAGTGCAGCCCGATCGGTGCCCAGCCGATCATCCAGCAACTGCAACGATTCGATGCGTTCGGCGAGCATCTCTCCGGAGGAATGGAGCTCCTCCTCGATGGTCTGCAGGTGATCGCTCAGGCGTTCGATCTGTCCCTCGATCTCTTTCTGGCGGAGTTCCGTCTCCTGGATGGTCTGGGAGTTGTCGTCGATGCGCCGCTGATGCTCCTCGATCCTATGCTGTAGTACGAGCACCTGGCGCTCGGTCTCCTGCAGATCCTCCTCGAAGGCAACCAGGGCTTCCTCGAGCTGGCGTCGCTCTGCCTCGCGCTCGTCGATCTGGGGCCGCACCGCCTCAATGGAGGCCTGCAGCTCATGCAGCTCGCCGACTCCCGACTCAGCCTGGGTCCGGAAATCCTCCAGGCTCTCGCGGGCTTCCGCTTCCTGGCGGTCCAGGTCGGAGTGCCGACGCCCGGCACACAGCAAATCCAGGCTGCGTATCTCCTTGAACAGCTTCTGGTGTCGCCGCGCCTTGCCCACCTGACGTTGCAGCGAGCGCACCTCGCGGCCGATCTCCTCGATGATGTCGTAAAGGCGTAGCAGATCGTTCTGGGTCCGATCCAGCTTGCGCTGGGTTTCCTTGCGCCGAGCCTTGTACTTCGTGATCCCCGAGCCCTCTTCCAACAACCGGCGTAGCTCCGTGTTGTTCTCGTTGAGGATCTGCTTGATCATCGACTCCTCGATGATCGAGTAGGACGTATTGTTGACGCCGCTGTCATAGAACAGGTCACGTAGATCCTTCAAACGGCAAGGCGAGCCGTTGAGATAATAGTCGCTGCCGCCATCGCGGGTGACCTTGCGTTTGATGGATACCTCGTTGAAGTCGATGGGCAATCCCCCGTCCTCGTTGTCGAAGATCAGGGTGACTTCGGCCATCCCCACGGGCCGACGTTTCGTCGTTCCCTTGAAGATGATGTCGTCCATCTTGCCGCCGCGCAGTTGCTTGGCTGACTGCTCGCCAAGAACCCAGCGCACGGCGTCCACGACGTTGGATTTCCCACAGCCATTGGGGCCTAGGATCGCGGTGATTCCTTCGTCGAAGTCCAGGCGGGTCCGCTCGGCGAAGGATTTGAATCCCTGCAGTTCGATGGATTTGAGCCTCACGTAAACAACCTTCCGCTGCTGTCATGCGCAGTCAGATCAATGGTGATGGTTCAGGCGCCGGCTTGGCCGGGGTCAAAAACGGGCCACCGCGGCCCAATCCTCGCCCAGCTTCTCGAGCAGGGCCGGCTTGGCAGCAGAAGCAGCCGATTTGGAGGGGAAGCTGCCGATGTATATACGATACCACCGCCCCTTGTCCTTGATCTCTACCGCCCGCGCAGACGCGTGGAATCCCCGGCGCTGCAACCGCGCGATCTCTCGAACCGCCAGGTTGGTATCCGGGAACGAGTAGACCCAGATTGCCCAGCCCTCGGTGCCCACGTCCTGCAGATAGGGCGCCATATCGAAATCGGCCGCCGATCGCGAATCGGTTTCGGTAGTCTCCGTGCCGGCATCCGGTTGCACTGCATCAGACGCGGGTCCGGGGATCAGTTCCGTCGGTGGCGACTCTTGCTCATTCTCGATCCGTACGAGGGTACCTACCGTTTCCGGTGCGTCGTTCTCGATCTCCCTCTCCACACGGGCCAGCTCGTCTTCAGAACCGGCAGGGTCCGAGCTAGCCGGCAGAGAGGATTCCCGCCCGTCGGTGGATTCGTCCTCGCCGGACGCCGGTTCCAGCGTCGTCAACTCGGAGTTCATTCCCCCACCCGTCCCCACGTCGGCCTGGGCCGTGGTCGGCAC
>Ga0070728_10006926_pt1 | contig 10538 bp, 10 predicted proteins | sample tdDd471_FD_66723 | JGI IMG/M metagenome (GOLD analysis project Ga0070728, IMG submission 66723) | Marine sediment microbial communities from the Atlantic coast under amendment with organic carbon and nitrate - tdDd47.1 | ecosystem: Environmental > Aquatic > Marine > Coastal > Sediment | place...
CGCCGGCCAGGTCGTCCCGCCCTACCTGCACCGCTACGACGTGCCGGGAACCGACGCCAATCGGATGTTCACCGCGGTCGATATGAACGGGAACAACGTCGATGGCGCGGGCGAGGTCAACACGGACACGCTGAACGCGGGCACCGCCAACGTCACCGGGAACGCGGCAATTGGTGGCGATGCAAGCGTTGCAGGGGCGCTGACGGGCACCGACGCCACGTTCTCCGGCTCTGTGATCGCGACGGACTACTATTTCCTGTCCGACCGCCGCGCGAAGACGGACATCCATGACGTCGCCTGCCGGCCCCGAGCCGAGCTCCTGTTGCTGGTGCCGAAGTCGTACCGGTGGCGAAGCAATGGTGAGCAGAAAATCTCCTACATCGCCCAGGACGTGCAGGCGATCCTGCCGGAGTTCGTCCGTCCCGACTCTCAGGGCCGCCTCGTGGTCCGCCAGAGCGAGCTCAACATCTACCTGATGCACTGTCTGGTGCTCCGGCCGGCGGCGCTCGATCAGCCGAGAAGACCCACGGAGCAGCGCGCGTGCCCGGGCACGGAGCTGGAGATCGTCGGCACGCGAAAGCGCCAGAACTCACGTGTGTACGAGTGGCCGGCCTTTGCGGTCTCGATCCCCGCTCTCAAGTCCGGAACCGGTGCCTGGGCGGCCATCACCGGTCCCACCATGCGCGAATACTGCCCGCGCCTCTGGGCCGCCTGCGCCGACGGCGAACGGCTCGTAACGTGCCGGCGCCCGGACCATTCCCTCGGAACCTATCCCGTCCTGCGGTCCCTCGAAGGAGATCCGTCGTGAAGCAGCTCATTGTGTCCACAATTCTGCTGCTCGCGGGACTGACGCCCGCAGTGGCCGAATGGACCGGCAACCCCTACAGCGGGCGCCAGGACAATCACATATCCGGCCGTGCCTCCGACGGAGCGGACGTCAAACTGCATGGGCGCGATGTCGAGATCGCGCCGCAGGGCGAATGCTGGCTGGTCCGGTCGGCCGGATCGGGCGCCGCTCTACCGCCGGGTGCTCGTGCGGAGTTCATCCCCTTCAAGTCGCAGCGGTCATTCAACAGCTATCGGCAGAACAATGAACGAGGGCAGCAGGCGCGGGAATGCGCATTCAACATGCCGGTCGCGCTCTGCGGCGTGGACGTGGGCCAGACCGGGCACCGTGCCCTCGGGACCGTCGTCGGACCGTTCACCTACGACACGGGCGAGGACGTCGTCACGCTCACGTTACGGGCCGACCGGCAGGGGAATAGCAGCGATTATGGCTGGTCAATCTCGACCCAGAGCGGCTCATGCGAGCCTTCTGGACCGGGGTGCAGCGACTCTGTCTACGCTGCAGCACACCCGGATGAGTGCCGGCGCGTCCCCGATCCGCAAGACTGCACCGATCCAATCTGGCGGGCTAGCCACCCCGCGCAGTGCGGCGTGCTCGACCCGTACTGCCCCAGCGGTTACACCGCCCACGTCGTTAAGGGCCTGACGCCGACCTACTACGATGCCTCGGGACCGGGAACCTACAACCCGAACACTGTGGTCGGGTGTGCCAGCCCGTCCGCACTCGCGACGCCTACCAGCTGCCCCCCCTCGGACCACCAGAGTTTCCAGAGCATCCAGACGGTCAACGGCTCGTACGGTTTCCCGGTCATCTGGTTCTGCGGCTACTACGGGGCGCTCGACAACGTCGACTATGACAACCAATGGGGCGGCTTCCCGACGCTCTGTGCCAATGACTTCGGTAGTGGCGTCGCTTGCGGAGCGGACCGATGACGGGGCGCTCCAGCAAGCGAACCGTGGGCCGCGTTCAGCGCTTTAGGCGCTTGCGTGACGGGTCCGCTGTCACTACCATAAGGCGATATCGCTTTGGACCCGGGCGGGTCATTTTTACCGATGCTTTGGTGGGCTCGCGACGAGCCCCTCCCCTGCCCGACCGCCCCTTTCGCAAAACCAGCCATCGTCGGCGGCGCCAGTGCGTCGTTGATCGGTGTCCGTCGGCTCAGGTTGACGGGAGCGCCCTTGTGCGTGGCGGGCCAATGACATCAGGCGAGTTTGGGAAGGAGTAGGGCGATGGCCTACGATTTTCGGACGGACACCACGGGCGACGAAGTCAGCGTCGAGGAGGCGCGCTTCGCCGATCTCTTGAATGCGTACCGCCTGCAGAGCGGCGTGCCGGAGGTCCGCTTCAGCGCGCTTCTGAGCGCCGCCGGGAACCGGCATGCGCAGGACGCGGAGGTGTACGGCTACACTGCCCACGACTTTTCGGACGGCACGGCGGCGAGCGACTTTTACACCAATGAGTTCCTCGCGCCGTACGGCTACGGCGTCTACTACGGCAGCGACTACTGGGGAGCCTGGGAGAATGCGCTGAACAGCGGCAGTGGCCTCGGCGAACTGACCGCCGATCAAGCGATGATCGCTTGGCAATCCAGCGCGCCTCATAACGCTGCGATGCTCGATACAGTCGTTACCGAGTTCGGGATCGGCATGACATCCACGAAGGCGTTCCTGGTGTTCGGTACGGGCAGCACCGCCAAGTTCAGCGGGTCGGCGACCGGGACGGGCACGAGCGAGTCCGAGACCCTGACCGGCAGCTCCTACTCCGACCAGATCGCCGCCGCTGGCGGCAATGATGTCGTCACCGGTGCTGCCGGCGCGGACATCATCTACGGCAATGCCGGCGCGGATGTCCTCTACGGCAACCTCGACGCCGACACGCTGTATGGCGGGCAGGATGGCGATGCCGTCTACGGTGGCCAGTCCGCCGACGTCATGTACGGCAATCTCGGGGATGACCTGACGTACGGCAACCTCGGGGCGGACGTCCTCTTCGGGGGACAAGGGAACGACACGCTTTACGGTGGCCAGGGCGACGACACCCTGAAGGGCAACGCCGGCAACGATCTCCTGTTGGGCAACAACGGGGCCGACCGCTTCGAGTTCGCCGGCGGTGGGAACGATACGATCCAGGGCTTCGACGGAGCTGGCTGCGATCGTCTGGCGCTGAACGATCTCGGCTACTCGGTCGGCGAGGACGGGAGCGGGAACGCTGTGCTGACGTTCGCGGGCGGCACCGTGACCTTGACCGGCGTGGCGTCGAATAGCCTCGAAGCGGAGTACTTCGTATGACGCCGGCTCCCTCCTCCTCAATCCGGGTGCTCGACGAGCACGACAATCTCGTCCCTGTCGATCCGGAGATGACGGTTCAGCCGCTTGAGCGCTGGATCCGCCTGTCCAAGAAGTCGGTCCTGATCAGCTCAGACGGTAATCCGTTGATCCCGTCCTGGGCCACGCGGGACGGGCTCATCGTGCACCAGGCGACCCGGCGGTGGGCGATGGGTTTGTCGCGGGTGGTGTCGGCGCGGCTGTGGAACGTCAGTGGCCAGCACCGCTTCTTCGGCCGCGGCCTCGTCACCGTGGAGGGGCTCGTGGAGATCGAGGGCCGTGAGTACTTCCGGTTCGCATTCGACCCCGATGAAGGGCACCACGCGGACGCGTTCCAGCGCTTTCTGCGGCTGGCATTGACCGAACATACCAAGTCACGGCCGCGGGCCTATCCACCGGCGGGTCGTTGGCCTGCCAACGACGCAGGCTGATGGCGTGATGCCCCTGCCCCGGTTACCAGAAGGAGGGATCACGCCGAACGCAGGCTCCCGCTGACGATGCCGAGAAAGAGGTGGGTCGGCCTCAGGTTTGACGGCCCCAACCGATCCCACCTCCCAGGATACCACCCGTACTCGTCGAGTCCGGGATCGGCTTAGTGCACCCTGTTGATCGGCGCACTCGCGCCATGGAACGGCTCCCGCATCTCATCGTCAAGACCACCACACCAGCCGGCGACGTTGTCGGTCGAGCTGGGAGTGGCACGTCTGCGGCTACGCTCGGGTCAGCGTCGGCGACTCGGCGACGGGAATCATGTGTCCAAACCTGGTCGGCCAAGCCCTGTGCAGATAGCGGGCATGGGCGTTATGGCAAGCGAATCGCCACGAACTGGCGCTTCTTCTGGTGTGTCCAGACGCCTGCCGCACAAGATGTTGCGGCCCAGGGGCCCGCACCGATACTGACCTGTCATTCAAACGGTCGCGCAAGGAGCACGCCGATGTAGCGCCGATCCCCATTCCCAAACGCCAAAAATGAGTTCGCCGCCGGAAGGCGGCCCTCCAGCGGCGAAATCGGGAACTCAAAATCTGTCGCAAGATTTTTGTCCCCGATTCTGACCGTGATTGCAAGCGAGAAATCGCAAAGGAGGGGTTTTGCCTGTCGGTGGCATCGATCCAGGAGGATTTGATGTCCGACGCCGAACTGGCCTCGAGCCATTCCCGGCTTCATCGGTACGCGGGGATCCGCCGCATGAGCCCTGCCCTGTATCAGGGACAGGAGGACGCGGAGGTCTTCGAAGGCCTGCCGGAAGGCTTCACGCATTGGGACGTATTCTGGCGCCTTGACCGGGCGGCGACCCCGATGGGGTTCTCGCGCGTCGAGATCGACACGTTGCGCGTGCTCTGGAAGTTCAGCCAAGCACAGGACTGGCGAACCGGTAGCCGGCCGATCGTATGGCCGTCGAACGAGACCCTGATGCTCGAGCTCGGCCTGTCACGCAGCGCGTTGAAGTACCGGCTGCGGTCGCTCGCCACCAAACGGTTGATCACGTTCAAGGACAGCCCGACAGGCAAGCGCTACGGCCACCGTGACCACGCCGGCGAGCTGATTCTCAACGCCACCTTCGGTATCGATTTGTCGGCGGCCGTGCAGCAGCTCGACGCCTGCGAGCGGGCGGCCGAGCGCTATGACGTCGAGCGCGGGCTGCGACGGGATCTCCGCCGCCGGCGAACGATCGCCGTAAAGGCGACCCGCCAGGCGATCGAGACCACGCTGGAGTACGAGCTCGCCGTCGACGTCGAGGCGCTGCAGGCCGAGCTGGTCACGTTGCCGGATGTCACGGATCCGTGGGTGCCGTTCGCGGTGCTGCGCGATTGCACGGATCGAGCCGAGCGGTTGCGGGCGGTGGCTGAGGACCAGGTCCAGGCGGCTCTTGGACGAGGACAAACTCACGATGAACACAGCGATGATCATGAGGATTTAGACCCCGCGGGGCCAGCCAGTGGCCCTCACATACAAATTACTACCGACCCCAAAATCGATTTATCGAGCTACCGTAATGCTGCTCCCCGAAGTGAAGGTAGGCGGGCTCGGCCGCAGGCGGCTCCGCGTAGGGCCGAGGAACCTTCCTCCGAAGCCATAGAGGGCGGCGGAACCGCAGGAGCGCGCTCCGAGAACCATGGGCACGGTTCGAACTACATCAGCCGGAGCATGGCCCTGAAGCTGATGCCCGAGGCCATGCGGGACTTCATGGCCGAAGCCTTCCCCAATCGCCGGGCCGCGACCTGGGCGAATCTCGTCGACATCGCCCATTGGCACCTCGCCAGCCTCGGGATCAGCGAGAAGGCCTGGAGCCAAGCCTGCGAGGCGATCGGGCGGAACGGAGCCGCGATCGCCGTCTTCATCATCGCCGCCAAGGCTCATGAAATCCGAAAGCCCGACAGGTATCTTCGGTCGATGGCCTACCGCGCGGATGCTGGCGAGTTGCAGCTGCACCGCTCGGCATGGGGGATTCTACGCGGGGGAAGCGCGGAGCAAGGTCATGCCTGATCGGCGATTCACCGTGCCATCAGGTTTCCAGCCCTGCTGCCGAAGAGAATCTTCGCCGTGGCGAGCCATGGGACGATCGGGCGATCGGATCGTGGTCGCCATTCGGAAATCTATCTGTAGGAAACGACCGAACTGGACGAAGGCCCAGCGAGGTGGCGCCAGACATCGCCACGACCGGCATGGGCGACCGATCTGAATCATGGGCAGGCTCACCCGCAGCTGAGAGAGATCCTGCTCGCTTCTGGCGCTACGGGAAGTTCCCGGCCGGACAGCGGGAATCTGGCAGCGAGTTAATAGCTGGCCACATCGTCAGCGCGGGTGTGGGCACTCAACAGCCCGTTCGAGATGAAGGACCGGCTTGAGGCCCGCGGCTACCGCTGGAGCGACGGTTCGGATGGCAACCCGCGGGCCCGGTACCGGGACGTCGCCGACGGCGTCGTCAAGGAAGAGAAGCGCTACCTGACGACCGAGATCTATCCGGGACCTTACATATCCCGGTGTGTCCGCGTCACCGCCTTCGACCGGTTCTCGGAGCGGGTGTGAGATCGGCTGTCCTGCGCCACCGGCAGCAGCGCCCCACCGGGCGATGCCGGAACGGTCTCCGCTGCAGACACCGCCCGCCACCTGCTTGGGTGGCGTGAGGCATCCGGGCTAGGTTCCGATCATGGCGAAGTTCCTGGCACTCTGGAGGGGCGATCTCCCTCTTGGCAAAGCGCTCTGGACCTGGACAGTGTTCGGCGGGCTTCTGGTCAACATCTCGACCAGCATCGCCTTCCTGATGCTGATTACGGCCGACCTGCCGTGGGTGGCCCTGATCGTCGGATATGGCCTTTCCATTCCCTACAATGTAGTGGCGCTGGTTGGCGTCTGGAGGTCGGCGGCACGTCATGATGGACCGCGGAGCCAAGCCCATTTCGCGCGCGGAGCAAGCTTGGCCCTGATGGTTGTACTCAGCCTGACATGAGCTCCGAGGTACGAGAGAGCGCGGCCCTGGCGTATCGGACATCGCGACGCTGGGTTCGAGTCCGTTCACCAGCCAACGACCGACAATAGCGCGTCATTGCGAGTTGAGGTCCAAGCCGTCTGCTAACAGTTCAGAGACAAACCCTCGACTTACCTCGCCAGACCCAGTGGATCCGACCTAGACGATCTTTCATTCCGAATTGGACGACTCTATATTCCGATATGGACGAGCCTCTTTTCCGAACTGGCCGGATCACAGCGTGACATCATCCACACCAACGGACCTCTACCCACGTGCCGTCACATCCCGGGTGAAGACGGCACTCGGCGACACCCCGGTCGTGATGATCAACGGTCCGCGGCAGTGCGGCAAGACAACCCTGGTCAAGTCGCTGTCGACGGACGACCGCCCCTACCTGACACTCGACGACGACACGACCCTGGCCGCGGCGCGGACGGATCCGACCAGCTTCGTTCGCGACCTCGACACGGCCACGATCGACGAGGTCCAGCGTGCACCCGAGCTCCTGCGGGCCATCAAGAAGTCGGTCGACGACGACCGCCGGCCGGGACGGTTCCTGCTCACCGGATCCGCGAATGTCCTCACCCTACCCCGGGTCGCCGACAGCTTGGCCGGTCGCATGGAGGTGGTGACCCTGCTGCCGTTGGCGCAATCCGAGGTCCGGGGAACCCGCTGCCTGTTCCTCGAAGCGGCCTTCGCAGGCCGGCCGCCGGAGCCGGGGCCACTCCTCGTCGGTCGCGACCTGGTACAGGCGATGATCAGAGGCGGCTATCCCGAGATGTTGGCCCGCGCCGATCCCCGACGCCGTTCAGCGTGGGCCCGCGACTACGTCCGGGCGATCGTCGAGCGCGATGTACGCGACGTTGCGGAGATCGACAAGCTCGCGCAAATGCCACCTCTCCTGCGAGCGCTCGCACAGCATGCCGGACAGCTCACCAACTTCGCCCAGCTGGCTGGCCAGCTCCGGCTCGACGACAAAACCGCCCGGCGCTATGTCGGCGTGCTTGAGCAACTGTTCCTGGTGCGCCGCGTCGAGCCCTGGTACCGCAACGAACTCAAGCGACTGGTCAAGACACCCAAGCTGCACTTCCTGGACGCTGGGCTGCTGGCGGCCCTTCTTGGCGTGACACCGGAGCACATCGCGACCGATCGCGCGCTCCTCGGCCCCTTGCTGGAAACCTTCGTCGTCGCCGAAGTCCTGAAGCTCGCCACCTGGAGCGAGGTCGAGCCGCGGCTGCACCACTACCGCGACAAGGACCAGGACGAGGTGGATCTGGTCCTCGATGACCAGGCCGGCTCACTGGTCGGCATCGAGGTTAAGGCGGCCGCGACGGTGACGGCGGCCGACTTCAAGGGGATTCGAAAGCTGGCCGACGCGACGGGGAAGGCGTTCCGGGCCGGCATGGTGCTGTACGACGGCGACCGCGTCGTCGGCTTTGGCGAACGGCTCTATGCGGCTCCCCTGTCCTGCCTATGGGCGGCGTGACGACCAGGAGGTAGGCCACGAGCGTCCACCATCCGCACTCAACGGCAAGATAATGGGTCATTATCGCGCATTGATACCGCCGAACCACCCCGCCGGCCGGCATGGCGACAACTCCGCCAATCGCAATTGATATTGTACAGCGCATCAATTGCGCTACATTGGTCAGCCGAAGGAGTTGTGCGATGAACGACGCCCTGCTTGCCGAGCCCCGCGAGGCTCCCCCCCGCCAGACCTTCGCCGGCGAGGCCGACCGTCGGCGCCTTACACCTCCGGCCCTGAAGGCGCTGGTGCGTCTGACCGCTGCCTGGCACGTCACCAAGGAGCAGGCGGCCGCCTTGGTCGGCGTGTCACCGAGCACCTGGGACCGGATCCGCCAGGGTCGCTGGCAGCAGACGCTGACCCAAGACCAGTTCATGCGGGCCTCGGCGTTGATCGGCATCTACAAGGCCCTGCACCTGTTGTTCGCCGACGACCTCGCCGACCAGTGGCCGGTCCTGCGCAACAAGGGGCCGCTGTTCGAGAACCTGACCCCGGTCGAGTCCATGATCGAGGGCGGCATCCCGCAGATGCTCGAGGTGCGCGCCCATGTCGACGCGCTGCGCGGCGGCCTCTGACCTCGCCGACCGACTCTCGTTCAGCGCTCGCAGGACCCGTCGGCATGGCGACCATCCAGGGCTTTCCCGTCGTGCTGCTGCCGGGACCGAGAGGCGTGCGGCTGGTCTCGACGGCCCGGCTGCGCGACCCGGTGCTGAACGCGCTGATCGACACCGAGGAAGAGCGCCGGGCGATCGAGGAGATCGAGTCCTTCAGCAGTGGCCGCCTGACGGCCGAACGCCGCGGCACCACGTCGATCGGCGCCGGCGAGTTCGTGCGCGCCGTGCCGCACGCCGCTTTCATCAACGCGTCCTTCGCCTATTTCCGGCCCCGGGAGCTCAATCGCTTCAACGGCCCAGAGCGCGGCGCCTGGTATGCGAGCCTGACCGGTACCGCGACCTGTGTTGCCGAGATCACCTGGCATATCGAGCGCGAGCTCGCCCGGATCGACCGCTTCGAGACCCGCATCGAGTACGCTGAGCTGTTCGCGAGTTTCGCCGGGGAGTTTGTCGATCTCCGGGACCTCCCTGCAGACCCGGCCTGCCTGGACCCTGACACGGCCGTCGGCTATCAGGCCGGCAACGCACTGGCCGATGCGGTGCGCCGGAAGGGCATCAACGGCATCGTTTACCCGTCGCTACGCGACCCCGACGGCACCAACCTCGTGGCGTTGTTCCCTCATGCCGTCCAGTCGGTCGCCCAAGGCGACGTGCTGGAGCTGCGGTGGGAAGGCAAACCCGGTCCGATTGTCCGGCGGGTAGTCGCATGATCGGCATTCCGCCGAACCGCGGATCTTGCCCATGAGCCACCCAGAGGACAACGAGGCCCTAGCCCGGCGCCTCGAGCGCGACCCCGACTATCGGGTGCTGCGCCGCGTCCAGGCCGGCGACGTGTTCGCCGACCCGGTCGGTGAGACCAAGCTCGGCGTGCTGCTCGACACCGAGACCACTGGGCTCGACCCGCGCAAGGACAAGGTGATCGAGCTGGCGATGATCGCCTTCGAGTTCGACGAGCGCAGCCAGGTGTGCCGGGTCCGCGAGCGCTTCCAGGCCTTCAACGACCCGGGCCGACCGATCCCGGCGGAGGTGGTGGAGCTGACCGGCATCACCGACGAGATGGTCAGGGGCCGGTCGATCGATCCCGATGCCGTCGCCCGGGTCGTCGGCCCCGCCGTGGTCGTGATCGCCCACAACGCCGCCTTCGACCGGCCGTTCGTCGAGGGGCTGCATCCGGTGTTCGGCACCAAGGCGTGGGCGTGCTCGCTTGCGGAGATCCCCTGGGGCGAGGCCGGCATCGGCAGCGCCAAGCTCGACTACCTGGCGATGCGCTATGGGCTGTTCCACGACGGTCACCGGGGCCTTGCCGATTGCGAGGTGCTGCTGGAGATCCTCGCGCGTCCCATGCCCGGCGCCGCCGAGCCGACCCTGAAACGCCTGCTCGACACGGCGCGCGAGCCGACCTGGCGGGTGTGGGCACTCGACAGCCCGTTCGAGATGAAGGACCGGCTGAAGGCCCGCGGCTATCGCTGGAGCGACGGCTCGGACGGCAACCCGCGGGCCTGGTACCGGGATGTCGCCGACGGCGTCGTCGAGAAAGAGAAGCGCTACCTGACGACCGAGATCTATCCGGGACCGTACATACCCCGATGTGTTCGCGTCACCGCCTTCGACCGGTTCTCAGAGCGGGTGTGAGGACACGGTGCCGTATGCCGATCATTACCGGCCGGAGTGGGTGGATAGTGTTGAAAAAGGCCCGCTTGCGGCGGGGCTGAGGCCCTGATTCAGTTCTCCTGTGATGGGAGGGCGGTCCGATGATGGG
>Ga0070728_10006930_pt1 | contig 10536 bp, 10 predicted proteins | sample tdDd471_FD_66723 | JGI IMG/M metagenome (GOLD analysis project Ga0070728, IMG submission 66723) | Marine sediment microbial communities from the Atlantic coast under amendment with organic carbon and nitrate - tdDd47.1 | ecosystem: Environmental > Aquatic > Marine > Coastal > Sediment | place...
CTGTCGCCGAAATAGCGGTCCATCGCCGCGGCGTCCCGGGTAGCGATGGCCTCGCTGAGCTGCGGAGACAGGGCGTCGGGCGTGCGGCGCTGGACCATGGCCAGAAAATCCATCAGCAGAACAGCCCGTTCGCTCGGCGGCTGGCCGTCGACGGAGGCGGACAGTTCGCCGAAGCGCTGCAACCGCGGCAGCAGGGTCGGATCCTCTCGGTGGATGCTCAACAAAGACGCTCCCAGCAGCAATCCGCCGACGATGATCCCGAACAGGATGAGATCGACGACATAGGCCACGGCCCGCCGTCTGAAGGTGGCCAGCGGCGCTCCCAGCAGGTGGGAGGCGATGGTCATCGGCTCCTTGGTGATGTGGCGCCCGCGGGCGGGGATGCGCAGCATGCTCACTCCGATCTAGCGTCGTACCAGCTTGTAGGTCTTCTTCAGCGCGCTGATCACCGTACTGGCCAGGCCGATAGCCAGTCCCAACCGCACCCCGAAGTGCATGATCGGCGCCACGTTGTCCGTGTAGCGCTGGGCGTTGGCCTGGGCCATGCCGTGATCGACGAGCCACCGGACCTCCTGCTCCAGCAGCGGATCGCCGAAGACCATCCGGTACAGCAGCGCCGCCCACAGCACGGTGACGATCAGATCGCCCAACCGCAGCCAGGGCCGCCACCGGCCGGCCCACAGTACCAGCGCGTCCATCACTAAACTGGCGAGCAGGCAAAAATTCAGAGCCGGCAAGACCTGGGCGAACGTCGGCCCCAGCATCGGGATGTGCACTCCCTTGCCGTTGATGGTGGCAACGATCTGGAACTTGTCCGGCAGGAAGTTCAGCAGCACCAGCAGCGCGGTGGCGATGGCCAGCCAGGCGATGATCCCCGTGCGATCGATGCGATCGGGATCCTGCAGCGGCGGCAGAGTGCTGGGATCCCACTCGGTTTCCTCCGCGTCGCCGGTCGCGTCGGCGGACCGGAACCGTTCGACGACGGCAAAGATCAGCACGATCAGGCCCAGCAACGAGAACAACGTCGATTGGACGTCGCTGAACAGTTCGAGCCAGATGTGCCCGACCCGCGACCAGCTCCAGGGCCCGTCGAAGGTGCTGAAGACCGACCCCAGGGCCAGCAGTCCGACGATCACCAGGGCCGCGATCTTGACCGTATTGATGAAGCTGGGGTAGAGATCCGGGCCGATGAGATACCGGGGTCCGGTGCGGTACGAGGCGGCGATATCCTCCGGTTTGCCGAACTCGCGCAGCATCGCGACGGTAGCCGCCTCGTCGTCGGACGCAGCGGCGCGGCCCTCGAGGCTGTCCTCCAGGGTCGAGCGCAGCTCCCGGGTCACATCCTTGCGCAAGCGCCGGGGCAGATGCCGTCCGACTTCCATCACGTACCGTTCAATGAGTTCCATGTTCGTCTCCTCGACCTGTGGTCGTTTCACTCGCCGGTCAGTCGAGCCATGACCTCGACCAGATCCTGCCACTCGCCGCGCAATGTGATGAGCGCCTTGCGTCCTGCCGCCGAAACGCGGTAGTAACGTCGCGGCCGGTTTCCGGCCAGTTCCCAGCGGCTGTCCAACAAACCCTGGGATTCCAGACGTCTGAGCAGGGGGTACAGGGTGCCCTCCTGGATGACCAAACCGGCAGCCGCCAAACTCTCGCGCAGGGAGTAGCCATAGTGTTCCTCGCCGTCGAGGCGGCTCAAGATGGCCAGCACCAGGGCGCCACGCCTCAGCTCGGGCGACAGGGAGTCGGCAGCCCGGGGATCTTTGGGGCCCTTGGTGTGTTTCGAGTCAGACATAGTGTGACACTATACTGTGTATCACACAGTGTGTCAAGGTACAAAATAACCTGTATTCAATAAAGCAGATAGCGAGCAGAGGACGAATCCTCCACTCGCTGTCAGAGGCCGATCCGGGGCGCTGGACGTGCGGCGACTACCGCCTGCAAACCACTCCCGTATTGTCCTCGATGATCTCGTAGAACACCTCTCCACCGGTGATCTCGGTGAAGTTTCCGATGCCCAGGGTCGAGTAAATCACCCGGTAGTCCTCGTCCTCATTGGGGAACTGGACCACGTTGAGGGCCAGGGTGCCGCCGAACACCTGGCCACTGGTCAGGAAGAAAACGCTCTCGGTGTTGAATGCCCCTCTGGTCGCCACGTCGAGCTCGATCCGGCAGGTGGTTTCCAGCACGACGCCCCCTTGAATGTCCAGTCGCGCCGGCTGCCCGTCCAGATCGGGACGGATGGTACCGCGCATGACGACCGACGGCGCATCGAGCACGATGAGACGCGGGTTCGTGGCCAGATCGGAAGTGCCGCCACCGGTGATCACGCCGGAGTCGAACAAGCTGAAGGCGCCCTCGACCGCGAGCGCACCGTCTCTCAGATCGAGGGTGCCCGAACAGTTGAACGGGGCGTCGACGGTAAAGGTGCCCGCACCGTACTTACCGAACGAGCTGAGGACGTCGAAGCGTCCGGCATCGCCCACACCGGTAGCGATTGTGCCGCCGCCCACCTGATCCCAGTGGCCCGCGTTCTCGACGCTGACGATCGAACCGTTGTCGAGGGTCAGGTCGACGTTGCTGTCGCCGGCCACCTGGCCGAAGATGGTCCAGTCCGTGGCAGAAAGTGCCTTGAGACCGGCGCTCCCGAACGTCGTCAGCGAACCGATCTGGGTGGTGAGCGAACCCAGTTCGTGCACCACGCCCCGGCGCCAGACAAAGGAGTGGTCGATCAAGAGGCCGGCTTCGCCGACAACCGCCGGAGTGGAGCTCGAGTCGAGGATGAGGTGCCTGAAGCTGACGATCTGGTTCGCGTAGGTGCCCAGCGTGATGCGGCCGCCGATGATGAACGGGCCGTCACCCTGGCTGTTGACGCTCCGGAACTCGGTCTGACTCGATTGGCGCAGCTGCGCATCGCCGTCGATGTCGATGAGCCCGCTCAGCGAACCGCCCGAGATCACCAGCGAGCCGGCGTCCACCAGTATCGAACCGGAAGAGGAAAACTCGGCCGAGGAAGCGAAGATCGACGCCTCGTCGGTGCCCTGGCTCTTGTGGATCGTGCCGCTGTTGCTGAAATCGCCGTCGTTCTGAACCGTCAAGGTGGCGTCGCCCTGCAACTCGACGAGCCCGCCGCCGTTGTTATCCAGCATGCCGTTGACGCGCAAGCTGGAGCCGGCGTGAGCGGTGATCGTTCCGTTGTTGTTGATCGTCGCATCCAGCTCGACGGGGTTGCCGAGGACGTGCAGCTCGGCGCTGTGCTCGATCTCCACGGTGCCGCCGCCGCCGATGTCACCACCGTTCCAGGCGAAGTCGCCCTGCAAGACGATCTCGTCCTCCACCAGCAGCTCGGCGCCGGGGAACAGGCCGCCGGTGGTCAACCGCAGCTGATAGTCGTTGGTGTCGAGGGTCGGGGCTCCCGAGTCGTTGCCGAGCACGAGGGCCTCCACGACGACGTCATCATTCATGGTGACGGTGTAGGTGCCGTCCACATCGATGACCGCGACGTCGCCCTCGCCGGGAACCTCGCTGTCGGTCCAGTTGGCGGCCTCTTCCCAGTCGCCGCTGCCGGCGGAGATCCAGTGGCGCACCGGACCGCTGGTCATGCTCACCGTGACACTGGCGGTGTCGGCGGCACTGCCGGCGGTGGCGTAGATCTCGGCAATACCCAGGCCGGTGGCCACCGCCATCCCGTCGTCATCCACCGAGACCACGTCCAGATCGCTGCTCTGCCACACGAACACGGTGTCGATCACGGCTCCGTCCTGGTCGAAGGCCACGGCGCTGAACTGGGCGTCCTCACCGATGGCAGTGAAGTCCACCGATGCGGGGGACACGGCGACGGACGCGACCTTGGGATCCTCGGGCACCACCGGATCGGTGGGATCATCGTCGTCATCGCCGCAGCCGATGAGACCGGCGAGCAGAATCATGGTCAGAGCGAGGATCGAATAGCGGCGCAGGGCCATGGCGAGGTTCCTTTCGAAACGGGCGGAATGCCGGGTTGCAGCCGCAGTATTGAGACGGTGTTATTGAAGTTTCACGCAGAATCCTACACCTATTGCCCGAATCCCGCCACAGGCGGGAACGCGAGATCACCAGACCATGGGCTTGTAGCCGTCCTTGATGAGGTCGGAGATCATCTCGCCCACGTACTCGACCTGGATGCCCAGGGCATCCAACCGCTTGCTGGTACCGTCGCGATCCGAGAGGAATTTACAGGCGACGGGTTGCTGTTCCTGGGCCCGGTACTGGATGACCTGGTCCTGGAAGTCCTCGTCCTCGAGGATGAGGTTCTCGGCGGGACCGAAGAGGATGAGGCGGACGTCTTGCATCCACTTGTACTTGAGGGCGTTGGTGGCGTACATGGCCGCGGTCTGGGCTTTGGCCGGGTCGGAGGTGGCGATGATGACCAGGAGGCGGTCGTTGCTGGGGGGCATGGGCATTCCTTCGGTTGGGTGAATCCGATTGGGGCGCTGGATTGATGTATTGTATTGGATATGGGATAGGGGGGGAAGCGGAGCTAAGAATTGCCCAGCATCACAGAAAAGCAGACCCCATCAAAACCCCGAAACCCTTCCTGCACCCTAACGACAATCACCCCCACCATCCAAAAGACCCCCATTCTGGCAAACGACATTCAATTACACCCAAACAAGGGGAGATATATGCTAACATCGCTTCAGAATTCGACCGAGGAAGCCACTCAGGTCCAAGAGAGACTCGGGATGAAAAGAATCGTCAATGCGTTCGTCGCGATCTCGATCGTGATGATGGTCAACGTGGCCGCGGTACAGGCCGTTACCGTGGTCGTGGACTTCGAAGATCTAACGGGCCAGTACGAACCCATTCCCGACGGCTACGGCGGCATCGATAACTGGGGCGACGAGTCCGCCTACTGGACTACCTGGGACACCCCGGATGACGACTATCCGCCCCATTCCGGCGTTCGTCGCGGCTTTCCCTTCGGCCTGGGGGCTCCGATTCGTTTTGGCACCGAATACGTGTTCGACGGGTCCTGGCTCTCGGGGCCGGAATGTGCGGGAACCTGGTTCGTCTGGTATGAACTCTATCTCGCGGGTGAACTCGTCCATACGAGCGAAACGACGCAACCCTATCCCGCGCCACAGTGGTTTCCTTCGGGATACGACCTGGTGGTGGACGAGGTGCGGATCTGGTCCAACTACGACTGGTGCCCGTTCTGCATGGACGATTTCACCTACACGCTGCCCCTGGTCTCCTCCGATGAAACGACCTGGAGCAAGGTCAAGAGTCTCTACCGCTAGGACGGTGGGGCGCCGGCGCAAGAAGGAACCCTGCACTATGGCGGGGTCACAATATTTCCGATGTAATCCCAGGAGAACCGATGAAGCTGGCAGCCCTGGCCGACATCCACAGCAATGTCTATGCACTGGACGCAGTGCTTCGCGATGCCAAGCAACGCGGCGCCGAAACGATGGTGAATCTCGGCGATGTTCTCTACGGCCCCATTGCTCCCCGGGCAACCTATGACCTGCTCAAAGAACACGAAATCCTGACCATCAAGGGGAACCAGGACCGCCTACCCTACGAGGCGACCGCCAAGGAGATCGACACCAACCCGACGCTGCAGTTCGTCCTGAATGATCTAGGTGACGAACCCCTGAGCTGGCTGAAATCCCTTCCCGCTGAGCTGTATTTCAATGACGACATCTATTTGTGTCACGGCGCCCCGTCCAACGACATGACTTACCTGCTGGAAGACGTGGAATCGGGAACACCGCAGGTACGCTCCGACGAGGAGATCATCGAGCTGCTCGGTGGCCGGTCAGCGGAAGTCGTTGTTTGCGGGCACACTCATCTACCACGTTCCGTCACACTCGCTTCGGGACAACTGGTGGTCAATCCAGGCAGTGTTGGATTGCCCGCGTACACGGATGATGAGCCGGTTCGTCATTCCATGGAGACGTTCAGTCCCCATGCCTGCTATGCTCTGATTGAAAAGGGCGTTTCCGGCTGGACGGTCGATCAGGTCAAGGTGGCCTACGATCATCATCGGGCGGCCGACGAAGCGGCCAGGCGTGGCCGTGGAGACTGGGCGCATTTCCTGGCAACCGGGCGTGGACTGTGACCAGAACTTGCACCTGACCGAGCCGCTGGGACGAGATGTGCGTGCACTACGAGACGGTCGAGGGGCGCGAGACTCTCTGGGTGGCTGGAGACTTGCGCGACGAGCCCGCTGGCGACCGTTTGCAAGTGAAGCCAACGCTGGACCGACGGAAGGCTGATTGATGAACATCTACAGTCACACCCAGGTTGGGACCTTGGTTCTGATTGCCCTTGGTATCGGGATTGCCGTTTCGGGTGCAATTCTGATTCTCGCCCCTGCAACCAACGAGCGTTATCTGGTGGGTGCGGTGATGGGCCTTCTGCTGCTGTGCATGGTCTTGTTCAGAACCCTCAAGGTCGAGGTTGATGCCGGGGAACTGATGGTTTCGTTTGGTCCGGGGGTGATTCGCAGGCGATTCCAGATCAACGAGGTCACAAGCACGCGAGTGGTTCGAAATCCGTGGTACTACGGCTGGGGGATCAGGCTCACTCCACACGGCTGGATGTTCAATGTCTCCGGGTATGATGCCGTGGAGGTGGAGCTGGCCAACCAGCGCAGGTTCCGAATTGGCACAAATGACCCGGAAGGACTCGTGGAAGCGATTCGGAAAGCCCATGGCGGATCTGCGAAAGACTGAGATCGCATTGGCCGGCGCCGCTGATACGGCTGCCATCGAATCATTCTACTCGGAAGTCGGCTACGGCGGCGGTGTGAGCCCCAGCGATCGAATCCTGATCGTGCGGCACTCCGGGGAAATCATCGCAGCAGTGAAACTGAGCACGGAGCACGGGGTTCTCGTGCTTCGCGGCATGTATGTAGGGGAGCCGCTTCGCGGCACGGGAGTCGGGTCGAAGTTGCTCGAACGGATTGCCGAGGAAATCGGATTGGCGGCCTGCTGGTGCATACCGTATTCGCACCTGGAGCGTTTCTACTCACAGATCGGGTTTCGCGCCGTCGAGAACGGCCAGGCGCCCGAGTTTCTGGCTGCCAGGAAGAGGCGATACCTCGCGGCCGACCACCAGGTGATCATCATGTGGAGGCCCGCCGACGCGACAGCATCATCGTGAGCTTGGACAACACCGCGCTCTGCGCGGGCCCCAGGGCGATGCGCCGGTAAACGAGATATTCGTGTCCCGGCCCCCCATGCTATCCTCTCTATGCCTCGGTGAATATCTGGTGGTGCCCTACAGAAGGTGAATCGATGAATATCTTGAGAAACGTGCTCGCGTGTGTAGTCGGATTCATGCTGGGAAGCGGTGTCAACATGGCCCTCGTCATGCTGAGCCCCTCGGTGATCCCGCCCCCCGAGGGCGTGGACGTCACCGATTCAGAAGCGCTGCGCAACTCGATTCACCTCTTTGAAGCCAAGCATTTCGTTTTCCCGTTCCTGGCCCACGCGCTGGGCGCCCTGGTCGGTAGCCTGGTCGCCTTCCTGGTGGCTGTGAGCCATAAGACTCCCCTCGCCTTCGCGGTCGGCGCACTGTTTCTGATCGGGGGTATCGCCGCCAGCTTCATGATTCCGGCGCCCACATGGTTCATCGTTCTCGATCTGGTCGGTGCCTACATTCCGATGGCGTGGCTGGGAGCGCGCATCGGCAGTCGTCTTCTCAGCAAATCCGGCACCGCACCCGGATAGCCTCCTTTTCGCGACTACCGGCCGGGTACGGCGCAACTACGATCACGAGGTGTTCCATTCGTGAGTCCGATCTACCGGCTATTGATCATCACAAGGAGGTTGCTGTTTCTACAGGATGCCTGTGCCGACAAAGGTTGCGATACCAATCATCTTGAATGGGAGCCACCATGAACCGCGTCTCCAGACCATTCCAGGGCGGACTGATTGCGGGGGCCGGCGTGGATATCGTCCTGGCCCAGGTCGTCTAGAGATCCGGCGTCCTCCACCCACTCGAACCCGACCCCTACGGCCAGTAAGTCAGGTTGATCGTGCCCATGAACGACTCGAAGTTGTCGCCGCCGCCGCGCCGCTCGAAGGTGTTCATGGTGGTCTCGACGCTGATGGAGAAGTCGTCCCAGCCGGTGTAGAACAAACCCAGTCCATAGACCCACGAACGGCTGGCCAGATCGGCGCCTCCGGACGTGACAGCGGTGGAACGCGTCAGCAGCTGCACGCCGATGGGGATGACGCCCAGGTTCTTGAAGTCGACCCCGGCCGCCAGGCCGCCTCCCAGGGTGGTCTCGGTGTCAGCATCAGTGAACTCGCCGCGAGAACCCTCGATATAGCCGTTGATACCGAGCCAGGGGAGGGGCGCCCAGCCGGCCAGCACGCTCAGCGCGCCGCTGTACACGCCGCCCGACTGCACCAGGTCGTTGTCGTCCTCCAGTCCGTCCTCGATGATGCGCCGGGCGAAACCGTAGGGATCCAGCCCCACGACCGAGGTCTGCGAGAAGTCGAGGGAGCCCGAGAGAATCACCTTGTCGGTTTGCAGGATGCGGGCGATGCCTCCCACCGTGAACGAGTACGTGCTGGTGACGCCCTGGGCCAGCACCGATTGCTCTTCGACGCCGATTCGGGCTCCGCCGAGGAAGGCGGCCCGGGCCGCGAACCAGCTGCCGAAGCGCTGTTGATAGGCGAATCCGAGAGCCATGAAAGCCACGTCGCCCTCCAGGGTACCGATCTCCTCGCCCTCCAGGTCGATGAACGGCGTCTTCACATCGAAGGCCAGGCCGCCGCCGGTGAGCGTACTGAAACTGCTCACGGCAAAGGGCGCCGGGACGACCATCGACTGCATGAAGGAGTGCTCGTTGAGAGTGCGCGTCGGTTCGGCCGTGCCGGCCAGTGAGGGGCTCGTCGCCAGCACCAGGGTCAGTCCGATCACAAAGAAACGTCGCATCGCGTCTCCCCTTCTTGCGAGCAAGATGATTATGGCCCCCGCAGATGTTCCGCCGGGTGTCCACCGGTAGCCTGCCGGACTGGATCAGTCTTCCCCTGACTGGCCGCCTGCCTTCCCCCGCAGCTAGATTTATAGAGATCCGGGTCACCCATACATACCATTGAATTCAGATAAGGCGAAGCACGATGTCACTAGGAGCAGTCCCGACTTCCACAGGATGCAGGTTCAGGGTTTGGGCGCCGGAAGCGCGCCGGGTCGCCGTCGTCGGCGAGTTCAATCAATGGCTGGAACCGGGCACGGCTCTCCAGCCCCGGCCCGACGGCTACTGGGAGGGAACGGTCCCCGACGCGCGGCCGGGGCAGGCCTACAAGTACCTATTCACCGCGCCGGACGACACGAAGGTGTACCGCATCGATCCCGCCGCCCGGGACACGCGCCACTCGGGACTCGACCACCTGGATCGTCCCGACGCCAACGCCGCCATCATCCGCGACGCCAGCTTCGACTGGGTCGACTTCCAGACGCCCGACTTCGCGAACTTCATCATCTACCAGCTGCACATCGGCACCTTCACCGGTCACAACGACGGCCTGCCGACCGGCGGCCGGGTGGCGGGCATCGCCAACGTCGAGACCAAGCTGCAGTATATCCGTGATCTGGGCTTCAACGCCATCGAACTGTTGCCCATCCAGGAGTTCCGCATGGACCGCTCCTGGGGCTACAATCCGTCGTTCTTCTTCGCGCCGGAATCGGCGTACGGCACCCCGGACGAGTTTCGGCGCTTCGTCGACCGGGCCCATGCCCGCGGGCTGGCGGTGATCTTCGACGTCGTCTTCAACCACGTGAGCATGGACGACAACCCGTTCTGGAGCTACCCCGTGTCCTCGCCGGACCAGCGGGGCGCGTTCCTCTCTGGCTTCGAAACTCCCTGGGGACTGGCCCCCGATTTCTGGCGCCCCCAGATCAAGGAGTACTTCCTGGAGAACATCCGCATGTATTTCGAGGAGTACCGCGCCGACGGTCTGCGCTTCGACGCCACGCGCTACATCGAGCAGAACCGAGGCTGGGGAAACGACGGCTGGGAGTTCATGCAGCACCTGACCTATCTGACCCGTGAACGGTTCCCGGACAAGTACTTGATCGCCGAGCACCTGCCCGAGCACGAGAGCGTCATCAACGGCGCCGGCTTCTGCGCCACCTGGTTCACCCGCGCCCACCACGATTTTCAGCGAGCGGCCAGCGGCCAGGATTCGCTGGTCCGGTTGAAAGGGCTCATCGGCAGCGATTTCGGCCCAGGCCACCGCTATCCCCGTTCCTGGAACCTGGTCAAGTACCTGCTCGGCTCCCACGACGACTGCGGCGACGACAAGGGAGGCAGCACAGAGAACCAGAACGACTGGGAACATCACCGGTACTTCAACGAATTCTTCGGCGGCCGGGACAACTGGCACGCCCGGGCGAAAGCCCGGCTCGGCTGGGCCCTGAACGCCGCCATGCCGGGCACGCCGATGCTGTTCATGGGCAACGAGTGCCACCACCCCGGGTACTGGCACGATGCCCTCGACGGCAACGGCGAGCACCGCTTCGATTGGCATCGCG
>Ga0070728_10006932_pt1 | contig 10534 bp, 11 predicted proteins | sample tdDd471_FD_66723 | JGI IMG/M metagenome (GOLD analysis project Ga0070728, IMG submission 66723) | Marine sediment microbial communities from the Atlantic coast under amendment with organic carbon and nitrate - tdDd47.1 | ecosystem: Environmental > Aquatic > Marine > Coastal > Sediment | place...
GTGAAGAGACTGGCCCTGATCGGTTCAACGCCGAAATTTACAGTTGGCGATGACTGGTCGTTTGGTCTGCCTGCCACCCAGGTCCGTGCCATGGCCAGAAATCTCAAAAGACAGTTCGAAACAACCCTCTCCGAGTTCTTTTCCCTGACATTTATCGGAGAGAAAATCTCGATCGACAGGTTGCGGACAATCCGTAATTTTGCGGTGCGAGCCAGCTCACTGCCCGACCAGACAGTTGCTTTTGAACTCCTCAACATGCTGGCCGAACAGGACCAACGCGATATCCTTACTGACATCCACATTCCCGCGATGGTGCTGCACGGTGAATTAGACCAGGTCTCGCCGGTCGGTGCAGGACGGGCCATGGCGGACATGCTTCCTCTCAGCGAATTCGTACCTTTCCCCGGAATTGGGCATGCGCCATTTTTGAGCAAACCGCACGACGTTGCCGCCAGTCTTTTGGAGTTCTGCTGATGGTGCCACCGATCAAAGCCATTGACAGCGAACGCATGCGCGGTAATTTTTCCAGCCATGCCGAGGATTATGACAGCTATGCATCTGTCCAGAAACGAGTTGTCGAGCTGCTATATGGTCGGCTGGCAACTGTTGCATTGCAGCCTGGATTATGCCTCGACATAGGCACCGGTACGGGCGCTCTCGCCTCGGCAATGCTCAACCGCGTGTCGGGAAATCAGCTCGTCGTGATGGATATCGCACATGGCATGACTCAGGCCGCTGCAACAAGGTTGCCGGCGGTCTCTGCCTGCGATGGTGACGCCATGCAACTGCCTTTTGCCAATGGAGCATTCGCCTGCGTAGTATCCAGTTCGGTCTATCAGTGGGTTGATTGTCTGTCTTCGGCCTTTGCCGAGGTGGCCAGAATTCTCAGGCCGGGAGGGTGCTTTGCTCTGGCACTTTTTGGTGAAAAGACCCTTTGCGAGTTGCGTTCCTCCCACTGCCGGGCTGTAGAGGAGAGTGAACAGGGGCGAACGTCTCATGTACAGAATTTTCCGGCGCTCGTCGAGGTTGCGGATGCGCTCGCTGCTGCCGGCTTGATCTGCGATGATATTTTTACCGGGATGGAGGTCGAATTTCACATTGACGTGCCTGACCTGCTCAGACAGATCAAGCAGATCGGTGCCAGCAATGCGACAGCGGGTCGCCCTCGGGGGCTGGCGTCACGCCGGGTCATGCAATCCATGATCAAGTTCTACGAAGAACAATATCGGTGTGAGTCCGGGCTGCCGGCAAGCTATGAAGTAATTATTGCCATCGCAAGAAAAAGTTTAAGGTGAGCTTCCGGTGGTTCAAAATAGAAACGGTGGCTGCAGGATCACTGCAGCCACCGTCTGTAATAATTGCCGAATGCTGTTGCTCTCTCCGTTCCGGTTATTTGCAGGAGAAATTTTCCATTAAAGACTGAACTATTTTGCGGGCTTCGACAGATGTGACCTGGTAGAAAACCTCAACACCGTCACGCTTGCCATCAATAATCCCCTTGTTCTTGAGCAGGGCCAGATGCTGCGATACGGTTGCCTGGGGCAATTCGAGGCATTCCCATATTTTTTTCACATTGCAAGATTGGGACATGAGACCGGCAACGATCTTCAGTCGTACCGGATGGCCAAGAACTTTGAGAATCTCGGCTTCCCTGTCAAGATTGATTGTTTTGTCAAATTCAACGTTTGCCATAATTCACCCTCAGTTAATAATTGAATATATGAATATTAGCTCTTTAATGATAATTAAGTCAAGATATTCATGTTGTGCTCGACTAGTTCTCGACAGCAAGGGAAGCAGGTATTAGACTGGTACATGCTTCAGTCGCTCACTCAGTGCGTTTGTTGGCTCATAGGGATTTGTTGATGTTTTTGGGTGTTATCCTAGTTCTTGCCGGCCTGTTGCTGCTTTATTACGGTGCCGAATATCTGGTTACGGGAAGCTCCAGGCTTGCGCTGTCGATGGGTCTACGACCACTGGTCGTCGGACTTACCGTGGTTGCCTTCGCGACGAGCATGCCGGAGCTCCTTGTCTCCCTGTTTGCTGCGGCGCGTGGGGCCTCTTCCATGGCCGCCGGCAATATCATTGGTTCAAACATTGCCAATATCGGCTTGATCCTCGGGGTGGCTGCCCTGATTACACCTGTCGTCGTGGCGCGTTCCACATTGATACGTGAAGTGCCAATTATGATCGTGGCCTCCCTTGGACTTTATGCTGTTGCCTTTGACGGCATTCTGAGCTTTTTGGACGGCCTGCTGCTCTTTATCTGCCTGCTGGTCTTTCTGGTCTATTGTGTTGCTACAGCACGGAGCCCTGTCGTGCCGGCAGACGGCGAAGTTGAACAAGCGATCAGGGAGGCTTCTTCGGGCCGTGGCAAGAATGTGACCCTGGTCGTTCTTGGTATGGCCGGCCTGGGTGTCGGTGCCGAATTGATGGTCCGTGGCGCGGTGATGGTTGCGACCCTGCTCGGGGTCTCCGAGATGGTCATTGGCCTGTCGATCGTTGCTATCGGGACCAGCCTCCCGGAACTAGCCGCTTCGGTGATGAGTGCCTGGAAAGGTGAGATGGATATCAGTGTCGGCAACGTGATTGGTAGCAACATCTTTAATATACTGTTTGTTCTCGGGCTCTGCCCTATGTTCAGCCCGATTGTGATAGAGGCAAGAGCCCTGCAGCTGGACTTTCCGGTCATGCTGGCCTTCTGTGCCCTCCTGATTGCGCTTTTGACCATGATGCTGCCCCGGTTGCAGCTGGACCGCAAAAGAGGCTTTCTGTTGCTGGGTGCCTACTTTCTCTTCGTGGCCAGCCTGTTCCTCTGATGACACGATTTTACCTGCTGACCGCATTTTTCCTTTCGCTCCACCTTTTTGCACCGGATGCTGCTTCTACACAGGAGCTTGGCGTCGTCAAGCCTTTGATGCAGTTAACGGGCGAGGACTACTCTTACGGGATTGATTTCCTCTTCTTCACCCGGCTGGCGGAGGGTGAGTTGCGACTGGTCGAGACCGGAGAACCGAATGTCCTGCGCGCAGAGTTGATCGGTCGGACCCTGGGGATCGCGTCATGGCTCACGGGAGATCGTACGCAGACCTACAGCTCATTGATGCGATTGATGCCGGACGGCTCTCTGGATAGCATTGAACATGTGTCGCAAATCAGGAAAAAAAGATGGGGGAAGTGGAAAAATCGCGGCAAGATTCGTCGTTTTGACTATGAACAGAGGAAAATCATTGAAGAGAAGCTCAAAGATGGTGTCGTCAGCTCGACAAAAGAGCATGATATTCCTGACGGTAAGCATCCCGTTGATATACTGACGGCGTTTTACAATCTGCGGACCGGAGTTTACGGCCCGTTGCAACATGGCACAAAGATCCTGATTCCCACTTTTTCAGGTAAAGGTTTTGTCGATTTTGAAGTCAGGGTACTGACCGTCGAGGAGCAGGCCAGCCAGGATTATTTCCCGGACCATGGCCTGCTGATCCAGGTAACGGTTGACCCGGAGATATTCGATACCAACAGCGGCAGCCTTTATATCTGGTTTGATAAAATGGGAGTTCCCGGGCGAGGGATTGTAGAGGATTTGATCGGTTTGGGAGACGTACGAGGTTACCTGGACAAGGAGGGCATATGAGTCAGCCGGAGAGAGTGTTTGTTGTCGGCCATAGGAACCCGGATACGGATTCGATCTGCAGTGCTATTGCATATGCGGAACTATGCCAGATGCAGGGGCGAAGCAACGTCTTCCCGGGTCGTGCCGGGGGACTTAACAGGCAGACTGAGTTTGTCCTCGATACCCTCGGGCAGCCGCAGCCAAAGCTTTTGACCGATGTCTACCCGCGGCTGCGTGACACGGTGGGGGACTGTCCGGCACTCATTGATGCCGATGCCCCGCTGGCAAAAGCCCTTGAATTGATGCGCCAGCGCGATATTCGCATGCTCCCTGTGGTCGATGCCGATGGCGGGCCGCTCGGCGCCCTGATCCTGAAACGTATGACCGAACACATCTTCCTTCCGAGGGCAGGCAAGCCGATCCGTCAGGTTCTTTCGTCGCCGAAATCGATTCAGACTTGCCTGCAGGCAGATGTGATCAACATGGTGGATGGCGAATGCACCGAAGAGCTCGACCTGTTTGTCGGGGCGATGTCTCTGGAGAGCTTCCAGGCGCGTCTGGCAGATGTTGATCCACAACGCATCGTGGTCTTTGCCGGTGATCGCCGAAATATCCTGGAACATGCAATACAACTAGGAATCAGACTTCTGGTCGTAACCGGAGATCTCGCCATTGATGATGACCTGATCGTGTCGGCCCGCGAAAAGAAAGTGTCTATCCTCTGTTCACCCTATGACACGGCAACCTGTGCCCTGTTGGCAAGACTGTCGACTCCGGTGCGGCACCTGGCAGATGCAGATGTCCCCCGTGCACATCCGGATGACCGGCTTGATGAAATCCGCAAGGTGTTGATGCGCAGTACTGCTCCAGGGGTACTGGTGATTGATGACAATGGATTGGTTTGCGGGGTTGGCACCAAATCTAACCTGCTTCGGCCATCGCCTTTGAAGCTGATTCTGGTCGATCACAATGAACTGACCCAGGCTGTGCCTGGTGCAGATCAGGTAGAAATCCTGGAAATCATCGATCATCATCGGCTGGGTAATTTTCACACGGAGCTGCCGATTCGTTTTATCAATCAGCCTCTGGGAAGTACCTGCTCCGTGGTCGCGACGCTTTATCGACAGGCCGGGATTGACCCGGAGCCGAAGATAGCGGCGCTGATGCTGGCGGGGCTGCTGTCCGATACGGTCCTGTTAAAGTCGCCGACGACAACCGACACCGACCGGCAACTTCTGAACTGGCTGGAGCAATGCTCAGGACTGGAGGCGACTGTTTTTGGCAGACAGATATTCCAGGCCGGAAGTGCTTTAGCTGCTTACCCTGACATTGAGTCACTGCTGACTGCTGACTTCAAGGAATACGAAGTTGATGGGAGGAGGTTTGGTGTCGGCCAGGTTGAAGTGGTAACTTTCCAGGAGTTTGACGATCGACGGGAAGAGATTGCCTCGGGACTGGAGGCGCTTGCGGACAGGCGGAATCTTGCTCTGGCCTGTTTGCTGGTGACTGACATCGTTCAGCAGAACAGCCAGCTCATCGTCCGTGGCGAGAAAGACCTGATCTCTGCGGTGGGTTATCCGCAAATCGATGCAGGGAGATTTGACCTGAAAGGTGTCCTGTCGAGGAAGAAGCAGCTGATGCCACATCTGTTGCGGGCGTTCAAGATCTGACTTGGTGGTGTAAAAAAATAGCCCAGAAGGAGGGGAATCAAGGGGCGAAATTTCTGACCAATGTCAGGGCAATAAGGGCGAGTTCTTATAGTTTTTGGAGGATCTGTAAAGGTAAATCGAGGTTGACACAAGGTCTGCGGAGATTGTCGGAAAAAAGGCAAAAAAAGACCCCGCGTAAGGAGGGGGGGGATACGCGGGGTCCAAAGCTCTTCGGCTTGCAGGCAATCGAAGAGTTGATTGAAATATATCAAGCCAGATAGTTTTTGACAACATTAATTTGAGAAAAATGTGAGAAAATTGCGTGTTATATGGAATGTCTCACAAGGTGAGCTCAAGTACCCCCCTGATATCAGTGAGAATCCGGTCTGCTTCGGCAAAATCCTGCATTGAAGTATGGTACCCTGGGATGACCCAGCATGCCAGCCCGGCGGCTTTTGCTGCTTTCAATCCTCGAGGCGAATCCTCAATCACGAGCACATCCTCTGCCGCATGGCCACAATGTTTCAGCGCCAGCAGGTATGGTTCCGCAGAGGGCTTGCTGCGGGTATAGTCCTCGCGGGTCAGGCAAAAGTCGAAATAGTCCAGAAACCCTGTCCTGCGGTGGATAATCTCAAAGTGATGTTTCTGTGAACTTGTCACAACAGCCATGCCAAGCCTGCCGTGGAGCCTTTTCAGAACATCGGCTGCTCCGTCCAGAGCAATTTCTTCCTGCTCGAGAAGTCCCGCATAGCGCGTGTAGCGCCACTCTTTCAAATCGGCAATTGATTGCTCTGGGACTCCGGATGCGACCGCAATATCGAAGATGCTGCACCCTGCTGCCAGTGAAATCTCTGCGAACTGCTCGTTGCTCAGCTCAATGTTGATTTTGGCAAGCGCTTCCCTGCTGGCCTGCAGATAATAACGTTCTGTATCGACAAGAACACCGTCGTTATCCCAGAAGATGTAGCGATAATTCATGTCTCCATTCTATGCTTGATTGAATTTCACTGCAACATGACAATATGTTGTGGTGTCGAGAATATGTGTCAATTAACAACAAAAAGGCCACCGGAAACCGGTGGCCTTTTTGCAGCATTGCGTAAGTTAAAAGTTACTTCTTGTGGCAGTCGTTACACTTGGTCGGGCCGTTCATCTCTTTGTGGCAGGCTTTGCATGTGGCGCCATGAGCGGCTTTTTTGTCAACTGCAATTTTTGCCGGCTCGCCTTCATGGCATTTTGCGCAGTCAGCCCTATCTTGGTGCGCTTTGTGATCGAAAGTTACGGTACCCTTCTTGTTGTCGTAGGTGTAGCTGTCCGCTGCGATAGCAACATTGACACCAACGAACGCCAGCAGCATCATGATGATTACCAGTTTCTTCATTGTTTCCTCCTGAACCAATAGAGTTTAATTCTGGGCACGATTGCCTCAATATATTTAGTGTATTTATAGCCTAACACTCATGGCAAAACATCAGACATCGAGTTATATATCGCTAGATGTAGTGTCTTTGTCATGTGATTACAGGATCTTATCCATCTAAAAATCTAGTAGGTAGACATGGGTTTTTTCGTGTTTACTTGTTCTGTCGTCCCTTGGTAGACTCAGCGCCATGAATTACGCCGGTTACGAAGATAGAGTGTCGACGGTCTGTATCGATGCAGCGGAGGTAAAACGCATTCGCGAAGGTGCACAGCTTACCCAGTTGTACGTTAGCAAGGTGGTCGGTGTGACGACCGATACGATCTCCCGTTGGGAGAACAACCGCTACCCGACCATCCGGCGGGAAAATGCACTTAAGCTGGCTGAAGCTCTGGAAGTTCAGCTCGACAATATCCTGCTTAAACCCGTTGCAGACGAGTCAGACTCTGCAATCATTCCCCGGAAAAGATCACCGCTTGTCTGGCTGGTCCTTGCAGTTTTTCTTCTCAGCGCGATTTTCGTCATCGGCTCTTTTCTGACTCAATCACCTCCTCCTCCCGTGGCGGTCACGGCAGAGAGGCTTCTGCCGGTTTATGCTGCGCCGGGCAGTACTATCCCTGTGCAGATCCGTTTGACACATCGCGCCCAGAGTGGTGGTGTCATACTGCGTGAATATTTCCCGGCCGGCTGGAAAATCATCCAGGCCAACCCACCAGCTTCAAGCCTGGATAATGTACACGGCGTCGCGCGTTGGATCATCAAGGCCGGTGAGGACCGGGACAGGGTTGTCTACCTGGTCCAGGTTGATGCCGAGGCAAAGCTGGATTTCGCCGAGGCCTTTCAGGGTGAGATCATCGCCAGTATGGAAGGCAGCCAGTCAGCGATCCCGGTTCAGGGAGAGGGTACCGTCAAGGTTGCTCCTGTTCACTGGATTGACGCAAATGCTGATGGACGGATTGACGACGCTGAAATGCTCGAAGGCTCTTTCACCGTAGAGGATATGGCAGGCGTGCATATTGACTGGAATGACCTGGAAAGCCTCTGGGACGCCGGGAGTTATCGGTGGGATAAGCAGAAAGGCCGTTTTGTGCCTGAACCTGATCGACCGTAAACACGGCACTCTTGACACGATTACCACGGTTCGTAGAAAAAAGCGCAGCGACCTTGTAGTTCAGGGCGCTGCGCTTTAGTTTTGTCTCAACAGTTTAGATCGGTTTAGGACTGCACAGGTTCTCTTTCCTGTTGACCTTGACGCCACAGTTAGTACAGACATATTGCGGATTCTCGTAGAGCTTGTTGATCTCATCGTTGAGTGCCGTTGCCTTCAATTGACACATATGTAGTTCACAATGTTCTTCCGGGTTTGAGCAATCATTTTCTGACATGGGAAAACCTCCTCGTGTTTTATTAAAAGGTAACGCATTGGAATCATTAGTCAACCTGTCGAGAGCGTTTCCTTGTTCTGTTTAGCACGAAAAGGTAGATGACGAGATTGACGAGAATGACCACAGTTCCCAGGAGCCATTGTAATGAAGTGTCCAGGTGGGCTGGATAAACGACCGGGACCAAATAGTGTTCGATGAATCCACCAGGGAAGCCCTGGCCGGTAGCTAATTGTCTGAAATGGTTTTCAAGCGGGGTCAACGGGCATATTCTGCCCGTCCATTCCACCCATACGCCCCATAACACCGCAGGCAGGTGACACCAGATCATGCTGGTGCGGATCAGGCAGAGTAGTCCACCAAAGAGAACGAACAGGATGAAGCAGAGGTGCAGGGTCAGGGTCAGATCTGCCAGAAACCGGTAGCCCAAGGCTCATCCCTGCAAAGAGGTGAGGAAATCGTTCACCAGGCCAAAGTATTGGGGCCCGTTTACGAACATGATGGTGTTGTGGTTACCGTCCGGAAAGATCTCCAGCCTGGTCGGCCCGTCGCACCAGTCGGCCAATCGCTCGGCGTGGCTGACATCAATCAGGCCGTCGTGAAGCGTGTGCATAATCAGGGTCGGTCGAGAAAAACCAGACATGATCCCTCTGATATCGACCGCCTCGGTCATAGCTTCTGCAAGCTCTGCCGGAGTTGTCCCCAGTTCCTCAAAGTCGACTCTCAACAGGAGCCTTTCAATCGGGTCCGCAATAGCACTCTCTAGTATCATCCCGGCTACATTCGGAAAGAGTTCTGCAGCCTTGATCGCAAAGAGTGAACCGACGGAACGTCCGAACAGGATGATCTTTTCTTCGGCGCATCCAAGTGCATTGATCGTCGGTAAAACGTCTTCGAGCATCTTGCCGAGCTGCGGAGTCCCCGTAGAGCCGCCGTATCCGCGAAGCTCAGCAAAAAAACAGTTGCAACCCATCCGGCTGATCAGCCCGGGAAAACCATCAAGATAGTCCGCGACGACTTCGCCGTTGCCATGGAAATGGACAATGGTTGGTGCCGCCGGGTCTGTCTCATGGTAGGCACAGGCCAATCGTGTTCCATCGGCGCAATCGACCCAGAACGGTTCAGCCGGGGCTTCCGCACGGGGAAAGAAGTAGCGTTCACTGATCAGATGGTGATCCAGAAGCGATGTCATGATTCATATCCCGGCAAGCAGGTAATTATTTCTTGGTGACGACAAGCCAAGAGCGAAGGCAGCATCCCTGGCAAGCCACTCAGAAGGGTCAGAACGATGTTGACCCAGAAGTACAGAGTCGGTCCGACCTGCATGAAGGCTGCAACAGGAGGAAGAAAAATAGTTAGAAGGATTTTGTGTCAAGAGGTGTCTACTTTTCATCTAACCACTCCTTGAAAGATAAAATATTTGAAAGACATTATAACAGATTGGCCAGGTCATGTATGGCTGTCAGCGACTTCTTCAGTTGAATATGGCCTTTACCAAAATGTGTCATTAGGCGGGCACGTTGTGTGACATGACATTGTTTTGGTGCACTAAGTGAATCCCTGGCGGCTGTAATGAGTGTCAGGTTATTTATCGCGTAACTTATTATAATAATTGGGGTTAACTGTTAATGACTTGTCTCTGGCTGCTTGTTTTAAGGTTTTGGCATGCAATTGGCAATATCAATATAGTAAATAAAGTTTGGGTCGCGCGGTATCCGGTCTGGCAGCGTCTAGAACATTGGAAAGAAAAACTCCCGGGTAGAGCGTGGTGAGCAAGCCTGTCATCGAACAGGAAGCCTGAAGCGACTTTCAGGGACCAAAATTCAATGCAGGGCGCAGCCCAGCCAAACCGCCACCCAAAAGCCAATAAGCCCGCCTCCTCCTTCGACGGGTAAAAGCTCACCCCGGTTCTCCTTGAACCGGGGTGAGCTTTTTTCTGGCTGTCTCTGCAATTCCTCGGGGTGTTTTTTGTAAATTGCTATGATGCAAGACGCGTTTTGGGGTATAATCAAACCTCCGGAATTAATAGAATTATTACCCTGACAATAAAGAACAATATGACTCGTTTGAAACCTGCTCCGCTCGTCTTCTGTCTGTTTCTCCTCTGCATCAGCCTGACAACTGCTTTTGCTGTATCAGCCGATGATATACAGGTCGATATCGTCGCTGTCGATCCTGCCGTCAACGCAACGCTCGGCAATGATGAAAAGCTGTATATCAAGATTCGTTACGAGACAGATGTCCCGGTGCGTTTCCAGGCTATTGCGCTGCGGGAGGGTTCGCCTCTCGAGGTTGGAGCAATCAAGAATCCGGCAGCGTTGCATGCCCCCGGAGCAGGTGATGCGCTGGCATGGGTCATGTACTTGAACCCGACACATGTCGATGCCGTGAGGATAGTTGTCCTGGATGAAGCGTGGCAACCGGTACATCAGCTTTCACATGAGGCGGATGTGACATGGCAGGATGTCGCTTC
>Ga0070728_10006935_pt1 | contig 10532 bp, 10 predicted proteins | sample tdDd471_FD_66723 | JGI IMG/M metagenome (GOLD analysis project Ga0070728, IMG submission 66723) | Marine sediment microbial communities from the Atlantic coast under amendment with organic carbon and nitrate - tdDd47.1 | ecosystem: Environmental > Aquatic > Marine > Coastal > Sediment | place...
TCACCTCTTAATCTCTTTGAAATATACTCTTCAAAGCGTGATTTTTACCCGATCATGTCATATTAAGCCACATGTTTATCACTATTTTAATTCATAATTTCAGCCAGATAGAGTTGCCCATAAATTCTTTCCATCAGATTATCACCAAGTGACAAGAAGCTTCAGAAGTTCAAAGCTCGGCAGAAGACCGATCCCAAGCCCCTTTTTGCCAGCTATCATCGATAAGAAGAGGGCAGGGTTGTCGACTTCAACCGAGCCTAGCTCAGCCATGTATTCGGTTCAACCCATTTACAAGGATCAATCGGCGATGACCTGGATTTTTCTCCAAGGCCCCATGCGGAATCGGGTCGTATACGTTGTTGCAAGGACCAAAGCATACGTGAGCAGGCACATCCAGGGACCATGGATTCCCTTGATTTCCAACACGTTCAGCCCGATCAGAGGCAACACCATGCTGAACATTGAGGTCATCACCATAGTCTTCATGACAAACTTCGTGTCACCAGCGCCTTTAAGACCGCCCACGAATACAATGGCCACAGCATCAATAATTGTAAATACTGCGGCATAACGCATAAGCATCACGCCCATTGTCAACACGGCATCAAATTCAACAGCGGTTTCCCCGTGCGCCCTGAACAATTCCATAAGAACCTCGGGAAACACGATAAAAAACATCGCCATGACGACCATATATGCCATCGCAAGGTGTAATACAGACTTGGTGGCATAGGCAGCCATATCCGGTTTTTTGTCGCCCATGGCCTGACCTGCCATGACGCTGGCAGCAATGTGCAGGCCAATGGTTGGCAAAAACGCCAGAGTGTAAATTGAAAACACTGCATTGGTGGACGCCAACTCCACAGGGCCATAACGACCAACCATCAAGACGAAGAATGAAACGGCAAACAGATCAAGAAAAAACTCAACACCACCAGGTAGTCCGAACCGCATAAACCTCTTAAACAATTCGCGATCAAGCCTCCATGAAGATCGGACTCGATATAGTCTTTCGTTTTTTGCCGTGAAAATCATCAAACTATAGCAAACCACAGGCAACATATACCCTATCACGGTTGCAATGCCGGCCCCGACTATACCCAGTTCTGGGAAAGGGCCAATTCCATTGATAAGACAGTAATCCAAAGGAACATTCACAATCATCGCCATGAGGCTCACAATCATGATCGGTTTGGTCATACCACGGCCAGAATAGAAGCAGGAAAGACATCCGCCGACCACGAATGCACCGCCACCCACTGTCAATATTCGAAAATAGGCTATTTCCAACTCAATTATCTCAACGGGGTGCCCGCTTGCCTCAAAAAGAGGACGGGCAATAAACCATAAAGACGCCAGAATCACCCAGGAGGGCACACAAAACCACAAGCCTTGCCACAATGAACGACCGACATCTAAAGGCCTTCCAGACCCCGTATATTGAGCTACGAAGACACCTACGTACTCTGCGACACCAAAAAAGAACGCAAGAAACATAAACGCTACGATACTCGCCGGAACCGATGCACTCAACGTCTCCATTGAGTAGTTGCCAAGGAACATACGATCCGTGAACGTCATAACGGTAGACGACACCATGCTGACCACGAGCGGAAGTCCTATTACCAGGGCCTCTTTATACCCGCCTTTCGCATGCCATCGCTTCATCAAATCCATCAAATACTCCATATGAGATTTTCCAACATCTTGGAGTAAAACCACTTGCCTCAATCCCGGGTCTATATCAATCTATTTTTTTTGTACTATTCATGGTCTATATTTTTTGAAATCGTATGATACTCTTGTCCTTACAAAAAACCCATGATAGAGGTTTCTCTCAGGCCACCGATATACAAGGATAATTATGCCGCACTCAGACGATTCCCTCTTTTTCCCACTCGTGTCGAATTTTCGTCGTCTTTATGCAAAAGCATTGATTGCTCGTCTTGAACCGTACAAAGTACGACCCGGGTATATTGAAATACTGAACCGACTCTGGGAGCAAGATAACGTTACCCAAAAACAATTGCACGCAAAGTTGGCAATTGAACAGGCCACGCTTTCCAACTCATTGAAACGTATGGAAAGAGATGGTTTGATTGAGCGGCAGCGCAGTCCCAAAGACCGCAGGCTATGTCACATCATCCTGACAGATACTGCAATTCGCCTCGAACCCACCGTCAAATCTGCGATTGAAGATGTTCAATCCGTGGTCAATGAAGGGCTTACGATCAATGACCGTCGCTATTTTAATAGAATTCTCAGACAAATGACTGAGCACATCGAAACCGATATCGACGATCCGTGTCTCGTCCTACTTGATGAGGTTGCCGACTAAGACACTCCATCTGCAACTATCAACAACTTTTTTTTGTAGTATGTACCTTGATTAATCGCATTCTCAGACAATTCTCTGCCGGGACCATCACATTTTACTTCAACTATCTCCAATTCGACAGGGCTCGCACCCTTTAGCAAGGCATCCTATCTGATCACGCCATATTGCGAGCTAATAATCTCCCGTTTTTATAGATATAATCTAGTTTTTTTCTGGCTTATGCCATTTATAATTTTCTTTCTCCAAATGTTCAGGTGGCCTGCAATACAAACAAGGTGGATTTGATTATTTCGTGCCTTTTTCCCATTATTTTTTTTCTGAAATTTGCTATAGGCTACCGTAATCGACAACAACATCCTGTAATTCTTTTTTTATCGTCGGTCTCTAGATTATATCTAGACTTTGTAGGACAACGTTGTACTTTGTTGACAATCTTTGACTCCTTGTGTCAATGAATGAACATCATAGGTCAGATAGTGACATTATGGACAACAAAGAAGCACCCAAGCCCCCGACCCTGTTTACAGTACGGGAAGTTGCGGACTTTTTACGAGTACATCAGAGAACAGCTTACAGACTCATCACTGGTGGAAGCATCAAGGCGATCAAGATCGGCAGTCAATGGCGGGTGCCGGAACATGATCTGATGGAATTTATAGAGAGTGGATGGAAGGCTGCCGCGTCTAAGGATAAAAATGATGCAAAGCCCGATCAATTCAAACTCCCCTTGGATTAAGGAGAAAGGCATGTCAAAAAAAGCGGTTGGCGGAAACGATCCGATCCTCAATGTGAATCTGCCCAATGATTTTGGTCAGGACTTGGGGGTTACCGGCCACCTGATTGGCGAAGAAATGTATTTTGACGACAACACCGGCATGTTGACCATGGAAAAGCTGTACCGTGACGAAGAAGGCAAGCTTGCCTACGGTATCATTTCCGCTATCGGGCATGCCCGGGAACGTCGTGCATACCGCCTTGAAGAGCGTGAAGAAAGCTGCATCGTTTCCAATGGCAGCCTGAATCTCGAATTTTCTTATGACGAACTGTTTGAACTTCTGGCCGTAGCCATGGAAGCTGAAAAGGAAAGTTCCAGCCGACAAGTCAGTGAGCAGGTCCGACGCAGACTGGCAGCCAACGAATAAATTTACATTGCTTTGGATTAGAAGAAGGGGGGCCGTTTGGCCCCCCTTTTTTTATTCCATATACATATGCTGGCCAGTTGATTCCATAACCGCACACCAATAATCAGAATTGGTATTGATATTACGCCGCTTGACTGTAACCAAATCCAGGGGAAGGTGTACCAAGCTCGACTTGAGTCGTGTGACCACCATTCCGGTCTTGCCTGCCATAGCCGCATGTACTGCGTTCTGACCAAGAAAACCGCAATAGATTCGGTCGCCCGCATTGGCTGGCACAGAACGGATTATGTAGCTGGGATCAATAAACTTCAAATTCATCTCCAAATCCCGTTCACTACAGTGTTCTTTAAGTCGCTTGATGATAAGCCCACAGATGTCCCCCAGCTTGGGATTGCCTGATGGGTCCCGCTTCAACTTCTCACCCAATAAATCCTGCCCCGCACCTTCAGCGCACACGATGATCGCGTGGTCTCGATCGCGCAAACGCCTTTCCACGGCCTGCAAAAGCCCACCTTCGCCATCGAGCGAAAATTTCTTCTCCGGGACTAACAAAAAGTTCACTTCCTGAAGTGCAAGGGTGGCCTGTGCCGCGATGAAACCGGCCTCGCGCCCCATAAGACGAACGATCCCAACACCCTTATCAACGCCAGTAGCTTCAACATGAGCGCATTGGATGGCTTCGGTCGCTTTTTCCACGGCGGTATCGAAACCGAAAGACCGGGTAATGAAATTGATGTCGTTGTCGATGGTCTTGGGGATACCGATAACCGCAAGCTTTTTCTTGCGCTTTGAAACCTCTTCCACGATAGACTTTGCGGCCCGCATGGACCCATCTCCGCCGATCACAAAGAGGATGTTGACATTCAGCCTTTCCAAAGAATCAACAATTTCTTCAGAGTCTTGCAACCCGCGAGAGGAGCCGAGAATGGTTCCGCCGAATTGATGAATGTGTGACACACTCTTCGGAGTCAGCTCCTTAACCTCATATCCATAGTCCGGAATAAACCCTCGCAGTCCGTTGGAGATGCCGAAAACCGTACGGATGCCGTAGTGGTAATGAGCTTCATTGACAATAGAACGGATGACGTCATTAATCCCAGGGCAAAGTCCACCGCACGTCACGATTGCACACCGTGTCTTGGATGGATCAAAATACAATTTTTCCCGAGGACCGGCTTTTTCGAATTCCTTTTTGAGAATACCGGTATCGAGTTCGGTCATTTCCTCTGCAGTCAGCATCAATGTCACTGGTTTGGATTCGTTGACATACCGGGGATTCCTCACCGGAGTTTGCACCTTGGCAGGTCCCAATGTCGGTATATCTGTCACGAATTTAAGACTATTCTTAGCCATTGCGCACACTCCAAGGGGCTACGCCCGGTGAATAGAATCTTATCAAAGTATATCCCAATAAATCCCGATTTACCATTGAGAGACCACAGGTTCAGGCAACTCATCTATGGATTCAAGTAACTCTTCAGGACTTGTGGTAGCCGCCCCCACCTGCGCGACAACGACACCAGCCGCGTAGTTGGCCAAAGTACATGAGGTCAACAGATCATGCCCAGCGGAAAGAGCAAGGGCGGTCATTGCGATCACCGTATCTCCAGCTCCTGTCACGTCAAACACCTTGCGAGCAAAAGTGGGGATATGTCTCACTGTATCCTGCCCCTCGAAGAGGGCCATGCCATCAGGGCCAAGCGTGATCAACAGATTGTTGCAATTCAGTCGCTTGAACAATGCTTCACCGGCTTTCAAGACAGATTGCTTGTCCGTCACTGTCATATTCGCGCCTTCTCCAGCCTCCTTTGTGTTGGGAGTCAGGAGATCAACGCCTTGGTATAAATCGTAATTGACAGTCTTGGGGTCAACCAAAACCTTTGGCCGCAACTCGCACCTGCTGACGAGGGCCATAAACCTGTCCATAAACGCATGAGAAATGAGGCCCTTGCCGTAGTCAGACAAGATAATAACAGAAAAATCATTAATCACGGATTCAAGAATGGAAAACAACTCATCCTGAGCCTCATCGCACAGAGGGGCGACCAACTCTTGATCAACACGGACAACCTGTTGATTGTGGGCGATAATGCGTGTTTTCTTTGTAGTAGGGCGGCTCCCATCGCGAATAATCCGTGTTTCAAGACCTGCCTCGCTGCAAAGATCATCAAGCAGCGCACCGTCGCGATCATCACCAACTGCGGAAACAAGTAGGGGAGAACCGCCCAAATCTGCAATGTTTCGGCCCACGTTACCAGCACCACCCAAAACGACGGACTCCTTTTGTACGTCGACGACAGGTACCGGAGCTTCAGGTGATATACGGTCCACATTGCCGATAAGGTAGTGGTCAAGCATAAGATCACCAATTATCAGCACTTTGTGCCCAACCAGTGAAGCGACGGCATTTCGAATCATATCTCGTGACATAATAGAATAAACCAATGTTTTTTGAACTGTTATTTATATAGAATTCAGATGATCATCAGAGATAAATCACTCTCGTTGACTCTCCATGATCACCAAGCTCAGATCATTATTTCATCATCAGTCAAGAATAAACAAGTCACTGGTTAAGCCAGGGATACCCCAAACTTTTCAGCAAATAACCGCAACTCGTCTTCTGCACCATAACTGACTGTAACTTTCCCTTTTTCAGGCGATCCGGAAATCTTGACTTTAACACCCATCATATCAGACAGCGACGACTGAAGATCCGCCAAACGGGGGTCCAGAGGCTTACTCTTGGCCTTGCTGGACTTTGCCGCCACAGCAGCACCAATTTCCTCTGCACCGGGCAAGCGAGCATTCTGCTTGAAAAACGTCGCCTGCGCCTCGGCTTGCCGCACGGTTAATCCGTTCTCCACGATCCTACGGTGCAAAGAACCTTGAGCTTCAGCATCGGGCACGGCCATTATAGCCCGTCCGTGCCCAGCTGAGATGGCACTTTGCTGAATGTCCTGCTGTACGCTGTCAGGGAGGTTGAGCAAACGAAGGGAGTTGGCCACTGCCGACCGACTCTTGCCGACCTGGCGAGCGAGCTCTTCCTGGCTCAACCCGAACTCCTGCTGTAAACGCTGGTAACCAAGCGCTTCTTCAACAGCATTCAGATCTTCACGCTGCAAGTTTTCGATCAACGCAATAGCCAGACTTTCCTGATCTGACATTTCTCGAATCAAAGTCGGAATCTCGGTTAAACCAGCTTTCTTTGAGGCGCGTAATCGACGCTCACCAGCAACCAATTCATATTTATTCTCACTCAGGGAGCGGACAAGTACGGGCTGGAGCACCCCACGGGTTTTGATAGAAGCAGCCAGATCATTAAGGCCTTCTTCAGAAAATTCACGGCGGGGCTGATGTGGATTAGGTGTGATAACCGCAATGGAGATCATCCGTACTTCAGCAGAATCCGAAGTGACCTTTTCATCTTCACGTACACCGCCCAAAAGGGCATCAAGGCCTCGACCCAATCCCCGATTACCAGATGTCATAACAATTCTCCTCACGCTTATGATTACACCCTTGCCCATTATGGCTGGAGTGCCTATATAGCCCCGAAGACAAGCGAAAACAAACGGAGCACTTATGTCTGATCATATCAACGAACTCTTTGATAAAGACGGCAACCTCATTGGAGCGCTACTTTCCGCAGAAGCCTGGACTGCCGTCAAAAAACAGGTTTTGGATTCCCTTGGCATCGTAGAAAAACATGCTGAACCAGAAAGGCCTGAACCTCTGTCCGACTGGGAAACCCTCAAGGACTATTGGGATTTCGACTATCCCGTGGACACTGATGTGGCCTGCGAACATTGTGGCAACTCCACTCAGGACTGGGCCAACGACGACCCGCGTCGTTTCAGGCTGACCAGTGCAAACCTTGCAGGCTTGGTTTCCTTCAAATGCATGCAGTGCCAATCAAAAATCGTCAAAAAACATTTCAAGGACGAACTCACCACTGAATGCACTCCGTACCAAGACTCAAAAGAGGCATCCAAAGAAGGGCGGTACAACCGCTGATCGCCGCTTTCTCAGACTTCCCGCCATGATGAACGCATGGCGGGCCGCCGAATCAAAGATCCTCCTTAAGCCATGGAAGTAGTACTCTTCGCCACTTCCTGCGCCAGCGCCAAGTACGCCTCTGCACCACGAGATTTTATATCATAGTTGATCACGGGTTTTCCAAAGCTCGGGGCCTCGGACAGCCGCACGTTTCTCGGGATAATCGTCTCGAAAAGGTGTTGAGGGAACGCCTTGCGCACCTCATTCTTCACCTGCCAGGACAATCGATTTCTTGAGTCGTACATAGTCAGCACCACACCAAGAATGCCCAGATCCGTATTAAGGCGCTTGCGTACCAATTCGTACGTCATGAGCAACTGCGCGATGCCTTCCAATGCGTAATACTCACACTGCAACGGAACCAACATCTCTTTTGCTGCACACAAGGCGTTTACGGTCAGCAACCCCAGAGAGGGAGGGCAGTCGATGATTATGAAATCATAATCATCATCTACCGTTTCCAGCAGCTCCCGCAGATAATATTCACGTCCAAACTTGTCGACCAGCTCGATCTCAGCCCCCACCAGATCCTGTGTCCCCGGCAGCAAATCCAGATACGGCACACCCGTTTCGCAGATGGCTTTGCCAATCTTCTTCGGTTCGAACAGGACAGAGTAGATGTTTTCTCGTTGATCGGCTGGATAAAATCCAAGCCCACTGGAGGCGTTTCCCTGAGGGTCACAATCCACCAGCAAGACCTTCTTTTCCATCACGGCCAACGACGCCGCCAAGTTGACTGAGGTTGTCGTCTTGCCAACCCCACCTTTTTGATTCGCTACAACAATTCTTCGTGCCACAAAACCCTCGCTTTCGTGCTCCAGTTCTCTCTCATGTGGGCCTATCGAATGTTTCACGTGAAACAATTTGCCTCATTCGACATGTTTCACGTGAAACAGCGTCTGTACTTTCGTTCTCACTGTCGTAGGCTGAATTAATTTCTAACGCAAGTGGAGTTGTGTAAAAAAGGGAAAAACGACAAAAAAAGGGCGGCTAAAGCCGCCCTAAAAATCAATACGAAAAACGATGGTTACTTCTTGTAGTACTCACGATACCAATCAATGAAGTTTCGAATACCAACCTCGATGGAAGTATCTGGCTTGAAATCAACATCCTTAACCAGATCACTTACGTCCGCCTCAGTAGCCGGGACATCGCCGGGCTGCATGGGCATATAGTTGTAAATGGCTTTCTTCCCGACCACTTCCTCAATGACTTCGATGTATCGAGACAGTTCGACAACTGCATTATTACCGATATTATAAACACGGTAGGGCACCTTACTTGTGCAAGGATCAGGATTGTTGCCGTCCCAATCTTCATTCGGAGCTGCGGTATGCTTGACGACACGAACCACACCTTCAACAATGTCATCAATGTACGTGAAGTCACGCATCATCTTACCGTAGTTAAAAACATTGATAGGCTTCTCTTCAAGAATATTCTTGGTGAACAAGAAGAGCGCCATGTCTGGACGGCCCCAAGGACCATACACAGTGAAGAAACGGAGCCCCGTGGTGGGCAGGTCATAGAGGCTGGAATAGGAATGCGCCATCATCTCATTGGATTTCTTGGTGGCGGCGTACAAGCTCATGGGATGATCAACACCCTCATGAGGGCTCAGCGGCATCTTGGTATTCATGCCGTACACAGAGCTACTGGACGCATAGACCAGATGTTCGACCTTGTTGTGACGACAGCCTTCCAAAATATTAAGGAAGCCAACAACGTTGGAGTCGATATATGACTTGGGGTTCTCAATGGAATATCTGACACCGGCCTGCGCTGCCAGGTTGACGACATGTGTGAATTTCTCCTGCGCGAAGAGATCGCTCATGGGCTGATCATCCTGGAGATTGATATTCACGTGCCTAAAAAGGTCGCTTTCATTAAGAATTGCCAAACGTGCCTTCTTAAGGTTCACGTCATAGTAGTCGTTCAAGTTGTCCAGTCCGACAACTTCATGACCTTCGCCAATCAGCCGTCTGGAGAGATTGAAGCCAATAAACCCAGCTGCGCCGGTAACAAGTATCTTCATATTTTTTTCTGTCCCTTATCCCCGACGCAAGGGTCGGGATTAATGGTTGGGAAATTTGTCTCTGTCATCATCCCACTGTGTCAACCGAATACAATATCCATAATTCGGGAAGTGGAATCGCTATCCGCTCATACTCCACACATCTCCCACAACGCAAGTGTGAAAAAATTCATTTCTCGATGAGATTGCGGCTCATTCTATCTTTCTCGAGTAAAAACGAGTTAAAACTCATAAAAATGAGCCCCTATTTACATCTGGCCGCCTGGAAAGCCTTGATACACAAGGGATTAGGAAGGCTTGCTCTGAATTTTGCGCCTCAAACCGTTTTACTCAATTTACGACATAGGGACCGCGAACATACCTACATCGCGTCCTGAGCCCAATAGGGCGCGAATTACGCGAGCTACCAGTTTGAAAGAGGAATTACAGTCTGATTTTGAACAATTCTTCAACAGACATCTGTTGTTCATGCGGCAACATGGTGATGAGGCGAGCAAGAGGCTCAAGTTTATAGACAGTGACATGCTCCAGCATATGTGTCGTCAAAGTCGGATCTGCATCTGGCAAAACAACTTTCAAAGCTTCTTCGCCGAAACAAACAATATTTGGTGCTCGCCATTGTTCCCATCCCTGCCAGAACATCTGAGTGCTCGGCTGAAGGGCTCCACCCGACAACGCGGCAACCGGCCAGAAATTCATCGTGCCCGCAGGCCACTTGAGATGTGCTTGTATATTTTTGAGGGCGGACGAACGTCGAGAGTCAGGTTGCCCACCAAGATCAAGACCGAGCTCCATGTAGGTCATGATAACTTTCGGTTGAGCGGATTTTGCAAATCTCAAAAAACCGGACCATGGCTCGGGGAGTGTAGGGGTCACGTGTGCAGGAGCAGTTTGCTGAACAGAAGCACTCTGGACCGGAGCCTCAACAGGATGCGGCACATGCGAAGAAGCAGAAGGG
>Ga0070728_10006937_pt1 | contig 10531 bp, 11 predicted proteins | sample tdDd471_FD_66723 | JGI IMG/M metagenome (GOLD analysis project Ga0070728, IMG submission 66723) | Marine sediment microbial communities from the Atlantic coast under amendment with organic carbon and nitrate - tdDd47.1 | ecosystem: Environmental > Aquatic > Marine > Coastal > Sediment | place...
GTGGTGTTCATCCTCGGCGCCGAGCTCAACGTCGCCCTGATCCGCCTCCGCCGCGCCCGCGAACAGCATGTCGGCGAGAAGGACTCAAAGGTATCGAGGGACGATTCCTAAGCTGCCTTTGCAAGGGACTTCCCGTAAGTCCAATGCGTTCCGAAGGAACTGCATTGGGCGCAGGCCGCAAGCGCGGCCCGGCGCCCCTGCGCCGCGCCCGCGCAGGCCAGCCCGCCTTTGGCGGGCGAAACGGCCGCGAGCGAAATAGAGTCAAGCCATCAGGCTTGCACCCGCATCGCGATCGCCACCCCCACGACCGTGATCACCATGCCGGCGATCTGCATCGTCGACAGGGTCTCGCCGAACAGCAACCAGCCCTCGACCACCGTCGCCGCCGGCACCAGGTAGAACAGCGAGGCGGTGCGGGAGACGTCGCCGTGGCGGATCAGCAGCATCAAAAGCCAGATGGCGCCGATCGACAGCACCAGCACCAGCCAGGCGAGCGCGAAGACGAACGGTCCCGACCAGGCAATCTCGCCGCGTTCGGTGGCGAACATCACGAGCGCCACCACGAACAGCGCGCCCGCATACTGGTAGAAGGTGCCGGTCCTCAGATCGACATTCGGAAGGAAGCGCTTCTGGAAGACGGTGCCCAGCGAGATCGACAGCGCCCCCAGCGCGCAGGCCCCGCTGGTGATAGTGGTGATGCCCTCGTCGGCGAGGTTGATCTTCGGCGCCAGCACCAGGCCGACGCCGGCGAGGCCCACCGCGATGCCGATCCACAGGTTGCGCCCCGGCGACATGCCCGCCAGCCAGGCGGCGGCAACCGCGGTCATCATCGGCTGCAGCGCCACCACCAGTGCCGAGACGCCGGCCGGCATGCCGTTGTCGATGGCCCAGAACACCGCGCCGAGATAGCCGCCATGGATCAGCGCTCCGGCGAACATCGACTTGAGCTTTTCGTCGAGCGACAGGACCGGCGCCTTCGTCACCCGGATCACGATCATCAGGATGACCGCGACGATGGCGAAGCGCAGCGACAGGAACGTCATCGGCTCCGAATAGGGCGAGCCCATCTTGGCGCCGATGAAACCGGTCGACCATAAAAGCACGAAGATCGGCGGCGCGAGGCGCGCCGGGAGGGAGGATTTGTCCATTCCGGGCCGATTACGCTTTCCCCGGCGCGCCCGCAATGGCAAAAACCCGGGCGACAGGATAATTCGAGGATCAACCCGAGGAGGAAGAGATCGCGTGGTGGAGTCGAAATCGGAACCCTTCGTCATCGTCGGCGCCGGACAGGCCGGCGCCCAGGCCGTGGTCAGCCTCAGGCAGGGCGGCTATGACGGTCCGTTGGTGCTGATCGGGGCGGAGACCCAGCCGCCCTACCAGCGGCCGCCGCTGTCGAAGAAATTCCTCGCGGGCGAGATGGAGGCCGAGCGCCTGTTCCTCCGTCCCGACGCCTTCTGGGAATCCCAATCCGTCGATACGCGCTTTGCGACCGAGGTTTCCGCGATCGATCCGGGCGCTAAAACGATCGCGCTGGCCTCGGGCGAGATTCTCTCCTACGCCAAGCTGCTGCTCGCCACCGGCACCGTCGCCCGCGGCATCCCGGTCGAGGGGGTCGAGCTCGACGGCGTTGCGACCTTGCGCACCATCGACGACGTCGACCATTTGCGCGAACGGCTGGCAGAGACCGAAAGCCTGGCCATTATCGGCGGCGGCTATATCGGCCTCGAGGTCGCGGCGGTGGCAAACCAGATGGGCAAGCAGGTGACAGTGATCGAGGCCCAGGAGCGGGTGATGCAGCGCGTCGTCTCGCCGACGGTGTCCACCTTCTTCGATACGCTGCATCGCTCGCATGGCGTCGAGATCGAGCTGAATGTCGGGCTCGGCGGTTTCCTGGGCGAAGGCCGTCTCGAGGCGGTGCGGCTCGCCGACGGCCGGGTGATCGAGGCCGGCGCGGCGCTGGTCGCGGTCGGTGCGGCGCCCCGGACCGGGCTCGCCGAGGCCGCCGGAATCGCCTGCGACAACGGCATCGCCGTCGACGAAGCCTGCCGCACCTCGGCGCCGGACGTGTTCGCCGCCGGCGACTGCACCTCGTTCCCCAGCGCGCTCTACGGCCGGCGGCTCAGGCTCGAAAGCGTCCAGAACGCCATCGACCAGGCCAAGGCCGCCGCAGCCAGCATGCTCGGCGAGGAGGTCGCCTACGATCCGGTGCCGTGGTTCTGGTCCGACCAGTACGACATCAAGCTGCAGATCGCCGGGCTGAGCACCGGATATTCAAGCGCCCACGTGGACGGCGACCCGGAGGAGCGCGCCTTCTCGGTCTCCTACGTGGCCGAAGACGGAACGCTGCTGGCGGTCGACGCCATCAACAGTCCCCGCGCCCACATGCTCGCCCGCCGCGCCGTGGGCAAGCCCTTCGAGGGATAAGCCAACCCCCGTCGCTCCCCAAGCCCCGGCTTTCCTGCTATGGATGGGAAAACCGTATTCGAGGGAGGAAGCATATGATCAAGGGCCTTCACCACGCGGCCTATCGCTGCCGCGATTCCGAGGAGACGCGCCGCTTCTACGAGGACTTCCTCGGCCTGCCGCTCGCCGGCACGCTGGAGATCGCGCAGACCAAGAGCGGCCGCGAGACCGGCACCCTGCACACCTTCTACGAGATGGACGACGGCTCTTATCTGGCCTTCTTTGAGGCGCCGGACATGCCGTTCGAGTTCCACGACCGGCACGATTTCGACCTGCATATCGCGCTGGAGGTGAGCCAGAAGGCGCTGCACGAGATGTTCGACAAGGGCAAGGCGGCGGGCATCGAGACCCGCGGCATCTCCGACCACGGCTTCATCGATTCGATCTATTTCCGCGATCCCAACGGCTACGTGATCGAACTGACGGCGAAGAACGACAAGCACGAAGCCGCTATGGATCGGACCACCAACGGCGCCCGCGACAAGCTCGACGACTGGACCGCCCGCAAGTCGGCCTGAACGGAGCGCCACCGCTCGGGACGGTCCGCCCGGCGAGGAAACCGGGAACGACGGTTACGCCGCTCCGGCCAACAGGTCGGCGATCCGGCCGAGGACGATTTCCCCGTATCGGGAATTCATGTGCTTGATGTCGCCCTCCTTGGTCATCATGCCGTCGTTCTTGAAGCGTTTGGCGTTCTCCGCGAACATCCCCCGGGTGTAGAAAGCATCCTCGATGGTTCCGGCGTCCTGTCGGAGATACATGGCTTTCCGCGCTTCGATCAGTCGGCCGACGATCATCTGGAGCCTTTCCAGGTCTTCCGCGGCGATCTCCGGATTCTTCCGGCGGCCGTTGCGCCTGCGGGCCGGCAGCGGGTCGGCCGACACGACGATCGGCAACGCGTGGCTGTCGGAAATCTCGGAGACCAGCCGGATGGCGTTCAGCCCGGACATAAAGGACTCGATCCCGGCCGCCAGAAACTCCTCGTCGAATTCGTCGAAGCCTTCGCCTGCCGCCTTGATCGATATCAGCAGCCGGTCGAGTCGGAGCGGCCCCCCATGGAAGACCAGCGCGTCGTAGGCGCCGATTTTCAGCCGCCCGTGCCTGGCTCCGAACAGAGCCTTGAGTTTCCTCAGGTTTGTCGTAACCAGAATCCCCTGATCGTATTTGATCTCTTCGAACTGCTTGTTCGGCAATCCCCAAAAGTCGAAATCGATCCCCCTTCGCGCGAAACGGCCCTCCCGGAGCGCATGTTGCAAGGCCGCGATATGGCTGTTGCCGATGATACAGATTTTCACTGGAGCAGACTCCGCTTCATCGAAATGCGTCCAGCATCACGTCGTCGCAGATCTCGTCCTCAGCGAGATCCTCGTCCCGATGCGTCTTGCCGCCATTATGCGGTTCCGCCTCGGACCGGGAGGAGGTGTCTTCCGATCCGTCCTGCGAGGCGAAAAAGCTGCTCATGACAAAGTCGACGCCGTCGGCCGAGATGGTCCGGGCATTGGCATTGTAGAATGGCCCCCGATAGAGCGGCGAGGTGACGAGTTCGTAGGACGGGAAATAATCCACGAACGGCAGATCGGCGGCAATTTCGCCAGCGACCGCGCGCAACACCGACTTGGAATAGGTGGTGGCGACGAGCACGTGCCCGCCCGTGGCGGTCGCGGTCAGCGGAACCGGCGACACCGTCAGCAGGATACCGAGGCTCGGATTGATGCCGCGAAGCGTCGCGATCGCGCCGTTCAGCTCTGAAAGGATTTCCGAGTGGGTGTAGTTGTGGAATTCATGGCTGTCGGGATCGTAGTCCCCTCCCGCCACGCCCGGGCACAGCGGATAGACGACACCCGTCTCCCGGTTCCGCCAGGCTTCGGTCAGTCCAAGGGTGAAAACCAGCCGATCGCTGGTCTCGATGACCCGCCGCAATGCCGCCAGGGTAATACGCCTGCCGCGCCGCATCCGCTCTTCGTCGGCGAAACCGTCGGGCTGGATCGTCGGCCGCAACGGATCGATGCAACGTCCGTCGCCGACCCATACCTCGTCGGGCGCCGTCTCCGGTTCGAGCGCCCAGTCGATCCACTGACGGAAGCATTGCGCGGTGTAGATATTGCCGGTTCGGGCGGAAAAAAGCCGATATCCGTATCGCCTGCAGACATCTTCGGAAAACATGTCCGGCGCCGGCTCGCCGTCGAACCAGGAATAGCCCAGCCGCGTGAGCGCCCTGGAAAAATGCTGCGCGAAACACGACCCGAAGGTGGCGATCCTGTGGGACTTGTCGAAACCGAATTTCGGCGTCCAGATATCGGAGATCGCCAGCGGTTCCCGCTCGCCGACCGCGGGTTTCCAGAATGAACGGCCAGGCAGGTCTCGATACGGATTCAAATGCCTACTCCCCCGCTGATGCCCATGCCGTCATCTATTCGTCGGCCCCCAAGAGTCGCACCCGCAGGAGCGTCAGATCCGAAAATTGCAGGATTTTCGGTTTCTCAACCCAGGATATCGGCCTCCCTCGGACGAGGCAATAGTGGTGGGAAACGGTGCCCCGGGGTCTGGATCAGTCGCCGTCGAGCAGGTTTCCGATCCCGCCGAGCATCGAGCCTTCGCCCACATGCTTGCCGCCGCCCTGCGGCGCCGCCGCATGGATGCGGCCGGCCAGGCGCGAGAACGGCAGGCTCTGGATCCAGACCTTCCCCGGCCCGGTGAGCCTGGCGAAGAACACGCCCTCGCCACCGAAGATCATCGACTTGATCGAGCCGGCGCGCTCGACGTCGAAATCCACCGTCGAGGTGATCGCCGCGACGCAGCCGGTATCCACGTGCAGCACCTCGCCGGGCGCCAGCTCGCGCTCGACCACGGTGCCGCCGACATGGACGAAGACCCAGCCGTCGCCGTCGAGCGACTGCATGATGAAGCCCTCGCCGCCGAACAGTCCGGTCAGGATCTTGCGCTGGAAGAAGATCCCGAGCGAGACGCCGCGCGCCGCGCACAGGAACGCATCCTTCTGGCAGATGAGGCGGCCGCCCACGTCGGTGAGCTTGATCGCCATGATATGGCCGGGATAGGGCGCGGCGAAGCTCACGCGCGCCTTGCCCATGCCTTCGTGGGTGAACACGGTGGTGAACAGGCTCTCGCCGGTGATCAGCCGCTTGCCGGCACCGACCAGCTTGTCGAAGAAGCCGCCGCCGGCGGATTGCGCGGAGCCGTCGCCGAAGGCGGTTTCCATCTTGATGTCCGGCGCCTTGAACATCATCGCGCCGGCCTCCGCGATCGCGCTTTCGCCGGGATCGAGTTCGATCTCGACGAATTGCATCTCCGTGCCCTTGATCTCGAAATCGATATCGTCGGAGACCTGCGAGGACCGCTGGTGCCGGGCGGAAGTCACGGGGGGTACGGAGCCGAAGATCGCCATTGCCGGGTGTCCATCCTTGTTTGCTTTCGAAAACCACGCAAACCGGCGCGCCCGGGGCGGCCGATCCGCGAATCCGCCGAAACCTAGCACGACGGCCATGGCCACGATATGACCAAGCCGGCAGCCTATCGTCCGTCCATCGGCCCGGACGTAAGGAATTCGGAACGGATTTCGGGAAATGTGGGAACCGTTGGCTCCGCCGGAGACTTCCTTCCGGCGAACCTATGGGAGGTGGATATCGGGAATGATCAGCGGGTCCGCGCGGTTTCTTCGTTGGCTGGTAACCGGCTTTGCGCTCGTCGCGGTCGCCGCCTGCGGCTCGATCGACGACGAACCGCAGGTGCATGCCGATCCCGCCGCAGCGAAGATCGTTCCGGTCGACGCCGCGAATGCCCGCGAGCGCATCAACGAGGTTCGCCGGCGCCACGGCGCGCCTCCCCTGACCGCCATGCCGGTCCTTCAGGATGTGGCCAACGCCTATTCGCTGACCATGGCGAGAAAGGGCAAGATGGCGCACAGCTTCGGCCCCGGAACCCACCTGCGGGACCGCCTGAAGGGCGTCGTCGCCTTTTCCCTTGCCGCCGAGAATCTCGGGGCCGGTCAGGATAGTGTCGACAGGCTCGTTCGGCTCTGGCTCGAATCGCCGGGCCACCGCCGCAACCTGCTCGACACCGAGCTCACCCATTTCGGCCTGGGGCGGGCGATCAACCCGACCGCCCGCTACAAGGCTTTCTGGACACTGATACTGATCCGCCCGCCGTCGACGCCGCCCGGTGGCGGCGCGACACCGATGCATGGGCTCCGACCGACGGGGTAATGCATCAGGTCGTGGCGAGGCGCCGCATAAACGTTCCGCCACGACCGCGAGACCGGTCTTCAAGGCCAGCCCCTATCCGACGATCGATCAGCGCTTCCTTAGAATCGGCACGAACGCGCGCACCCGATTGCGGTAGTCGCGGTAGGGTTTTCCGAGCGTTTCGATCAGATCGGCTTCCTCGAATGGCGTCGCCATCATGATGTAGACGAATGTCGCCGCCGCAAAGATCACATGGCCAAGCGTCAGATGCGGCGTGATCAGCGGCGTCGTCATCCAGCCCACACTGATGGGATGCCGCACCAGTGCGTAGAGATAGCTTGCGGTCATACTGGCGGGTTCCGACGCCGAGTTTCTGAAATTCCGCCAGGCTTGCGCCAGACCGAAAAATCCAAAGTGCCCGAAATGGAACGTTGCCGCGAGCATCATCGCCCACACTGTGAGATAGGCCGCATAGAGCAGTGCAACCGCCGTACTCGAGTGATAATGCCAGATCGTCACCGGGATCGGACGCCAGAAGATCACCAGCAGCGCCGTCATGGCTGACGTCATGTAGAGATAGGTCGCGCGCTCGATCGGCTCCGGAACGAACTTCGTCCACCAGCGTTTGAACGAGGCACGCGCCGTGATCGAATGATGCAGACCGAACAGGCCGACAAGTCCGGAATCGACCAGCACCGCTGACCAGATTGGCCCGGGTTCGCCGTCGCTGATGCTTTTCGGCACGCCGAAGTCGGCAAGAAATCCCATGATGTAGATCAGGTTCGCCTGCGCCAGAAAATAGGCAAAGGCGGCATAGACAAGCATGACGCTCTTACGAGTCATTGGAAGTCTCCATTTTTATTGAGTTGTTGTTTGCGGCGGCCGCGAACGGGCCGCCGCGGGAGACCTAGCTCCAGTTCCGGTCGTGGTCGGCGTGGGTTTTCAGATAGGCGCCGGCGTCGAAGTGCGTGTCGTAAAACCCGGTATCGAGCTGATGCGCCTGCAGGTACATCATGGTGAAGATCGGCGGAACGGTTGCCGGAAAACGGCCGAACGTGTCGAAGACGTACTGGGCCATGGTGCTCACGCAGTCCACGAATTCCTCGCCGATCGGCGCGGCGTCGGAGCGAACGGCATCGCTCTCCTTGTAGGGGCCTTTCGTCTTGGCGTTGAACGGCCCGCCGGTTCCGAATTTCCTCTCGACGACGGCCTCGACCGCGGCGCGCATATCCTTGAAATGCGGCGGACAGTGGCCTTCGAAAACGCCTTCCCGTCCCGTCACGTTGGGAAGCGGCTGGCCGGGGATCATGTCGAACCGAAATCCGAGGCCCGGAACCTCCGGATCGCCGCTGGCACCGAGGACGCTGAACGGATTGATCCCCTCGTACATCCATCCACCCAGCCCCATTGCCTGGAGCATCAGGGCACCGGCGAAACAGGACGTCGAGGTTTCGACGGTGACTTCCGTCAGCGCGAGTTGCTCGATATAGGTCAGAGGGAACGGGTTCTTGACATCGACGAGCTTCTTGAACTTGTCCATGCCGGGTATCGGCCGGTTGTTCACGTCGTCATGAAGGCAGGCGCCGTTCTGGACGAGATAGCACAGGGACAGGATCACGTGCTGCGCCAGATCGGCAACCGGAATGATGAAGGTGCTTCCCGGAACGTTGCCGCACCATTCGTTGTGCATTTCCATGTGCTCCGGCCGGGCCGGCGTTGTCAGCCGCCCGTCGGCAAGCTTGACGATGCGTGTTTTGTGCGCGTCGAAATACGCCCTGAGATCGGTTTCGCCGCCATTGCGTCCGCCGTCGCTCGGTGCCATGTCGCGGGTCGGAAAGAAGTACACGCCGTCGTCGTCCGTGTAGAAGATCTCGGTGGTGTGGAAGCCGGCCGCGGACGGAAAGGTCCGCCCGCCTGCCGCGCCCGCATAGTTGGGGATCTTCGGCAGGTAGAAGCGGTTGTACGGAATGAGGTTCGACCAGCCGGTATTGCCGGCGACGGTGGTCAGCAGCAGAATCTGTTCCAGTTCCGACAAGCCCGCCGGTTCGTGTTTCGAGGTGTAGGCCAGCGGCCCGTCGGGAATGGACGCCCCCTTGGCGAAGCGTCGCGAACGCCGTCCGTGAATGGCTTCGATCAGCGGAAAATTGGCGGCTTCGATCAGCCCTTTGGGCAGGTCGGGAATTCTGTTCAGCATGATGTTCCCTCTGGTTTTCATTTCAGCCGCGGACGCACGCGCTCCCAGGCCGTTCATGACTGCGCTGGCGCCGATCATCGATGCGCCGAGCAGTTTTCTTCGCGATGTTTCAAACATTTGCTTTTCCTTCGATTGGGAATTGCCCGACCGTAACCGGCTGTCGGAACAGGGCGGCAAGGCCCCGTTTGCTCGGCCGGGCATCGGATTTTTCCGGGCGGGATGCCTTATCGCAGCCCGCTTCCGAGGCCATGGACACAGCGGTGTCTGAAGGCCGTCGGGCCCGAGCGGTGCAGGCCGATGTCCTTGAGCATGTGGTCGTCGAGGGCGCTCAGCGCGCGCTCGGCTCGCCGGTTCAGGGCGGCGGTCCCGGTCCGTGTCGAGCGGGTTATTCGAAGTCTTCCGAACATGATCTGCTCCTGTTCATTGCGAGGGGTTATCCGGTGTGGATGGCTCGCCCGGCAGGGGATATGGCAGTTCGGACCGCGGGCCGTTAGGCGCGGTTTTGACAAGAACGGGTCAGAAGTGACAAGATCAACGATGCCTGCCACAGCCCATGTCAGAAAATTGTCCGTCAGCCTCGTCGCGGTGCGCGAGGTGTCGGCGGCGATCGTCTACGGACTGCATGAAGTGTTCACATGCGTCGGGACGGTCTGGGAGACCCTGACGGGCGAACGAACGCACACACGCCTGATAACGCCGCGGATCGTCGGGCGCACGACCGAGCCCATACGCACGACATTCAATGCGACGCTGGTCCCCGACCACACGTTCGACGAGGAGCACCGCACGGATGTCGTGATCGTCGGCGATCTGAATTTCGACGATGGAGGCGGTCCGGTCGGCCGATGGCGGGACGAGGTCGAATGGATACGCGATCAGTACGAACGAGGCGCGATTATCTGCTCGGTATGCACCGGGGCGATGATGCTCGCGGAAACCGGTTTACTGGACAATCGCGAGGCGACCTCGCATTGGGGGGCCGTTGGCACTTTCAGGGAATGCTATCCGCAGGTTCTGTTGCGGCCGGAGCGCGTTCTGGTTCCGTCCGGCATGGAACATCGCATCATCACCAGCGGCGGGTCGACATCGTGGACCGAGCTGGCGCTCTATCTGGTCGCCCGGTTCTGCGGCGACGAGGAAGCGCGGCGGATCGCCAAGATTTTCCTGTTCGGCGACAGAAGCGACGGCCAATTGCCGTTCGCCGCGATGGCGCGGCCGAAACAGCACGACGACGCGATCATCGCGCAAAGCCAGATCTGGATCGCCGATCATTACGCGGTCGCGAACCCGGTGGCGCGAATGGTGGAGCAATCGGGATTGACGTCACGAACGTTCAAGCGCCGTTTCGCCGGCGCCACGGGATATTCGCCACTCGATTACGTGCAATCGCTTCGTATCGAGGAAGCAAAGCAGATGCTCGAAACCACCGACGATACGATTGACGATATCGCTGCGCTTGTCGGCTACGACGACCCGAATTCGTTCCGCCGTCTGTTCAAGAGAACGACAGGCATCACCCCGCATCAATATCGCGTTCGTTTCAAAACGGTGGCCGCCGTCTAGAGCGTGTCCCTGAATTCGATTGCGGTGCTGGCAGCCCCCATTTTTTCGCTGGTTGTGTTGCGTAAGCCGCCGTAGTGTCGGCCACTTCAAGGCTTACGGAACGCAACCAGGG